>Ga0315555_1001882_pt1 | contig 15028 bp, 12 predicted proteins | sample SalMarSW160380MG_FD_202113 | JGI IMG/M metagenome (GOLD analysis project Ga0315555, IMG submission 202113) | Salt marsh sediment microbial communities from the Plum Island Ecosystem LTER, Massachusetts, United States - Salt Marsh Sediment SW1603-80 ... | reverse complement strand
CCAGATGGTAGTAATACCAGGTATGCCCCCGGTAAGGGTGGATGGCACCATCAGCGATGGACAGCTTCCTGTTGGGTATTATAAGGTCGGGGTCCAATTCCTGCTTGAAGCCGAGTCCGGTGCACTCGGGGCAGGCGCCGTGGGGATTGTTAAAGCTGAAAGTGCGCGGGGCGATCTCTCCCAGACTGATGCCGCAGTGCACACAGGCGAAGTGCTCCGAAAAAAGCAACTCCTCGCCGTCGATGATGGACACCTGCACCACCCCGGCACCCAGCTTGAGCGCCGTCTCTACGGAGTCGGCGATGCGCGTTTGCGTGCCGCTCTGTCCCACCACCAGCCTGTCCACCACCACCCCGATGGAGTGTTTCTTGTATTTCTCCAGTTGGATATCCTCGGAGAGGTCATGGATTTCACCATCGACGCGTACACGGGCGTAACCCGTTTTGCGGAGGTCATCAAACACTGATTGATATTCACCTTTTCTATCGCTAACCAGGGGCGCCAGAATCATAATACGGCTGTTTTCCGGCAGGTTCTGAACGGCATCGACAATCTGCTGCACCGTCTGCATGGTGATTTCGCGTCCGCACTGCGGGCAGTGAGGATGCCCGACGCGGGCGAAAAGCAGCCTCAGGTAATCGTAAATCTCGGTTACCGTACCGACCGTCGAGCGTGGATTACGACTCGGTCCTTTCTGGTCGATAGAAACAGCCGGACTCAAGCCCTCTATATAGTCCACCTCGGGCTTTTCCATCCTGCCCAGGAACTGGCGGGCATAGGCGGATAGCGATTCCACATAGCGACGCTGTCCCTCGGCGTAAATTGTATCGAAAGCCAGCGAACTTTTACCCGAACCGGAGACGCCGGTGATGACCACCAGCTTGTCACGAGGAATGGTTACATCTACATTCTTTAAATTGTGCTCGCGAGCACCTTTAACAATTATTGCATCCGACGGCATTACGGGAAGTCTCCAATAGGAATTTTAACATTATCCGCCCGAACGTAACAAGGAAACCTCGGTGATTTCCGGTTAATATCAGACTCACCCCGGCCGACCATAATTATATAGAACATTAGTTCTTTTGTCAAGGGATTTTTCAGTATTGTATACCTAGAGTGAACATGCTATATTAATTAATATAGTAGTAGAATCGGATACCCGTAAATAATTGAATAACAAAACATCTCCACAAGAACGCAGAGTAGTCATCACGGGACTGGGAACTGTCAGTCCCGTCGGTTTAGATGTGCCGAGTACCTGGGAAGCTCTGGTCTCGGGGCAATCAGGTATCGACTTAATTACTCTTTTTGATACCACCGATTTCGACACTAAAATCGGTGGCGAGGTCAAGGGCTTCGATGCCAGCACCTACGTGAGCCATAAACAGACGCAACGCATGGACCGGTTCACCCAGTTTGCCGTGGCTGCCAGTCTCCAGGCAGTCGAAGATGCTCGACTGACTATAGATGATAAAAATACCCGTGACTGCGGTGTAGTCATCGGAAACAGCGTCTGCGGGCTGCTTTCCGTATCCGAGCAATTTAAAGTCCTGGCGGAAAAGGGTCCCTCCAGAATAAGCCCTATCCTGGCTCCTACGATGACCGGAGATGCGGCATCGGTGCAGGTATCGTTATTACTAGGAGCCAAGGGACGTAATTATGCTCCGTCGTCGGCGTGCTCCAGCGGCTGCGACGCTATCGGACAGGCTTTCGAGACGATAAAACTGGGGAACGCCAGGGTGATGATAGCCGGCGGTACCGAAGCCCCGATAATGCCCATCGTCATAGCGGCTTTCAGCAACATCAGGGCGCTATCAGCCAAGAACGATAATCCCAGGGAAGCCTGCCGACCTTTCGACGCCGAAAGAAACGGGTTCGTCATGAGCGAAGGTTCAGCCATGATGGTCCTTGAGGACGCCGAATATGCGGCGGAGCGCGGGGCACCTATCCTGGCCGAACTAGCCAGCTACAGCGCCACCAGCGATGCGTTTCATCTCACCCAACCGGCACCGGGCGGGGAAAGCGCCGCCCACGCGGTCAGGCTGGCTCTGGAAATGGCTGATTTAAGCCCAGATGAAATAGATTATATCAATGCCCACGGTACCGCTACCATTCTGAATGACCGTACCGAAACCGCAGTAATCAAAAACGTGTTCGGGGACAGGGCAGGGAAAATTCCGATATCCGCCAGCAAGTCCATGATAGGTCATCTGCTGGGAGCGGCGGGAAGCATCGAAGCCCTGATAACGGTGCTGGCAATGAAACAGGGAGTAGTGCCGCCGACGATAAACCTGTCCCATCCCGACCCCGAATGCGACCTCGATTATACACCGAACCAAGCACGTAAGGCGAACATCAGGACAGCCATGTCGAACTCCTTCGGTTTCGGGGGGCATAACTCGGTGCTTATCTTCCGGGAATTCCAGGGGTAGTCCTGCGTAAACAGGACTTACCGCGTCATTAATCCACGAGCTATCAGCTTTGTCAAATTCTTGTCTATCATTCTTTTAACGTGATATAATTCTTGACTAACATGAGCAAGAATATATATCCGCCCGACATACCACCGGCCGATGAAGTGCACCTCCGCCGACTCACCACCGACGAGGCAATCACCAAACTGGACTCCTATCTTCATGACGCTTTCATATCCGGCCTGAAGCAGGTAAAAGTCATTCACGGCAAGGGAACCGGGACGCTGCGTCTGCTGGTCAGAAGAGAACTGGGCAAGAATTCGTTGGTGCGTTCTTTCCGTCCCGGGGGACCCGGGGAAGGCAGGGAAGGTGTCACCGTAGTGGAGCTGGCGGAGAAATAACCGGAAGGGAAATTAAGAGGGGCCAAGCCATTTGGGGGAACAAGGGGCTGGTGAATACTACCGGAGAACCGCATGATGATACAGGGCGGTCGGGTGGGAAAAGATATGAAACGAGGGGGCTGGGGGCTGGATTCCCGCTTTCACGTTAACGACAAAAAATAAAAGAGGGAATGACAGTTAGCGTTAGAACAAATATCATCCTAGCGAGAGATAGAGATTGCCACGTCTCTACGCTCCTCGCAATGACAATTCGGGAGGCAGAGTGAAATCTAAATCCCCCTTAGTCCCCCTTTATGAAAGGGGGAGGCGGAGTGGGGGCAAACTACCGGACAACCACACGATGATACAGGACGGCTTGGGCGGGGGAAATCCCTTATTGAAGGCGGTTACTCTTTAGGTTATAATTATAGGGTCAACGCGGTGAGTGTAGCCTAGTGGTTAAGGCACCAGGTTGTGGCCCTGGAGATCGAGGGTTCAAATCCCTCCACTCACCCCATCATTTTCTTATCTACTCCCCGGCGATGATTGGCGGTCGTCCATATCCTGGCCCTCTGGATAAAGTCGTTGACCTCTTCATCGGTCCGGAAGTCCCCGGCATCCGAGCGGTCGTGATGGACCATCCTGTTTTTATCCCTCATCAGCTTTTTCGAGGTGAGTTTGTAGGCGGGATATCCCAGCGCCATCATGTCGTAAATCTCGTAGTCGGGCGGGATATTAAGCAGGTCTTTCACCAGGCAGTGGGGGTAGGCAGTGGCAACCGATGATACCCACTCGTTTGCCAGGCCGAGAGTGGCAGCCGCCAGGCTCATGTAGAGATAGGCATTAGCCAGGCTGGAGATATAAATCGTGCGGAGGCGCTCGGCGTCATAGCGCATCGCCGTAGGAAGACCCTTATTCGTGCGGGTGTCACCCAGGACCAGGATAAAGACGGGGGCATTGCGGTAGTCCATCTCGGGATCATGGGAGGGACGTCGCGGCACACGCTGCCAGGTCTCACGGGCACCCTCCGTTTTCATAATCAATTTGTGATAATCAGCTACCCATTGGACGATGGTATCCTTGAGCTTTTTGTCTTTGATAACGACGAAGTCCCAGGGCTGCATGTTATAGCCGGAGGGAGCCCAGCGGGCGGCTTCGATGATTTTTTCAACGTGTTCATCGGGGACGGGGTCGGGTTTAAAGCGGCGGATGGTGCGGCGTTGTTTGACAAGGTCGAGAAAGCTATCGTAATCCATGGTGACCTCCGTTTTTAAAAGGCTATTTGTAGTATAGGTATTATTGAGTTGTGAAATCAATTTCTTTAAAGGTCTACCTCACCCCCTGGCCCCCTCTCCTGAAGAGGTGTCACAGGAGAGGGGGGATAAACAAAATCCCCCTTAATCCCCCTTTATGAAAGGGGGACAACAATGGAGGGAATTTAAAAACCAACGGATTAGCCGAGGATGATGCGAGGGCGGTCGGGTGGGAAAAGATAACTTAGAAGGGGTGGAGAAAGGGAAGGGAAAGGGGTATAATTGAGCATAACATGCGCCTGTAGCTCAGCGGACAGAGCACCGGTCTTCGGAACCGGGTGTCGTGGGTTCGAATCCCTCCAGGCGCGGTATTTTGCTAAATTGACAGATTGTAAACTCTCAGAAACGAGGGTTTTCACATTATTTCTAATAAATTACTATCAAAGATACATTGAACACAATAGATTGATAAAAAAAGTACTTGACAAAATAGTGTATATTGTATACAATTAGTATACGTTTGATAGTAATATGCTTTATTTAGAATCACTTTCAATAGATGATCATATTCTCGAGAAAATAGAGTCTAAGCATAAAATATTATACGGAGATATAGAAGAGGTTTGTTTTTCAGAAACTTTTCATGTGAGAAAAGGAAGAGACGGTTTATATAAGATGTTTGGGAAGACTTTAGCTGGACGTCATATATTAATTGTACTAGTTAATAAGGGTTCAGGTGAATGGAAAATAGCAACAGCTAGAGCTATGACTGAAAAAGAAAAAAGACTTTATAAGAAGGTAGTTGGAGGGAAATAATATGAAAAATATAGATAAAAAAATAGAGCGGATCGAACAAGGTGATGCTTGGAAAGAGAGCGATACTGTTGTCGAATTAAAAGTAAAAAGACCTTTAGATAAAGTAATTCCTATAAGAATTCAAGAAGAACATTGGCAGATGTTAAGATACGAAGCAAGAGGATTAGGTGTAGGTCCTACAACTCTGGCACGCATGTGGATTTTAGAACGCTTGCGTTCAAAAAATACCGTGTATCAAGATATAATACAAAATATTACAGATAAAATTTGGCAAGAAAATCGCACTCAGGATCTTACAGAAAGAGAATTTGAAATTTTAAAACTCATAGAGCAGGGTTATTTAAATCAACAAATAACAAAAGAACTTAGCATCAACAAAGAAACTCTTCAAAGACATATAAGTGAGATTCTACGCAAATTACATGAAAAGCCAGGGATATGGAATACTAACGCTTCAAAGAAAGAAGCTAGTATAGATCGGTGATACACAGGATAAATTAAATAAACAAGCCCCCTGATTCAACTCAGGGGGCAATTACTTGATACCTCTTAAATATCTGTCCTAAATTTTCTCAAAGACCTCCCTCACCCTGGGGTGGAGGCCGTCGCTGATTTTCTCTACCGCCTCGTGGCGGCGCTGGTGGAGATTGGACTGTTTTCCATTAAACTCATCCTTGGTATAGAGCCTTTCCGGGTGCACCAGGATATCGTCCACGCCGCGGATGGAGGTGGGCACCTTGAAGCCGGTGGGAGATTCCACCCAGTCCTCGAGGCCGCCGCGCAGGAGGGAGTCGAGGATGCTCATGGTATGGCTTACCGTGATATCCTTGAAGTGATAGCCTTCCCCGACCGAGCCGGTGTTCATGTAGTAGTAGTTGACGTGAGGCAGCTCCGAGAGAATATCGTAAAAGCGGTTGGCGTGAGCGGTGCGGTCGCCAGCGATGAACGGGTCGTAGAAAAACTCAGACCTTATCTTGCCCGCCTGGGTGGGGTCGCCCGCCGAGGACTCCATAGCCTGCCCCAGCACCATCAGAGCGGTAGCCTGCTCCAGGTTGAGCTTCGATATGGCCGGAATGGTGGGGCCGCGGGTGATGATGATGACATTATCGACTCTGGGGACATCGATATGGGGGCTGGAGTGCATGAAATCCCTCCTTAATATCACCGCCCGGCCGTTGGACGTGCGCTCGAAATTCTCAAAGTCGAAATCGCCATCATCGGTAACGAAAACGTTTTCGCAGACCGTTTCCGGCTTAAGCAGACCATAGAAAATTTCCACCTGCTCGCCGGGATTAACGCCCTCGGTCTTGACGAACACTCCCCCGGCCTCAAAGCCGTTGAAAGAGCCGTCGGGCATGAGCGTGCCACCGTCGTCCTGTATCAGCCACGAACGCTCCATGCCCTTGCGCGCCAGAATCTGGCAGGTCATCGTCGTCTTACCGTTGGCACTGAGAGCGATAAGCAGCGTACGCACCGGCCGATAGCCGCCGCGAGCCGTCTGGAGATAGTCCTCACGGCAGCCGGCATGCAGGAAAAGTCCGCCGCGCCGCATCTTGGCTACCCAGTCCTCGCAGGCAAAGACGCCCTTCTTGTACTCGCCGATATAGTTGCTGTTCCTGACAATCTTGACCGCGCGCCCGTCATCGAGCAAAGCCAGCCTGATGGTGATATCCTTCTCCGGCAGCGGTTTCGACTTATTGGTCTCCCAGGCTTCGTCGCCGAAGAAAATAATCTGGTAGTCCGGCTTATCTACGGTCTTTTTCACCGGCACGAACAGATTCTGGCCGCCGTAGGCAACATGGGCAAACTTCTCCGGTGCGATTAACCTCACCACCGTATTACCGGCAGGATTACCCACGACACGGTCGATGGAAATCAGTTTCTCCTGAGCCATCGATGCTTCACACCGGGCTAAAAGCCGCATTTCATCTTCACCGAAGGGCTGGTCAACGCTGTTCTTGGTAAAAGCCTGCGCCCGGGAAGTGGGTTCGCTTTCAGCTACATAATTATCGTAGATAGTCTTAACGACCCCTTCCTGCTTCTCCACCAGTCCTCTTAAAATATCATCGGAGGGATTATCCAGCAGTCTGTTTTCTGTTTTAGCTTTTTCCCTGATTCTCTCCGCAGTTTTAACAAATTCTTCCAGGTTCATTTCCTTATTCATCCGCTGCCTCCACTTTTTATACTTTATAATGAAAGTAATAATATTCCTATTTCACAAGGGGAAAGAGAAGTTGCCTCTGGCGCAATTATAACATACCAACAGGGTAGGTAAAATTCAAGGCTATATAGAAAACGTTTGTTTATGGTTGTTCTCATATGCTCACCCCCTTTGTCCCCCTCTCAAACAAATTCACTTCTCATACTAAATTTCTTCTGTTTGAGAGGGGGGAAGGAATTCGTGAGGGGGCGTTGCCCCCTCACTATTTTGACTCCCCTTTTTTCTCCTCTGTCTTATTGCTTTTCACCAGTAGTACCGTCATTGTACTTTTATTGATAGGTGACATCGGGTATAATTATTGAAAAGGGTGATACGAGCCGATGATTCGTCAATGCCGGTCAAACGAGACCGAAAAATTGTACTTTATCATCAACGAAGCCGCCAAAGCCTACGATGGTGAAATTGAGGCGGATTGCTACCATCAGCCTTATATGCCCGAGGAAGAACTGGCAGAGGAGTTAAAAAGAGTGACTTTCTACGGCTATGAGGTCGATGGCGAACTGGTGGGGGTGATGGGCATAGAGCTCATCAAAGACGTCACCCTTATCCGTCATGCCTACGTACTACCCGAATATCAAAATGGAGGTATAGGCAAACAATTGTTAGCCCATCTGATAAACCTGACAACTACCCGGCAGCTGCTGGTAGGAACGTGGGGAGCCGCCTACTGGGCTCTAGCTTTCTACCACAAGAACGGCTTTACACTTCTGCCGGATAAAGATACGCTACTATCAACCTACTGGGACATACCGCCACGCCAAATTGAAACCTCGGTGGTGATGGGAATAGAAATCAAAGATAACTCAAAGGAGTAAATATGCATAAGGAGTGGCTGTTCAGATTTATGCAGATGGCCGTAATAACCGTCGCTCTAGCAGCGGTATGCCAGGAGCTGGAAAAACCAGCGGAAGAAAGGACCTGGCGCGGGAAGGTGGGGGGTATACCTTATGACTTCCGATTGCCGACGATCGAGCGAATCAGGGAAGGTTACTGGAATGAAGAAAGCGCTAAAATCTTCTCGCCGGAGGTAATAGGCCTCGGATGGGCGATAAATTTCCACGCGATATTAGAAAAAATGAGAATCGTCGGGGAATCATACTATACGGAAGATGATTTCCTGATGCCAACCCCTACCATGAGGAAAATACTCGAGAACCGCCCGGTTATCACTTAAAATCCGACTCCCTGGGAAAAATCCTGACCGTTGACATCAGCGAAATGGGGCATGATAAATACAAATACGGGCAGTAGAGTTAAGAACGAACATTTAGATAATCTCTCCCAAAATCCCGTCCTTGTGAGCCTTCACCAGTGTTACCGGCAAGATTTGATTAGTAAGGTCATTATCGCTTTTTACATATACCCTGATATAGTTTCCGGTAAGCCCGGACCAGAGCCCTCCTGATTTCTGCTCGAAAAGAACCTCGCCGGTTTGCCCGAGAAAACGCTCAATAAATTTTTGCATACTATCTTCAGCCAGAGTCAGCATCTGCTGGCCTCGCTCCTTTTTTATAGCGGCTGACACAGCACCGGGCATTTCAGCCGCTGCCGTACCCGGACGTGGCGAGTACGGAAATACATGGATACGGGCAAACCGCATCTCACGGCAGAAATCGAGAGTATCCCGGAATTCGGTTTCGGATTCGCCGGGAAATCCGGCGATGACATCCGTGGTTATCGCTACATCAGGTACCACATTACGGATGAGAGCTACCGTCCGACTGTAATCGTCGCTGCGGTAACGGCGGTTCATCCGAGCCAGGACGATGTCGCTGCCGCTCTGGAGGGAAAGGTGAAAATGGGGGCAGAGTCGAGGGTCACACCACAAATTAATAAGTGCGGGAGATACCTCCGACGGTTGGAGGGAGGAAAGCCTCAATCTGGTGACAGCTGTTTCCGACAGGATACGTTCGATAAGTCCCGGTAGGTCGACGCCATTAAAGCGGTACTGTCCTATTTCCGTACCGGTCAGCACAACCTCCCGAAAGCCTTCCGCCACCCTCCGGTTGATATCTTTAAGTACCTGTTCGACCGGAACGCTTGCCTCGCGGCTCCTGACATGGGGCACGATGCAGTAGGCGCAGTAGTTTTGGCAGCCTTCCTGCACCTTGATGAAAGCGCGGGTACGGCGGCTGTTTTCGTAGAGGCTGGTATAGTGCGTTTCCGCTCCTTTCCCAATATAGCCCGAGTTTTCTAAAATCTGCAGAATATTTGACTTGTCATCGTTGCCGATAACAAGGTCGATTCCCGTTAGTTCTTTAAGCTCATCGGGCGCCCGCTCGGCGTAGCAGCCTACCGCCACTACCGCGGCTTTAGGATTGAGCCGTTGATATCCTCTGAGCTTCTGGCGTGACTTTCTGTCGGCAACGTGAGTGACCGTGCAGGTATTAAGGATATAGATATCCGCCGCTTCCGACGGGTAGACCAGTCGTAACCCAGCACCCGAAAGCTGACGGGATAGAATCTCCATCTCCGCCTGGTTCAGCTTACAGCCGAGGCTGTCTATAGCAATAGTGGGCTTTTTGTTTTTGTTCATAATTACGCAAGTTTCTAATGAAAATTATACTTGCCTTACCTGAGCGTGGTCAAAGATGATTGGTAGACTTCACAGAATATATAAAACCTCACCCCCTTGATCCCCCTCTCCTGACGAGGCGTTCCGCAGGAGAGGGGGAAATAATATGAGAGGGGCTGGCGCCCCTCTCGCTACGCACTCCCCAACCAAAATCCCTCTCTATCTCCCTTTACGAAAGGGAGACGAACTATTGTGCAAAAAATATTGTCCCCCTTTGAAAAAGGGGGATGAAGGGGGATTCTAAAAAGCCGAGGGCGGTCGGGTGAGAAAAGATAACTAAATAGGGTGGGGAGAAACTACCGGTCACTCCGTGGATGGCACGAGGGCGGAGTGGGTGGGAATAGATAACTCTTGTTGGGGTGGGGAAAGGGGGAAAACAATCACTCCCTACCCCTTTACCAATCCCTCAAGTATAATTTTAGCGGCGGCTTTATCGAGGGGCTTGTTGTTATTGCCGCACTTGGGGCTCTGTACGCATGACGGGCAGCCGTCCTCACAGGGACACTCGGCAATAACTCTGAGCGTAGCTCTCCATAAATCGTCAATCATCTCATAACCCTTCTCGGAGATGCCGATACCCCCGGGATAGGCGTCATAGATAAACACCTGCGCCCGGCCGGTATCGGGGTGGAGCGGTGTGGAAACGCCGCCGATATCGTTACGGTCGCAGAGCGCAAACAACGGCAAAATACCGATAGCGGCATGCTCCACGGCATGAAGCCCGCCGGCAAAGTCCAGTCCCGACGCAGCGATATTGGCTAAAGATTGAGGAGGCACGCCGAACCACAGCGCTACGGTGGGGAAGGTTATGGGTGGCAGGTCCAGCGGTTCCTCACCGATGACCTCCTCGGTGAACTGTCTCATTTTCTTAAATCCCACCACATTCACGGTCACTTCGACATCCCCTACCGTTACATCCACCGGGCCTGCCCTGATGCTTTCCCTTTCCTTAATGATGTGCAGGTCGTGGAGCTCTTTGGTTGCCGTGTAATAATTTCCCGCGTTCGGCTCGGCGTAGGCAACCTTGCCGGTAAGGTCGAGTCTGGTTATCAGGTAAGATTCCCCCTGGTGCAGGTAGATAGCCCCGGGGTGAATCTGGAAAAAGGCGACGCTGCTTTCCACCGTTTCCATCAATGAGCCGGTGGTGACATCGACGACGGCGTACACTTCTCCCGAGGAAGAGCGGATGTTGATGGACTGGGCGGGGTAAACCACCGAAGGCGACAGATACCATTTCTGACGTCGCCGTCGCAGTCGCCTTTCCTCTCCCAGCACGTCCCTTTCCTCCGCCATAGAATCGCCGAAAATCTCTTCGTCAGCGTCGTCGAGGGGCCTTTCCCAGGCAGCGCAGAGCAGGTGCTCCCGGAGGATATAGGGATTTTCCGGGTTGGTAAGGACATGCTCGAAATCCTTCTGGAAAAAAGCTTCCGGATGGCGCATGAAATACTGGTCGAGGGGATTATTCAAAGCCACCAGAAAGCTCAAAGACTCTCCCTTGCCGCGACCGCTGCGACCGGCCTGCTGCCAGGTACTGGCAATACTGCCCGGATAGCCGTCGAGGACGGTGGCTTCCAGTCCACCGCTGTCTATACCCAGCTCCAGAGCGTTGGTAGCCACCACACCCAGAAGCTTTCCCCCGAAGAGCTCCCGTTCTATTTTACGGCGGTCTTCCGGCAGATAACCGGCCCGGTATGGTTTTATTAATTTGGTAAGGCTGTAACTTACTTCAGACAGGCGTTTTTTAGCGTAGATATAGATAAGCTCGGTGAGACGACGGGTCAGAGTGAACGTCAGCGTGCGGGTGCCCTGACTGACCAGCTCGGTGAAGATACCGGTAACCTCGAAATGAGTGGACCGTCGGGCGCTTTTCTTCTCGTCGATAAGCGGGGGGTTCCAGAAAATAAAGTCCTTACGACCGCGCGGCGAGCCGTCATTATCGATAACCTCGCAGGGCGAGCCGGTCAGTTGAGCGGCATGCTCTCCGGGATTTGCGATGGTCGCCGTGCAGCAGATAAACTGCGGGTTCGAGCCGTACATACTGCACAAACGACGCAGGCGACGCATCACGCAGGCTACATGCGAGCCGAACACGCCGCGATAGATATGGGCTTCATCAAGGACGACGTACTTGAGATGACGCAGAAATCCCGACCAGGCCGGGTGATTGGGCAGGATACCGACGTGCAGCATGTCAGGATTGGTCAGGACAATCCTTCCTTTTCTCCGGATATCAGCCCGTTCCGAACGCGGCGTATCGCCATCAAAAGTAGCCAGGCTATCCACCGGCATGAGACCGGGGTAAAACAGCTCGTACAGGTTACGCAACTGGTCCTGCGCCAGGGCTTTTGTTGGGAAAAGGTAAAGGGCGCGGGTTCCCGGTTCGGTAAGCATCGCCTGCATGACGGCGATATTATAGCAGAGGGTCTTGCCACTGGCGCTGGAAGTAGCCACGATGACGTTTTTACCACGTCGGATGGCATTGACAGCCTGAGCCTGGTGCGTATAAAGAGATGACAGCCCGTGCTCATCGAGGCAACTTTGTAAATCCGGTTCCAGAGGCTCATCCAGTTCGGCGTAGGCGGCCTCGCGGGCGCCGATATTCTCGATATGAACAATCTGACCGTCATACCCCGGCTGCGAGCGGAGATGGTCGAGGAAGGCGGTATTATCCATACCGGTTAACACCTTTAAACATCAATAATTTCAATTTCATAATCGAGTATTTCTATCTCAAATCGGCTGGCCTCGATGAAATTCACCACCCGGGAAATGACCTGGTTGGAGAGGCGCTTGTTATTACTGATATAGCAGATACCGACGGTAGCCATCTGCCAGACATCATTATTATCGACTTCAGCCACCGCAACGTTAAACTTATTACGAACGCGGCTGGTTATAGACTTGAGAACCTGCCGCTTGCCTTTGAGAGACATGTTCTCGGGGATGCGCAGAGTGATTTTACATACGCCTACGTTCATGCGGCTACAGCCTTGAGGATTAACATGATAGGTTTTCAGGAGCTTCCAGGTTTTAATCTACCACCACTTTATGGGATAGTCAAACGGCGTTATTACAGGTTCCGCTTGGTTTTGATTGATTCCGGATGTTCTCCCCCTCTCCCCCCTCTTATCCCCCTCTCAAACGGATACTTACTAAAACGGCATTATTCAACTTGTTTGAGAGGGGGAAGATAGAAAAAGAAGGGCTTCACCCCTCTTAAACGCCCCAGGTTATAAAAAACGGGCCTCTTCGGCGGCTACTCCCTCTTGAGGGGTGGGGATATTCTTAACGGACAAACCGCGGATGATAAAGGGCGGTGGGTGGGAAAAGATAACTACTGGGGGAGGGGTATGGGGTGAGGTAACTACCTAACAACCAGATGCGAACAGAGTCGTTTTGAATGTATATTTCCTTATCTTTTCCGCATAGGTTCTACTCATTCTTAGTTGTTTCTCCTTAGCCCCTTTGTTATAATTCTGGCATGACTATAAGAACATGGCTATTAATATCTTTGTGGGTAATCGTGACAATAATATTAGCCATAACTATGCATGGTAAAGATAATGCTACAAATGTGCTGGCGATAGTATCAGCCCCCCTCTTTTTTATTGCCCTTATTTCTCTTGGTATTGATAAGCTTAAATATCCAAGACATTAACCATAATATCAATGAACCACAAACTATCAATATTCCTGCAAATAAATAACTATCCATTCACGTCTACCTTAGCTTTGGCATAGGTTCGCTGATTCTTGGTGCCTTTGGAGTAAGCCGACCTTTTGATTGTGTCATTTTTCTTGGCTTATCTAAATCTATTTTAGCAGTAATGTTATACGGCTGTTCGCATACATCTTTCCAATTCCGAAAGGGGAATTTGATACCAGCCACACTTGCGGGCGTTCTATCTTTTAACGACATATGAGGTCTGAAAAAGTTGTAATGCACAAGCCAACCATCAAGATATTGCTTGGCAGATTCTAGCGTGTGCAATCCCCTCATAACCTTTGTGCGTGATTTAATAGTTCCGTGCATACGTTCAATAAGATTAGTATTTGTCTCAACATCAAACGGCCCACCCTGTCTATGTATAGTGTCTGCACCAAAGGTTAATTCTATACCATCTAAATATGCACGTAGCTTGTCGGTATATATTAGTCTTGGAATCTTACCTGTCCGCCTGTGAGCCTTTACCATAAGCGTTCTAGCGTCTCTCATGGTACGGGTATATGACATATGGGTGGCTATCAAGAATCTAGTCTTAGTATCAATAATATCCCATAACCAAATGTTTGTACCATCAATATCAATCACGGTTTCGTCAGCTACCCAAACTGAGCCGACTTGCGGTTTATATTTCTTAGCTTCTTTTATAGCGTGTTCGGTGAACCGCCTTACCCAGTTCAAAGCGGTAGTATCGGATATATAGTCATTGTGTTGTTGGATAAGATTCCTGCGTATCTCCATGAGGGACATACCCTCATAGTACATATTGAGAACGTCAGACACTTTATGGGTGGCATACTGCATCTTGGGTATTGCTTCAGGATTGGCAAATTTACGTTTGCACTCTTTACAGAAATAATATTGAACGTCTTTATATTTGCCGTACTTGATTACGTTTTTTGATTGGCAGTATTTACATTGACCTGTATTATCCATTATTGACACTCATCTCTATAGCTAACAATATAAAGGCAAAAAAGATACCTATTAACAATATTAGAATTTGCATACGGAATTCATCTTTATCTTTTAAACTAAAGGTGCAAGCTAAGTAACGTTCAGATTTATCCCCAATTTCATTCGTTAGAGTGATAAATACACGATAATGTTTATTTGGATGGAGATAGCCAAGAACTACAGCACCTTCTTTCCGAATACGTTTGCTCTTGGCATATTCTTTTTCAGTGATTTCGATATTATACTTATCACCTTTAATTAGCTTATTTTCTATATCAACTAATTCCCATTTATATTCCCATATTGCATTCTTTTTTATATCCTTCTTCGACCATAACATTAAATCAAAGATTATCTCGTTACTCCAAAAATAGGGCAATAATCCAATAATGTCCCTAATGTCCTTGTTATTCGGACAAAGTTTTATAAAATTATCCTTCCATTTCAGGGTTTTAAATTCCGCCATTTTCGCCCCCCGTATTATAGCAAGGGGATTCATAATAACCACCCCCCTTGCTTGGTACGGGTATTATACCACCAACTAAGATTGAGTAAAAGGTCCGCATACTATTTGTTGACAAACAGGGCGCTATGTTAATATAGAGTGGATTGGTGTATAATCTTCGCAAATACCTGGGTTAACACCGGAGGAGGTGTAGATGCCTGCAATATATCTTATCGACGT
>Ga0315555_1001881_pt1 | contig 15029 bp, 6 predicted proteins | sample SalMarSW160380MG_FD_202113 | JGI IMG/M metagenome (GOLD analysis project Ga0315555, IMG submission 202113) | Salt marsh sediment microbial communities from the Plum Island Ecosystem LTER, Massachusetts, United States - Salt Marsh Sediment SW1603-80 ... | reverse complement strand
AAAAAATCGGTGTCGAAAACCATATTCCATACCAAAACTGACGTTTTCCGTATTGTCATTGGGATGTCTTGCCTCTACTGCCACAGTTAACTGGTTCATTTCATGGTTTAGAATTTCCATGGCCACACCGAAACGGAACAGAAGCGGTAAATCCCATTTATCTGTTTGAAGATTGGCAAATATGTTTTCATTGTCACCATGCTGCTCGGGACTAAAATCATAATTTACAAATATATCTTTCCCTGAATACTGCATTTTGGGGCCAAAATTGGAGATATTCATACCTAATGTCAGCCAATTAAAATCGGTTTTGAAAAGTATCCCGATATCAAATGCAATCGTGGATGCTGTCATGTGCCAAATTTGTTGACGAATATATTTAGCGGTAAATCCCATGCTGAAACGGTTGGTAAGAGCGCGGGCATAACTTAATCCAAACGCCATATCCATTGCGCTGAAGTATTCACCGGTGCCTTCCGGTTCGAATTCAGAACGGACTTTCATATCGGGCATGGAGAGGGAGGTAAAACTCAATCCAAGAGTTCCAAAACTACTTACCCGTATTGCCACTGCAGCGAAATCGAAGTTCATGTCCGCCAGCCAGTTAGTATGGACAAAATTTACTCCCCCATTCGGTCTTACCCGCGAGAGTCCGGCCGGATTCCAATATATTGAAGAGACATCGTTGGCAAGCGCCACGTAAGCTCCGCCCATCCCAATGGCTCGGGCTCCAACCTGGATTTTAAGAAATTGAGCCGTCGTTGTACCGCTTTTTGTCAGTCCGCCGAATATGTTGCACCAAGCTGGTGATATTAAAAAGATACTAATTATTATGGTAAAAAAGACTGTCTTTCTCATCTTGATTTCCGCTCATTATTTTATTAATGCAAATCTTCCTGTCTTCTCTCCTATACCAGGGGCTTCCAGATAGAAAATATAGATACCCGGGGCGATATCCAGGTAATCTTTGGTAGTTAAATCCCATGGTTCTGCTCCATCCAATAGATCTGAATTGTGTTGTAAGGTTCGTACATGATCGCCGCTGACCGTGAAAATACGAATGGTACAATCCTTTGGTAGGTGTATGAAATAGACGCGCCGTTCTCCCCGGCCAGTAGCAAATTTTCTGGTCGGTTCCCAACGCGCAGCCACCACATAAGGATTGGGTACAACCGCCACTTTGTCAAGATCAGTTTCTGCCTGCTGGCGGTCGATTTTTGCTGCTTTGGTTGTAAACTGGTAAACATCGCCGCTGCGAAACGGTGTTTTGATCTGAATTCGCAAAATATCACCGTCCTCCGGTAAAATGGGTTGTGCACCGCCATAAGGCTCCAGAAAACTCACCCTCCAGATTTCCTGCTGATTGGTGCCGTCGATTATAATTATCCTGATATATTCGGTGGAATCATTTAGAGGGACGGAAATCATGCTATCCCGTGTAGATTTTCTAAATTCTTCAAACATGAAAAGTACTTTCTTGTTTTCATATATGTCCCACACTGAAAAATTTACAGGAAAACGTGGACCAAACCACCAGGTGGTGTCGGGATCTCCAAACCTGATTTCGTAACTGGAGGGATAACCTGGCCTGCGATGCGGGAATACATATTTTCTATCCACTTTAACCGGCAGGTTGCAATTTCCTTTAATCCATCCGGAATTTTGCCCATCCCATTCGATGGTGTCACTAAGGGTAAATAGACGCAGACCAGAAAATAAAGGATTAAAGTCTTCTGCATTAATATAAGAGGATTGACTGAATACAGTATCCGACTGTGAGGAATTAGTAGTACTGACCAGGCTATAATGAATTGTATCCTGGTGAGTGGTATCATCAAAACTAAGCCGGAAGGTTTGATTATCCGATACCTGCAAAGGATCGAGCACATCGATCCAAACATTGCCGGTTGCAAATCCGGTCACATGAGTTATTGAATCCTTCACTCCGCCGGCTTTATACCCAGCTACCGGCGCCTGCGGGGTTATCTCCACCGTATTGGCATCAAGGGTTACGTTTCCGTTAATATCCTGTACAATTAAACGACTGCACTCAGATGGATACATGCTGGAATCCGGGTCTCCCCTGTCATAAGAAACCGCGGCATAGTAGTACGTCTTGCCATTTATCACATCATTGTCTGTCCAGGAATGTTGTAACCCCTTGTTATCACCCATATAAATTTGAATACCCTGATATTCCAGAGGAAAGAACCCTTCAACATCATCCCTGAGGTCGAATTGTGCGACGGGTTTAAGAAAGGTTTCTTCGCCAAAAGCATTCGTAATAATTCGGGCGTCAATAAATCCGGGATCGGTGCTTTTATAAATTTTATAACCCTCAAAATCGTAAGGTGGCGTGGAAAAAGGATCATAGCTTCTTTCAGCCTGGTCGTCCCAATAAAGGGTGATCTTTTTATCTCCGGCCACCGCCCACACACGTGGTTTGTCAGGCGGCCGCGCAAAATTATAGTTTTCGTTATATATTCGTTGAACCGTTTGCTTATTGCGCCGGAGGTCGGATAAGTTTTCACCAAAAACGAGACAAACCGAGAATCGTTCGGTTAAACCGGAACGCAGGGGAAATAGCCCCGATCCATAAAGAAATGCGATATTACCGTTTTGCAGTTGTGTATCGAAATGACTTACAAAAACACGGTTCCACACATCCTGGTCTTTATAAAAGGCAAAACCCTGCCCGATATAAAATACGTCAAATGCGGTCAACCCGATCTGGTCTGATTCATCTTTATCAGTTGCATCAAAGTGGGGTTCGCCGGCAGTCGGGCGTCCATCGCCCTCTCCCAAATCACCGGTCCCGCCTAAACCATCTGCGCCAACATCATCTTTTTCGGGATCCCAATCCAGGTCGTTATCAATACCGTCATCGCGCCGCTCATCGATCATTTCATCAATCCGGCCGTCGCCGCTATTATCGATACCATCTGCATATTTAAAACCGATATGTAATGCATTCTCATCAATGAGACCATTTTGATTATCATCAATCCCATTGTCAGGAATTTCTCCAATAATCATATTCTGGGTGACTACCGGGCTTCCCTCTTCGCCATCTCCATCATCATCCACATGGTTAAAGGGATTTCCGGGGCTTTCCAGGAATGCATATCCGCACCAGCCGGTAGGTCCCCAACCGCCCTGTCCCAAACCATTGGTATCCCAAGAATAGGTGATATCATTCTGTAAATCGAAGGAAGCATTATCATCATTTGAATCGTATTGACCTCCCACGCCAACATCAGCATACATACCGAAGGTCATTTTCTGATAATTTATGGTCCCCTCGTTCGTGATATCGTAATGCCAAAAAATAAGGTCTTCGGCCTGCACGTTTGCCCATTGGAATCCCCGAACTCCAACTCGTAATGCTAAACCGCGCCGGCTATGATCTGTGGAATCCGGATAAAAGTCCTGACCGTCATCTGCATCATCATCCATAACAAAATAGCTTTCCTGGTCCGCATTGGTGCGTTTTCCAAAATAGCCATTCCAGAAACCATTCCAACTGGCATCCTTGTCCACCCAGCCATCCGGCCAGGAGTTAGGATTATCACTCATGGCAATTTTATCCTGTCGCTGATTCGCATAACCGGGCCGGGGTTGCCAGCCGCGCTCCACACCATCCGGGGAAATATCCATTAATTCCCGGTAACCTGCCTCACATAAGTAAAGCGTATCTCCATAGCGATTAACCACCTGGGTAACCACAATAGGCGTGATGCCATCCATATAAGAGTGATTTGTCCCCTTAGGCCACACGCCGGATGGCTGTCTTCCCCACCATGCGACTTCGCCAAAATTATAAAAAAGGGTTTCTACCAGGTTTCCATTATGGGTTCCTTCTTTGCGATATGTTCGGTTTCCACGCATCTCTTTGGGAACGCTTATCTGGGCAATCAGGGATGCCGACATCGTGATCAGGATGGTAATAATGTATAATTTAAACCATCTCATCGAAATCTATCCTCTTTAGATATTTATTACAAAATTTGCTTTCATCAATCAGAACCTACGACTTAGACGGGGAAGCTCTGTATAAAATAATTTTTATCAAAGATCAAAACTAAAGCCCATCAAAATTTTACGAGGCTCGGAATAATAATCCGGCCGTTGCAACCATTCATCTAATGTATTTACATGTCCTACTCTGTCACCCAGGTATTGGCTCACAAGAGAATAACCTGCACGCCCGGTATCGGTATAAACATCAATTTCATTTTTCCGATCGAAAACATTATATACCTTCAAGAATACATTAAAACGTTCACTCCATAGTAAAATTTGCCTTGATATTCTTAAATCGATATTATAGTTGAATGGCTTTCTTCCACTGTTTTCGAATGTCGTTTCCAGGCTTTGAATTGCAGGGGTGTAAGGCAGGCCGCTTTGAACCTGGGAAATAATACCTGCGGTAATGAGACGCGGATTACTGTAGGTTACCGACAAATTAATTGTATGGCGCTGATCCCAGTTGAGCGGTACTACCTGGATATTGCTTTCTTTTGGCGGAAAGTATTGCTGATTGTAGAACTGTTGATCGGGATCGGAAGCATTCCCTTCAGCCACCTGAAAGGTGTAGTCAAAACCAACCGTCAGGTAATCCGAGGCGGATGGCCGTTTATTGACCGAGAGAGTGATACCGCGAATATTACCATAATCCCGGTTTACATATCGTGCATAGCGATCTCCTCCCTCGTAGGTTGAAAAAATTTCTGTACCCAGCAGATTGCGTGCATCTTTATAGTAACCCGTCACATCAATACCAATGAGATTAAGCAACTCCTGCTGGAATCCGATTTCGTAAATAATGGTGGTTTGTGGCTTCAAATCGGCATTTCCGATGAGTGTTGCTAAAGCTCCCGGTGCAACTGCAAAACGCGGATTTTTATAGATAAATTCATAGAGTGGAATCTGGAAGAAATGGCCATAGGAAGCATGGATCACTCCGCTTGCAGAAATAGGAAAAGCCAGACCGACGCGGGGGCTCAATTGATGTTGTATATCGGCGCTCTTGTATCCCGATTCCGGCAGCCTCGCCTGGGGGTCCCGGAGATCTGTGGGAACTTCCCCATGGGAGTTAAAATAATCATACCGTAATCCGGCATTAATTGTCATATTGTCCAGTTCTATTTTATCCTGGATATATGCTGCCCCTTCCACAGCATCATGTGTATGTTTACCCTGATTAAAGAAGGCGAATTCACTGAATACACCTCCGCCAGGAACGCCCCGATAATTGGCTTCGAAATTATTTTCTACAAACCTGTTATGTTTATATTCCACACCTAGCTTTACCTGATGAATTTTTGTGATTTGGGAGGTGAGGTCAAATTTGGCATTATCTACAGTCGTTGAACGGTTCGTATGTGTCATATCTGTTCCGCCGGTAAGAAAACTGTATGCATCCTCCCTGTTCCTCAATATTAGTGGATTCGCATAGCGAGAATCGTTCGGGTCTTTAAAAACATACGATTTAAAATCATAGTTATTATGTGACAGTTTAACCGTATAGAACGTCTTCGATGAAAGGGCATGATTCCAGTCTAAAATATTGGTAATACCATATTCATGGTCGGTTTTTTTCCCATCCGGATTGTACTTATAAAGTTGATCGTAAAAGTTGCGCTTGAATTGGTTTCCCAGAAGGTTGTAGTTTAATTTAATGGTAGGAGATAATTTAAAGACTAATTTTAAATTTCCATAATATTCGGAATTAGAATTCATAGGAACTGGTTGATTATCACCGGTTTGTACAATATGCACTGGTTTGGCAGTATAATCCGATGAATCTTTTGGGTTGAATTGGCGCTGACCGTACATCCAACCGTCGTTATAAAATCGCCTGAACGAAAGATAATAGCTCATAATATTACTGAGCAGGGGTAACGGACCGTTAAAATAGAACTGGTAGTTATAAATATCCGTCGGATTCCGATTATCAATGTTATAAAATAGATCGGTATGAGAACTAACATAATCTCCTGAATAGACGGACCCCCCAAAATGGAAATGATCTTCCGGATTTTTCGTTACCACTTCTACAATACCCGACATAACCTGCCCATATTCGGCATTGAAAGTCCCGCTGATGACCTTTAACTCCTGAATAGCGTTCTGATCCACATTTACTGCTGCTTTACCTGTGTATGGATCGGTTACAGAAACACCATCCACCAGGTAGGCAATTTCACTGGACCGTCCGCCACGAATATGGAATTCCCCCCTATTATCAACCACTACACCGGCTTGCAGGCTCAGAATATCGCCAACATTTTCCACGGGCATACTGTGAATTTCATCTGCGGATACTGAAGATGAGGTGGCTGTCATGTCTTTTTGGATAAGGGGACGTTCAGCTTCAACTGTTATGGTTTCACCCAGTTCAAGGGCGGTAGGATTTAATTTAAAATCCAAACGGGTAGTTTGGTCTACGGACACTTTTACATTTGTAACTCGTACTTCCTGGTAGCTCAACATAGAACCTACCAGGGTATAATTACCTGGCGGCATATTTAAAAGGATATAATCGCCATCCATATCAGAAGCGGCTCCCATTGCACTTCCCTCAACCACTATATTGGCACCGGGAAGAGCATCACCGGTCGTGGCGTCAGAAATATGACCGACAATTTTACCGGTTTGACCCGTCCATCCTGACTGTGTTAAGATTATTAGATATATTAAAACCTTAACAATGCAGAGCTTTTTTATATTTTTCATTCTTTTAATAATTTAGAATTTGGAAAATTAAAGGGGACACCTCTTGGAGGTGCCCCCAGTGTATAATAGCATATTTACTTTAGAAGCATCATTTTTCTGGTCAGTTTGAAATTTTGAGCAGACATCTGGTAGAAATAAATCCCACTGGCTACAGAATTACCGAAATTATCGGTTCCATTCCATACCACAGTGTGTGAACCAGCACCTTGTTTACCATTGAACAGTGTGGTCACTTTGCTTCCAAGGATGTTATAGACGTTAATGGTTAGATTAGAAGCGGTTGGTAAATAATAGCTAATGCGTGTTGTTGGATTAAAAGGATTCGGATAATTTTGATCCAAGCGATACCCTATTGGTACAGTGGTTACACCGGCACCACCAATTCCAACGGCGGTTTCATTAGAAAGAATTACTTCGCGATACATATAGTACTTTTCAAAAGTCGGATCGGCCCACTGGGTTCCCCACCAATTGGGGGCATAATCTGCCACATCCACGTTAAAGGTGTCAGCAGATGCATAATCCAGATCCCATATCACCACACTCAAGTTTACCGTATCCAGGTCAACATAACCAAACAGATCGGTATGAACAACAACCTCGAGTGAATATCCTTCATCCGGTCCGTTTGTCTCAGTATGGGTAACTGTACCTGCAGGCTCATACGAGGCTCCTTCAGCACCGCCAGTCGGTACATTGGCACTTAACTGAAACTGGATTGGATCACCAACGTTGGGGGTAAAATACATTGCTTTAATCTCCATGCGCTCGGTTGGATTAATAACTTTATAGTTCATCCACAAAAAGAGTCCATCCGCTTCCCATCCTGGTGACCAACTACACACCGAGGAATCATTTGATTGTACACCTATATATAGATCAGTACCATTATGGGCAAATTTTACCGTTGCCATGCTGGTATCAGTATAAAAGTTCAAAGAATCTCCCCATTGCTGGTAATAGCCACCGGTAGATCTACCAGAACCTTTACCGACTATCACATAATCGGCATTGGTCCAGAATGATTCATTCAATTGGCCATCAAGGGTAATTGTATCGGTAGTTTTGATGGCAATTTTTCTGGGTGGGTCGGCCAGTTTTAGGATACGCATGTCTGGTCCCCATTGACTTCCCCACCAGCTTTTATAAAAAGAACCTACATCCCAAATTTGACCATCTTCACCCGTATAACCATCGGGATCAAAGATATTAAACAAAACCGGTACATTTGCATTGGGATCGGTGTAACCCAACTGGTCTAAATGAATCACTAATTCAGCAGTATAGCCAGAATCTACTTGTGTAGTGTCATTTACAATTGTGGAAGGATGCTTCCATGCTGCACCGGAACCGGATCCGGGATAAAGTCCGGGTTCTTCATAATGGATATCAGGATTCGTACCGACCAGGTTGAAATAGAGCTTGTACTCCACTGGAATTCCTGCAGCGGTATTAATTTTCATGAAAAGGCCATCGCCTTCCCAGCTTCCATCAAACCGGCAGACAGAATGATCATCAGACTGGAGAGAAATGTAAAGATCAAGACCGTAATGGAGAATACGAACGAAGGTTGTGGTCGTATCCGTATAAGGAGGTTGGACCAGCTCTTCTCCGCTAACGGCGTATTGCACATCTCCCGGAGTAAAAGTAGAACGGAAAACCAAAATATCATATCGGCGTGCCCAATCCATTTCATCCAGCATCCCATCCACCGTTATGGGATTTTCTGCAGATGTAATTTGTAAATAGGGCGGATCAACATGCCCTGTTCCACTGATCGCATTTCCAGCAAAAGCCAGAAATAAAACCAGGATCGCAACACCAGTAAATAAAGATTTCATAGTGAACCCCTTTTATTTAGTTAGACATTAAAGAATTATTTAAAAAAGATTATGACCTGATTGATATAAACAACCACAGGAGCCTCCAATTACAAGACCTGTGGTAAGAACTTCTCGGTGTGGCATTTTCGGATCGATTTCACCACTTATCATTTTAAAGAGGTATCGAATAGCCCTGCTACCTAATTCTTGAATAGGAACATGAACGGTAGTCAGTCGAGGTTGGAGAAGCCGGCTCATATATATATTGTCAAATCCGACCACAGCTATATCTTGGGGTATTTTCATTCCTGCTGTCCGGGCGGCTTCATATATACCAACTGCCATCATATCGTTCGCTGCAAAGACCGCATCCGGTTTTATTTTCTGGTTTATTAGACGGTTGAAACCGTAGTAACCCGAACGTACTGTAAAATCTCCTGATACCATGAAATTCTTATCAAAAGGCAATCCAAATTGTGTTAAGGCTTCCTGGTATCCTCGTAATCTTTCCTCAGCATCACAATTCCCATCAGGACCTAAAATCATACCAATCTTTTGATAGTTATGCTTAATCAGATGTTCAGTAATTGTAAATGCCCCTTGATAATTATCAATATTAAAACTGATTACATCTTTCAGATCGCTACACACATTCAATAAAATCACAGGTCTTCGGCTTTGTCGAATTAATTCAGCAGTTTCTCTATGAAGTTGAGGTACCATAAGTATTACACCATCCGTACGTCCGCTACCCATAAATTCTAAAAGCGTTTCAATAATATTCCTCTGGTCATGAGAACTGGAGATTAACACGAATTTATTTGTACGGTATGCCTCTTCATCAATCCCATGGATGATGTCCATAAAAAATTCATCTACCAGTTCAGGCAGAATGACACCAATCGTATCGGTTCTTTTACGGGATAATCCCCGGGCAATGGGATTAGGCTTATAATTCAATTCCCGCGAGATCTTTAAAATTTTTTGGCGGGTTTCATCACGTATAGCACCCGTATTGTTCAAAGCACGGGAAACAGTTGCGATCGAAACCCCAGCCTGTTTCGCAATTTCAATGATATTGGTGGTCAATGGATTCTTTGTAAATAATTGTCGATTTACAATCTCCTCTGCTTAATATTTGGTATATTATTTAATAAATACATGTTGTAAACGTTTACATTTTGATACAATTTAATTTTATTTCATGGATTTGTCAAGGGGTAATCTTGAGAAAATTAAATTTTTTATAATTGCGTATTCGATCTTCCCGAAAGCTACACCAATCGTGAGTTTTTAATGGAAATTTCCAGCAAGTCGTGAAGTTAAGGACAAACCATTCACATTGTAAAAACTTTATTAATCTTCATCTTCGGAAATGCCAATTTTCTTTAGCATTTCCTGAATTTCCGGATTGGCCATAAATAATTTCCAGATTAACCCGGAACGGTAATTTTCAATCATAACCGTTATCGGCGCCTGATTTAGTCCCATGTAAATATCCGCTACCCAGTTTTGTGACAGATTAAATGCATCCCTGAAACCGTAAATACCCCAAAGCTTATCCCCGAGATCAAAATAAAAATGTTTGAGCACTGTTATGGACTCATCCGGAGTATAAGGAAAGGAGGAGAGCGCACCGGTAGGTGTAATCGTACCATTATCCATCCGGAGAACTGGCTCATGCGCTTTGTATCCCCAGGGATCGTCACTGGCCGTCAGCCCCCAGCAATGCTCACCATAACCGGTGAAGTGCCCAGGATTTTCAATACAATACGCCTGGTTAATCAGGGCAATATTTCGGTTGTTACGGAAATAATTCGTATAACGATCATTTTTCCTGTGCGGGTCAAATCCCATAAAGGAATAATGCGTAAAAAATAGTGGACCGCCGCTCCCCACAGCGACATCCAGTTTTATACCATAATAGATATTACCATTTGCATAGTGATCCCCTTCCTGCGTCTTTCCCCAATTTCGCCGGTATTGAACAGCCCTGTCGGACTGCCCTGCCCATCCCGAATAATACATGTCCGGGGAAACAGCATGCATAGGAGAAGCCATGGCCAGAAGATACACAATCATGGTTTCGTTCCAGCCAACCAGCGGATGATTAATGTGCCATTCATAATCAGGCGACCAGTGCCAGAAAAGAAAATTGCTGTCAGGCGTACGTCTGTACCAATCCCATTCCACAGATTCCCACAAGCGGGTAATACCGTCCCGGATTTCCTTCTCTTCATTTGTTCCTTTCTGAAAATACTGGCGGGCAACCAGTAATCCCTCCATCAGGAATGCGGTTTCAACCAAATCGCCGCCATTGTCAAATTTCCCGAATAAAGGAATGACTTTTCCTGTATTACCATCCATAAAATGTGGCCAGACGCCATGAAAACGATCCGCTTTCTCCAGAAAATAAACAATTTTGATCATTCGTGAAATCCCCTGTTCCCGGGAGATAAAACCACGATCGATACCGGTAATGATTGCCATAATTCCAAAACCGGAAGCCCCCGTGGCTACCAGATTTTCATCACCGGGGATATTTTCGAGAGCAAGGCCCGCCAACGGATGAGCCGATTCCCAGTAATAGCGAAAACAGGCTTCCTGAACCATCGTCAAAAGTTCATCATCCGACATGGAATAAGTAACGGCTACGGCTCCTGCGGAAAGGACCGATTCATTATAATTCAGGTCAATTGCACTAATTTTGTAATAAGCTTTTCTTTTTGTCTCTCCGATAAAATCGGAATAGCGGTGGAACCTGCCTTTTTGAATGCCCACCGGCCGGAAGGATTTTCCATCAACTGAGCGGTAAATTTTATAAACCTGCAGATCATCTTCCCGGTTTTCATTCCAGGTTAAATCGATATGATGGTCATAAGGCCGGGCAGAAAGTCCGGTTGGTACGACAGGTGATTTTTTATCCGTAGCGTTGCCGTTGTAGATCTTAATTTCGTCCAGATAGAGCGTGTGCTTCTCTTCATCAGAAGTCCCCTGCGAAAAACAGATAGTTTTAATTCTGTGCAGGTTGGTTTTCTTATTCCCTTTACTGAATAATTCCAACGGAATTTTAATTTGCTTCCATTCTTCGGAGGGTAGTAGGTCTACATTATCTTTCAGATTAACTTTTGCTGAAACTGCCCCCTGCAAATCTTCTACAGAAACTTCAGGAAATTCCTTCCCCCTGATTTCTTCCTCCGAAAAGCACCAGAGCGAAAGTGTGTCACCTTCAAAATTAATATCCCGGTTTCTCCATTTTCCGATTTTAATGTCAGCCTGCCACTCCCCTCCTTTCGCGGATATCCATTCCAGTTTCAGGGAATTGGGTGGATTGAAAAAATGTTCATTCTCAACCGGAAGTTTCCCGTCCACGAGAAGAAGGAAACCGGGAGGTGAAAACTCTCCCCGCGAATAGAAGTACGAGCTGTCAGTGAGACTGTTATCGAAAAAGACGTGTTTGTTATAATCCGATTGGGCAGTAAGTAAATGTGCTCCCAACAAAATAATCATGAAAAATATTTTCAGTTTCATCAAAGACACTCCTTCCAATACCAGAAAAAAGTATCCGGCCAATAAAGCCTGGAATTACTGAACAAGTTCAAAGGAAGCGGAGATGACATCTTCGGAATTACCACCTACCATCACATCAAACATACCCGGTTCAATAATTTTTTTCATATTAATATTATAGAATGACAACATATCCGGTATAATAGTGAACGCAATGGTGCGGATCTCTCCCGGTTTTAATTCAGTCTTTTGAAATCCCTTCAATTCCTTTAAAGGCCTGGTTACGCTAGCTACCCGGTCACGCAGGTAAAGCTGGGCAACTTCAGAACCTTCCATTCTGCCCGAATTCGTAATATCAACTGAAACAATGATATTCTCATTTAAGTGAGTTTGCGAAGGATTCACTTTTACGTTGGAATAGACAAACTTGGTGTAGCTCAACCCATACCCAAACGGGTAAAGAGGGGTAACCGGAGAATCTATATATTTTGTGGTAAATTTATTATGTGGGTTAAAAGGACGACCGGTGGATTTATGGGAATAATAAATGGGAATCTGTCCCACGGATCTCGGGAAGGTTACCGGAAGTTTGCCGGACGGGTTGTAGTCGCCGAACAGAACATCCGCAACTGCATTTCCCGCCTGATCACCCAAGAACCACGCCTCCACAACACCGGGAATGTTTTCCGAAATCCAGTTAACAGTCAGCGGACGACCATTGATTAACACGACCACAACCGGTGTTCCTGTCGCATGAATCTTTTGCACCAGTTCCTGTTGCACACCCGGTAAATCCAGTTCTGCACGGCTGGCCGCTTCCCCGCTCATAGATTTTGATTCTCCAACCACCAGAACCACCACATCCATATCTTTTGCTACACGGACTGCCTTATCGATTTCATTGCGACCATTGCCGGTAATCTCACAACCTTTAACATAGTGTACCTTCGTTCCCGCCGGAACTTTCCACCGGATTCCTTCCAGGATGGTAACAACATTATTTATTACAGGCTCACAAGTCCATGTGCCCAGCATTTCATCCCGGTTATTCGCCAGCGGGCCGATAACAACAATGGATTTTACATCTTTTTTCAAGGGAAGAATATTATTCTCATTTTTTAAAAGAACAATTGACTCCCTGGCCAATTGAAGTGCGATTCTCTTTTTTTCAGCATCCGGTAGAGTTTCCTCCCCTGAATACTGATTTGTCGAATAAGGATTCTGAAAAAGGCCAAGGCGATATTTAATCCGCAACACCCTGCGGACCGATTCATTGATTATCTCTTCAGAAATTTCCTTTTTGTTTACCAACCTTTCCAGGTTAGGTGAATACACATTTCCGGTGATAGTATCTCCCACCAAATCCATATCCACACCCGCCCTAATGGCTTCCAATGCAGCCTGGGATTTGTCGGCGGCCACACGGTGATAAACCAGTTCACCGATAGAATTGTAGTCACTCACTACAAAACCATCAAATCCCCACTCATGGCGAAGAATTTGGGTAAGGGTAAAATAATTACTAGAAGCCGGGATACCATTCAAATCATTAAATGCACTCATCAGGGTTGCAATTCCTGCATTTATCGCAGCATGAAATGGAGGAAGGTAAACCTCGCGCAATGTCCTTTCGGAAATATCCACCGTATTGTAATCCATTCCGGCAATGGCCGCCCCGTAGGCAACGTAATGTTTCGCACATGCGGCAATGCTTCGTTCATCAGCCAGATTTTCTCCCTGGAATCCCTCGACACTGGCTTTTGCCATCATGCTACCTAACCAGGGGTCTTCGCCAAAACCTTCTGCAATTCTACCCCAGCGGGGATCTCTGGCAATATCCACCATGGGCGCAAATGTCCAATGTGTGCCGTTTTCAATGGCCTCATACGCAGCTATCCGGGCAGCTTTTTTGACCAATTCCGGATTCCAGCTTGCTGCTGAGGCCAGCGGTATGGGAAAAGTGGTATGATAACCGTGGATAACATCGTTTCCAATGATGAGCGGAATTCCCAATCGGGTTTCTTCCACTGCAATCTTCTGGAGACGGTTAATCTCGTCCCGGTTCCGGATGTTCAGGAACGAACCAATACCTCCGTTTCTTAACCTTTTTTCACCTTCGGGATTGGAGCCGTTCCACTGAACCAGCTGTCCGATTTTTTCCTGTAGTGTCATTTTGGAAATCAGGCTATCTAAAAATTTTTCTTCAGGAGATGATTGGGCCAGCAATTGCGTTTGAATCAAAACAATCAGAATAAACAGCAGAATTTCCAACAATAACTGTTTCACTTGTTTCACGGAGTCCGTCCTGTTTTTCATTGACCAGCTTGAAAAAAAATTCAACGTGTTAACCTTTCACACCACTCATCATAATTCCTTTTATATAATACTTTTGGAGCGCTAGAAAAACCAGAAGCACTGGAATGATGGTAATAACGGAACCTGCCATCATGAGTTCGGGGTCTTTAGTATGTTCGCCCATCAGGTTGGCCAGCGCCACCGGTAAGGTATACATGGAATCATCAGTAAGGGCAATAAGGGGCCAGAGGAAATCGTTCCATGTTCCCATGAAAGTAAAAATTGCCAATGTAATCAATATGGGCATACATAAGGGAAGGATGATGGTGCGGTAAATCCTGAAATCCGAAGCGCCGTCAATCCGGGCCGCTTCAATCAGGCTGTCCGGTATCGACAGTGCGTACTGCCGGATCAAAAAAATCCCAAAGATATTCGCCAGACCTGGTATGATGATCGCAAAATAGGTATTGATAAATCCCATGGATTTTAACATCAGAAAAAGCGGTAACATGGTGATCTGTGCAGGAATGATCATGGAGCTTAATAAAAGGTTGAACATTTGGTTTTTTCCCTTGAAGCGGTATTTGGCAAAGGCATAACCCGCCATGGAATTAAAGAACAGCGAAATAAGTGTTACCACCACCGCAAGAAAGAGGCTGTTGA
>Ga0315555_1001875_pt1 | contig 15071 bp, 14 predicted proteins | sample SalMarSW160380MG_FD_202113 | JGI IMG/M metagenome (GOLD analysis project Ga0315555, IMG submission 202113) | Salt marsh sediment microbial communities from the Plum Island Ecosystem LTER, Massachusetts, United States - Salt Marsh Sediment SW1603-80 ... | reverse complement strand
TATGGGATAGGCCCATGGCAGACGAACGTTACATCATCGAAGGCGGGTGTAGGCTCCAGGGCACGGCGGAGGTAAGCGGCTCCAAGAACGCCGCCGTGGCTGCCATGGCTGCCTCCCTCCTGGTGCCCGAAGAGTGCCATCTGGAGAACGTCCCCGCCATCGGCGACGTCACGTTTATGGCCGAGGTTCTGGAGAGCCTGGGGGCAGAGGTCGAGAGGCCGTCGTCCTCAGGCCTGCGTCTCAAGGCCGCTCGCATCACGGCCTTCTCCCCACCCACGGAGCAGGTAGTGAACCTGCGGGCCAGCTTCATGGTCATGGGGCCCCTGTTGGCCCGCTTCGGCCAGGCGGCCTGCAGCCCGCCCGGCGGCGACGTCATCGGCCAGAGGCCCATCGATGTCCACCTGGCCGGCTTTGCTGCCATGGGCGCGGATATTCGTCGCCAGGGGGAGAAGTTCCTGGCCGAGGCCAAGAGGCTGCGGGGCGCGCGCATCTTCATGGATTATCCCAGCGTCCTGGGCACACAGAACCTTACGATGGCTGCCACTCTCGCCAAAGGCACCACCGTCATCGTCAACGCAGCCGCCGAGCCGGAGATCGCCAGCCTGGCAGAGATGTTGAACAAGATGGGCGCTCGCATCCAGGGAGCGGGCTCCCACACGATAGAGATCGAGGGGGTGGACGCACTTCATGGCACCAGTCATCGCATCATCCCCGATCGCATCGAGGCGGGCACCTTCGCCATCGCCGCCGCCATCACCGGCGGTGACGTGCGCATCTGCGGGCTGGAACCTCACTGCCTGTACTCGCTGGTGGCCAAGCTCAGGGAGACGGGGGTCAAGGTAGATGAGGACGAGGATGTCCTGCATGTGCACGGCGATGGCCAACTGAGGGCCGTGACTATTCAGGCGCTGCCCTATCCTGGCCTGGCCACCGACCTTCAGGCGCCCATGGCCGCCCTTCTCACCCAGGCGCAGGGCGTGAGCTACGTCCACGAGAGGGTTTTCGACAATCGTCTGCTCTACGTCAGCGAGCTGCGAAAGATGGGGGCAGAGGTGGTCTCCACCGGCAACACCGCCATCATTAGCGGGCCCACATCCCTTGTCGGCACCAGCGTTCGCGCTCTCGACATCCGCGCCGGGGCGGCGCTTGTGCTGGCCGGACTAGCCGCCCGCGGCAGGACAGAGATCTTCGATATCTATCACCTGAACCGTGGCTACCAGTGCCTCGACGGCAAGCTGCGGTCACTGGGAGCAAACATTCAAAGCGCATAGTACTTCCACCGTCGCACGATTCTTGGGCTGGGGGTGGGGAGCATGTTCGGCAGGAGAATAGGCGTGGACCTGGGCACGGCCAACGTGTTGGTCTACGTCAGAGGCAAGGGCATCGTCATCAAAGAGCCATCGGTGGTGGCGGTGGCTCAGCGGGACAACAGCATCGTGGCCGTGGGAAGTGAGGCCCGCGACATGCTGGGACGTACGCCGGGGCCTATCTCCGTGATCCGACCCATGCGCGAGGGTGTCATCGCTGACTATCTGACCACCGAGGCCATGCTGCGCTATTTCATCGGCAAGGTGGTGGGGCGGTTCAATATCATCAGGCCAGAGGTCATGGTCTGCATACCGGCTGGGGTGACCAGCGTAGAGCAACGAGCGGTGCGCGATGCCGCCGAAGCAGCCGGCGCCCGCCGGCCAGCCAATCTGGTACCTGAGCCCCTGGCCGCTGCCATCGGTGCTCGTATGCCTGTGGACACACCCCGAGGCCACATGGTGGTGGATGTCGGGGGCGGCCGCACCGAGGCTGCCGTCATATCAATGTACGGTATCGTCACCAGTGAGTCAGTGCGAGTGGCCGGCGATCGCTTGGACGATGCCATCGCCACCTATATTAAGCGTCGCCATAACCTGATCATTGGTGACCGCACTGCCGAGGAGGTCAAGATCGCTGTCGGTAGCGCTCTCCCCATGGAGGAGGAACTGACCACAGACGTGCGCGGTCGCGACCAGATCAGCGGTCTGCCCAAGAACATCATTGTGACCTCAAACGAGATTACCCAGGCCATTCAGGATCCCCTCGCCAGCATCCTTGGGGCCATCCGAGGTGTACTGGAGCGGACGCCGCCGGAGCTGGCCTCCGACGTAGTAGACAGGGGCGTCGTCCTCACGGGGGGTGGTGCTCTCGTCCGCAACCTGGACCGCCTGATCGTCCAGGAGATCGGCATCCCCTGCTCGGTGGCCGAGAACCCTATGGAGTGTGTGGCCGTCGGGGCCGGTATCGCCCTGGAGCACCTGGATCTGATCCGTCGTGCCCAGCCCGCCGAGGGCGATTTCCTGGCTGGATACTAGCGCCCCTTCGCTGACTCCTCTCGCGACTTCAGGTGAAAGGTCATGCTCTGAAGCGCCAACACGGGGTCGATCTGGCGCAGTTCCACATCGGGAGGTCTGCGAGGGCACATGGGGGCGTAGTTGAGGATGGCCTTTACGCCGCAGCGTACCAGGGTGTCGACTACTGCTTGGGCTTGAGCAGCGGGCACCGCCACAATGCCGATATCCACCGAGTCTTCGCGCAGCCTCTCTTCGAGCTCGTCCGCGTGCCTAATCGTCACCGATGCCAGCTCCTGGCCCACGATCTGCTGGTCAACGTCGAAAGCCTGAACGATCTGGAAGCCCTGGCTGGCAAACCCGCCGTATTCTAGGATGGCCCGTCCCACTCTGCCCACTCCAACAAGCGCTATCTGCCACCGGCGGTTGAGGCCGAGGATGCGCCATAGCTCCTCCAAAAGCTGGCCTACGTTGTAGCCACGCCCCTGCTTGCCAAAGCGGCCAAAATAGCTCAGGTCCTTGCGAATTTGGGCCGGCGTTACCCGTGATACCCTGGCCAGTTCCGTCGAACTCACCACCTCTTTCCCTCTGGACTGTAGCAGGGCCAAGCAGCGGGCATAGAGGGGCAGGCGGTCGACGACCACATCGGGGCTTCTGTTGACTCTCGCTCTTTGGTTCCGTGCCAACGTGCACCTCGCCGTGGCAGACGGCTATCGCCGATGATTCCCGGCCGCCTTGAAGTCGGCAGCCTTGTGCCTTTTTTCGCAATCAGTTTACAATATCAAGGCCCCGTTCTGCCAACCCCGGCCCAGAAGAAATCACGATCTCTTGCCCAGAAAATTGATCGCCAGCAAGACTGCGGCCATCGTTGCTCTCCACTGCCTTGCCCTGTCCTCAGGGCAGTCCTGACGCTCGCCGAAGAGGCCCACCCAATATGCTTTCTCTTCTGCCACTGGGATACGATAGCGACAGAGGTTATAATGCACTACGAGCCTGTCGCTGGGGAGAGCACGGGGGTCGAGGCAGTACAGGTGGCGAGGGCTCGAGGAGGCACACGTCCCGTGAAGCGAATACTGGCGGCACTAGGTCTTGTTTCTCTCCTGGGGTTGCTCGCTCTGGCGTGCGGGGGAGGCTCCGAAAGCGGCCTTCCTACGCCTGGCCCTGCGGGCGAGACCGTGATCAGGGTGGAGATGCGCAACAACTTGTTTTCCCCCAGCCTCCTCACCGTCAGGGCGGGAAGAGATTACCTCCTAGAGCTGCACAACAAGGATGGGGAGGCTCACAATCTGCGGATAATAGGCATCGACAACGAGTACGAGACCGACGACGACCTCGTGTGTGACGACGTCGCTCCCGGCGAGACCGGCAGCCTGGCATTTCGGATCGACCAGACGGGCGTCTACGCTTTTCGCTCCGACTCGTACCCGATCACCATGGTGGGTACCCTGACCGTATGGGAGGCCCCTCCCATCGCGACGTGGGTGCCCGTCACCCCCAGCCCGACGCCGAGCCCGACGGTGGAAGCCGAGTCGCCCACGCCGAGCCCGGCGGCGGAGGCTGAGTCGCCCACGCCGAGCCCGGCGGCGGAATCCGAGTCGCCGACGGCGACCCCGGCTGGCCAATGATCTGGCCATGGCCTGTGGCGATAGCCTCGTGTAGCCTCTCTTGGACTGGCACCAGGACGTGGGGCTGTGTGAGGAAGAAGTGATCGAATGAGAAGAGGGCAAGGCGCTACAGAACTGGTGGAACGAATGCTGGCCGGCGATACGCTGGCCTTGCCCCGTCTTATCAGCCTGGTGGAGGGAGAGAGCGAGGCGGTTGCGGACATCATGCGCCGCATCGGCCCTCACACCGGGCGCGCCTACTGCATAGGGGTCACCGGGCCGCCGGGGACGGGCAAGAGCACCGTTGTGGACAAGCTCACCGCCATCCTGCGTGAGAAAGAGCTGTCGGTGGGCATCGTGGCCGTCGACCCCTCCAGTCCCTTCTCCGGCGGCGCTCTCCTGGGCGACCGCATCCGCATGCAGCAGCACTACCTCGACCCGGGCGTATTCATCCGCAGCATGGCCACTCGCGGCAGCCACGGCGGCCTGCCTGTCACCGTCCAGGGCGTCATCAAGCTCCTCGATGCCAGCGGCCGCGACGTGGTCCTGGTGGAGACGGTGGGCGTCGGTCAGACAGAGCTGGACGTCATCAATGCCACCGATATCGTCATTGTCGTGCTCACGCCCGAATCCGGCGACGCCGTCCAGGCCATGAAGGCGGGCTTGTTCGAGATCGCCGACGTCTTTGCCATCAACAAGGCCGACCGTGAGGGAGCCCCGCGCATGAAGGCTGAGCTGGAGGCGTTTGTGGCCATGAAGCCGGGCGAGCCCATTCCCGTCGTGCTCACTCAGGCTCACCGCGGCATCGGCATCGCTGAGCTGCACGAGGAACTGGAGCGTCGCCGGCGCATCCAGGCGGAGAACGACGGGCTGGAGAAGCGCCGCCGCCAGCGCCGCCGCGAGGAGTTCCTGGAGATGCTCCAGCGCAAGGTGCGGGTGCGTTTCCTGGATTTCGCTGAGAAGGACGGCCAACTGAAAGACCTCAGCGAACGGGTGGCCGCAGGTGAACTTGACCCCTATTCAGCCTGCGCTCAGGTGCTGGACGACCGTCAGTGGCTGAACAAGTGGCTCACGCAGGGGGGATGAGGGAAGAAGGCTAGCGGCCGCTGCGCCCGGGGTCCGTTCGTGGGCGCAGCCGGTTGGGTGCTTGTGCTTGGGGTTCCTTATCTATGGTCTGGTTGACTACAGATAAGGCCGCAGGCGCTCAATGAGGACCTTCGCCCGCTCTTCCGGCGTGCCCGCCAGGAACTCGTGCTTTCTCTCCTTGCCCTCGGCTTGGGCCAGGCCGTCCACGATGGTCGGCGAGCCTGGCAGCCCTATCATCTCCGGCTCAACGTCTATGTCGCTGGCGGCCCAGACGGTGACTGGACCGTCGGTCTGCGCCCAGGCCTTGCGCTCCATGTCCATGAAGCGCGGCTCGTTGGCTCCCACCTTCACCGAGGCTGTGCAGGGCAGCGGCACCTGGATGACCTCGTACCCACCGGCCAGCTCTCGCTTGGCCTTCACCATCCCCGACTCTGGCAGTACCTCCAGGTCTTCGGCATAGGTGATCTGGGAGGTGTCCAGCCACTCGGCGATGCCTGGGGGCACCTGGGCGGTGGCGCCGTCGGAGGACTCCTCGCCGCAGAGGATGAGGTCGTAGTCGCCGATCTTGCGGATGCCCTGGGCCAAGGCGTAGGAGGTCGCCAGGGTGTCGGCGGCGGCGAAGGCCCTATCGCTCAGCAGGTAGGCCTCGTCGGCTCCCATAGCCAGCGCCAGGCGCATATAGGGATCGAACAGCGGTGGCCCCATGGCCACGACGGTAACCTTGCCGCCGTGCTGCTCTTTTAGAGTGAGGGCCATCTCCAGGACGTTCATGTCAGGGGGGTTGATCTCCGAGCGAACGTTACCCCGCTCGATAGTCATAGTCTTGGTGTCTACTTTCACCTCTTCCGGCTTAGGGACCACCTTCACGCAGGCGATAATGTGCAGCGGGCGCATCGCTCTTACCTCCCACCGTTGCCGCCGCGGGCTTTCTTGACAGCCTTGATGAGGGGCGGCAGAACGTTGAACATGTCATCGACGATGCAGTAGTCCGCCGCCTCGAAGATCGGCGCTTCTGCATCGCTGTTGATGGCTACGATGGTCTCGGCCTTCTCGACCCCCACGGTGAACTGGAAAGCGCCGCTGATTCCGCAGACGATGGCCAGCTTGGGGCGGGTGGTGTAGCCAGTCTGGCCTATCATGCGGTCGCGCGACGCCCAGCCCTCGTCCACGGGTACGCGCGACACCCCCACCTCGCCGTCCAGCAGGCTGGCCAGCTCGTTGACCAGGGCGAAATCGCCCTGGCAGCCTCTGCCGGCGGCCACCAGCACCTCGGCCCTGGTGATGTCCACCCCACCGCCCACAACGTGCTCCAGCACCTGAACCTTGATGTCCTTCTCGGCCAGTTTCACCGGCACGTTGACGATCTTGCCCTGGCGAGCGGGGTCAGGCTCCGGCACTGCGAACACGCCAGCGCGCACGGTGGCCATCTGCGGTCGGTTGTCCGGGCATTTGATGTAGGCAATGATACCGCCGCCGAAGCCCCATACCTCCCCGATCAGCAGGCCCGATTTCTCCTCCAGCTTCAGGTCCGTGCAGTCGGCGGTCAGGCCGGTGCGCAGCCGTACAGCTATGCGGCCAGCCAGGTCGCGGCCGTCGGGGGTTGCTCCCAGGAGGAGGATGTCCGGCTTCCCATCGAGGATAATCTCCGTGATGACTTTTGCGTAGCCATCGGTGGTGTACTGGCTCAGCAGGGGGTCATCCGCCACCCGCACCTCGTCGGCACCGGCGGCGATAGCCTCCTGGGCCAGGCCGCCCACCTGGTCGCCCAGAAGAACGCCCACAATGGGGATGCGCTGGCCCTCGACCAACTCTCGGGCCTTGCCCAGCAGCTCCAGGGACACACCCTCCAGCTGGCCCTGACTCTGTTCTAAGTACACCCAGATGCCGCTGGCTTCCTTCGCACCGTACAGTGACTTGGTCATCGTTTACGACCTCCCGGAGGCGGCGTCGCTGGTCACCGCTTGACTCTGCAGAGCCAGGTGAGCTACTTCGGCGAGATCCAACACCCGCAGCTTATCCTTGCCAACCACGCTCAGGCTGTCCTCCAGGCAGGACAGGCAGTGAGGACAGCAGGTGACCACTACCTCTGCCCCCGTCTCTGCGGCCTCCTGTATCCTCAGGTCGGAGAAGCGTTCGCCGGCTGCCGTCTCCATCCACATCCGGCCGCCGCCACCGCCGCAGCAGAGGCTATCCTCGCGACTACGCTCCATCTCCACCAGCTGGAGGCCGGGAATGCTCTGAAGGACTTGGCGAGGCTCGTCGCATATGCCGTTGCGGCGACTCAGGTAGCAAGGGTCATGGTAGGTTACCTTCAACGGGAGCTCGTTCTCGAACTTCAGGCGCTCGGCCTCGATCAGCTCCAGAAGATACTGGCTGTAGTGCAGAGGGCGGAACTCGCCGCTGAGGTTGGGGTAGCGGTTGGCGAACATGTCGTAGGAGTGGGGGGAGACGGTGACTACCGTCTTCACCCCTGCCTCCTGGAAGAGGCGAGAGTTGGCGTCTATGATCTCCGCCGCGTACTCCTCGTGGCCCACGCTCCTCACGGCGTCGCCGCAGCTGGGCTCGCGCTCTCCCAGCGTGCCGAAGGTCACCCCCGCCGCTTCGAGCACCGCCACCAGGGCGCGCGCCACCTTCTGGATGCGCCTGTCGTAGGCAGCGTCGTCGCCCACGTAGAGAAGGATCTCGTCATCGGGCGAGAATTCCTTGACGCTGATGCCTTTCGTCCACAGGGGGCGCTCCGATGGCGGACGGCCCCAGGTATTGCCATCGAAATAGATGTCCCAGAGCAGGGTAGGGAGGCCTTCGGGGACCTCCCGCTCCTTCCAGGCCAGCTGGCGCAAGCCGAGGATGGCCTTTGTGATGTTTACCTCGTGCGGGCAACGGCTCTCGCACCACAGGCAGGTAGTGCACTCCCACAGGCCATCGGCCCAGCCGGGCAACCCCAGTTGGGCCTGGCGAACCATCTTCCGAATGCTGATAGTTTCGCCTTTCACCAGCCCCAACGGGCAAATGGCCGTGCAGACGCCGCACTGGAAGCAAGGCGCTGCCGCTCCTCCCGTGGCCTTATCGACCCGTTCCCAGGTCTCGTCTTTCAGCAATATGCTATCAACTGGCTGGCTCACCGCTGGCCACTCCTTCGGCTAGTTTCTGCGCATAGTTCTGGACCACCTCGTGCATCTCTCGCATCTTGGCGGCCCACTCCTTACCTTCGGACGCCGAGTTCCAGTGAAGCTGTAAGCGCTCGGGCTCGATACCCTGGCGGGTGAACTTGCGATGCCAGAACTCGAATCGCTTGACGGTCTGCTTGTTGGCGAAGTTGTAGTGACAGTCGGATCCCTTCTCGGTTAGCCGACAACCCGTGACCAGAACCGCCCCTGCCCCCTTATCGAAGGCGCGAGCGATGAACTCCTCCTCGATGCGTGCCGAGCACATCATCCGGATGATGCGAGCCGAAGGGGGATACTGGATCTTCTCGATGCCCGCCTGGTCGGCGCCGGGGTACGAGCACCAGTTGCAGGTGAAGACCACCACCTTCTCCTCAGGCTTCTCGCCCAGAGCGGCGTCGATCTGGGCCAGGACCTGCTCCTTGGTGAAGTAGGGCATGATGACCGCGTCGTAGTTGCAGATTGCGGCGCAGTTGCCGCACCCCGTGCAGGCCGCCTCGTGGAACACGATTTCGCCTTCCTTCACCTTGCCGATGAGTTCGATGGCGCCGAAGGGGCAGGCCGAAACGCAGATGCCGCACTTTATGCACTTGTCTTCCACCAGGCGGGCGGTGATGGGCTCCTTCTCGATGGTGTCGCGAGACAAGATCAGTCCTGCCTTGGATGCCGCGGCCAGAGCCTGGGCGATGCTTTCTCGCACATCCTTCGGGTACTGAACCGTCCCTGCCAGGTAGATACCGGGCGAGGGTGCCTCGGCGGGGCCCAGCTTGGGGTGGCGCTCCAGCAGGAAGCCATCCTCGCTATGGGCCACCGTGAGTTGTTCAGAGATGGTCTCCTCCTGGGGCCTGAGCCCTACCGTAAGCACCAGCAAGTCGGTGGGGATGTTCATCCCTACGCCCGTGAGCTCATCATTCAGCGACACGGCGCCGTCGGAGTAGGTGATGACCGTGTCCGGCGTGCTGTCGGGCTCGTAGCGGAAGAACTGGACGCCCTCTCTTAGGGCATCCTCATACATCTCCTCAGCCTCGCGGCCGAAGGTACGGATATCGCGGTAGAGGATGCGCACCTTCTTGCCAGCTCGGCGCAGCTTCAGCGCCTCGCCGATCATGTTTGTGCAGCCGTAGCGGCAGCAGCCGGTGCTATCGGTGCGAGAGCCCACGCAGGCGATGAAGGTGACATGCTCGCCAGGCACGTCAGGCATCATCCCCTCCAGCTCCAGGTTGGTGACCACGTGGGGGTCCTTGCCGTAGTTGAATTCGGTTGGCTCGTAAGGTCGCGAGCCCATGGCCAGGACTATTGCGCCTGCCTCCAACTCCTCGCCATTCGTCAGGCGAGCGCTGAAGTTGCCCACGAAGCCGCCGATGAGCTCGACCTCCGTGTCGAGGTGTAGGTGAACGCCGGCCTCCTCTACCTCTTTCTTCTTCTCGTCTATCAGATCGCTCGCATTCGGGCCAGCGGGGGCGAGTCGTCCCAGCCGCCGCAGCATGCCACCCAACTCCGGTTCCCTCTCCACAAGGTGAGTCTCGTAACCCTGCTGAGCCAGGTTGGCAGCGGCGGTCATGCCAGCGATGCCACCGCCGATCACCAGTGCCTTCTGAATCACTGGCGCGTGGGTAATCTCCAGTGGCTGGAGCAGGCGGGCCTTGTCCACCCCCATCTTGATCATGTCGCGGCCCTTGAAATTCGCTTCCTCCGGGTAGTCCTTGTGCACCCACGAGTCTTGATTCCTCAGGTTCACCATCTCCAGCAGGTAGGGGTTGAGGCCGCCCAGGCGGCAGGCTCGGCGGAAGGTCGGTTCGTGGGTCTTCGGGGAGCAGGCGGCTACCACTGCCCGGGTGATCTTCTTCTCGTGGATGATGTCGGCGATCTCCTGCACTTGGTTGCCAGCACAGCTGAACATCTGACTCTGAGCGTGGACGACGTCCGGCAGGGTGAGCGCGTACTCCACTGTCTTCTCCACATCGATGACGCTAGCGATGTTCGAGCCGCAGTGGCACACGAAAACACCGATACGGGGTTCCTCCACGTTTTCGATGGGTTCGCCCATCTCCGGCTCGGGCCACTCCCTTTGCTCGACGTACGTTAGGGCGGCGGCCGCCGCTCCACTCCCTTCCGCGACGCTATCGGGGATGTCCTTGGGCCCGCTGGCGCAGCCGGCCACCAAGATGCCGGGCCGGGTAGTGTTGACCACTCCTCCCGCGGCCTCTACCGTCTTCAGAAAGCCGTCCTCGGCCACCTCTATCCCCAGCACTTCGGCTAGCTTCTCCAGCCCCTCGGGCGGCCGCACTGCTGTGGCCAGGACCACCATGTCGGCCTCGGCGGTCTCCAGGCGGCTCGTGTCGGTGTTCTCGTAGCGCACGATGACGCCCTTGCCGTTGGGGCTGATGTCCGCCGGGTGGCCACGAATGAACTTGGCGCCCTCCTGCCGCGTGCGGTCGAAGAATGCGTCGAAGCCCTTGCCGTAGGCTCGCACGTCCATGTAGAGGACGGTGATGTCCTTAACGCCGTGGGTGAGCGCCTGGTAGGTCTCCTTGATGGAGTACATGCAGCAAAAGCGAGAGCAGTGGCGGTAGAAGTGGCGGTCGCGCGAGCCCACGCACAGCACGAAGAAGATGTTCTCGGGGTGTTTGCCGTTGGAAGGCTTGATGATCTCGCCGCCGGTTGGCCCCATCGAGGCGAGCATTCGCTCGAATTCCATGGAGGTGAGCACGTCGGGATGCTTGCCGTAGCCATAGTGGCGGAGGAGCATCGGGTCGATGAGGTCGAAGCCAACAGCCACGATGATAGCGGCTACTTCTCTGGTCAACACCTGCTCGCGAGGCATGAAGAAGTCGATGCACTTGGGTCCGCAAACCTGGATACAGCGATCGCAGGGGAAGTAGTTGGGCGGCTCGTTCAGGCAGAGGTCCAGATCTATGATGTAAGGGCCGGGCTCAGCCTGATCCATGGGGGTATAGATCGCCTTACGGGAGGCCATGCCCACATCGAACTCGTTGGGTGTACACTGGGGGCAAGCCTCGGTGCACAAGTCGCAGCGCGTGCACTCGTCGGTCACGAAGCGCGACTGCTGCCTGATGCTGACACGAAAGCTACCTTCCTCTCCCTCCACCGATTCCACCTCGGCGGGGCAGAGGACCTCGATGTTCGCGTGCTCTCCGACCTCGGAGAGTTTGGGCATCTCAATTCATATGGAGCAGTCCAGGGTGGGGAAGTTCTTATCCAGCGCGGCCATCTTGCCGCCGATGGTAGGCGACTTCTCCACTAGCACCACCTTGCTGCCGGAGTCGGCCAGGTCTAAGGCTGCCTGAACGCCGGCGATGCCGCCGCCTATGATTAACACTGTGTCCTTCATGACGCCTCCTGCTTCTTCGCATAGTCGTAGCCCGCGTTGAAGGCCTTAAGGTTCAGGTCCACCAGGCGGGGCCGCAGCGTATTGCGGATCGCCTGCTCCCCTGCCTGGGGGCTTATCAGGCCGGTGGCGCCGCTGAAGAAGCCCACCATGACCACATTGGCCACGATGCGCCTGCCCAGTTCCTCGGCTATGCGTGTGGCTGGAATCCCTCGGTAGGGACCCTCGTCCGCAAAGGGCTTGACCAGGTCCGATTCGATGAGGAGAGTGCCGTCCTCAACCATGTTGGGGCGGTAGCGCTCGTAGGCCTCCTGAAACATCGCCACGAAGTGGTCGGGTCGCGTTATCAGAGGGTAGTCGATGGGATCATCGTCGATGATGACGTCGGCGTTGCTAGCACCGCCGCGGGCCTCAGGACCGTAGGACTGGGTGAGGACGGCCTCCTTGCCGTCGTAGAGGGCCGCCGCCTTGCCGATAAGGAGGCCCGCCAGGAGCATGCCCTGCCCGCCGAAGCCGGCGACTCTGATGTCGTGTCGCATCGCCTACTCTCCTTTGTTCTTCATCATTGCCAGGGGGTCGAAGGGTGCTTTCTCGATATCCACAAAGTTGCCCATGACGAAGGGCTTGTCTTTGCGCCGCAGGTCGATCTCCAGGTCCGGTAGGTAGGCGTTGTGGTCCACCACGCAGCGCTCGCGGTACAGCCACACCTCCTCTATGGCGTCACCAATGTCGTTGGGGCTGCCGAAGCCCACCGGGCAGGGGGATAACACCTCGATGAAGGTGAAGCCCTTCTTCTGCATGGCCCGCAGGATAGCCTCCTTGAGCTGGCGGACGTGCAGGGCTGTCCAGCGGGCCACAAACACAGCTCCCGTTGCCGCTGCCAGATAGGGCAGGTTGAAGGGCGGCTCGGTGTTGCCGTAGGGGGCGGTGGTAGCTCGTGCGCCCAGGGGGGTGGTCGGCCCTACCTGGCCGCCGGTCATACCGTAGTTGAAGTTATTGATGCAAATGACGTTGATGTCTACGTTGCGGCGGGCAGCGTGGATGAAGTGGTTGCCGCCGATGCCAAAGAGGTCGCCGTCGCCACTGAACACGGTCACCTCCATCTCTGGCTTCACCACGGCTATCGCCATAGCAAAGGGGATGGACCTGCCGTGGGTGGTGTGGTAGGAGTCGACATCCATGTAGCCGGGAACCCGCGCTGTACAGCCGATGCCGGACACGCACGCGTGCTGATCCTTGGGGATGCCCGACTCCAGGATGGCCTGGCCATACGCGTGGGTGGCGGGGCCGATGCCGCAGCCGGGGCAAAAGATGTGGGGCAGTCGGTCCGTTCGGAAGACGGCGTCGATGGGGTGACTTTCGACTACGGTCTCACGCATTCTTGTTCACCTCTTTGATAGCATCCAGGATGGGGTACGGCGCCATCATGACCCCGCCGGCATGGTTGACGCCGATCACCGGCAGGCTGGTGAAGCGCTCGACCTCCCTGGATATCTGGCCCAAATTCAGCTCTGGCATCACAAACGCCTTGACCTGTTTACTCAGCTCCCTCACCTTGTCCCCGGGGAACGGCCAGACGGTGATGAGGCGCAGAAGGCCCACTCGGATACCCTCCTTGCGTGCCTCGTTTACCGCTCGGCGGGCCGAGCGAGCGGTGGAGCCGTAGGCAATAACGGCTAACTCGGCGTCATCCAGGAATATCTCCTCGTACTCGATGATCTGGTCGACGTGCAAGCGGATCTTGTTCACCAGCCGGCGCACCAGGCGGTCGTGGGGGTCAGCGAAGGTGGCCGGATAGCCCTTTTCGTCGTGGGTGAGGCTGTCGTAGTTCACGCGGTAGCCTTCGCCTGCGTGGACGATGGGCGGCACCAGGTCCTCGTCTTCTGCTAGAAACGGGAGAAAGGACTCATCCCCTGGCTTGTGCCGAGGCCGCTTTCGCTCCACCCGCGGGATCTGGTCGGCGGGCGGTATTACCACTCGCTCTGTCATGTGGCCTATCAGTTCATCGGCCATGACGAACACGGGAATGCGCCAGCGGTCGGCGGTGTTGAAGGCCTTGATCACGTGGTCAAAGGCCTCCTGGGGCGAGGAGGGGGAGTAGGCCACGATCTCGTAGTCGCCGTGGGAGCCCCATCTGCACTGCATCATGTCGCCCTGCCCCACCAGGGTGGGGAGGCCGGTGGAGGGAGCGCCTCTCTGTATGTTCACGACCACGCAGGGAGCCTCCATCATGACCGCCATCCCTATGTTCTCCAGCATCAAGGCGAAACCAGGGCCGGATGTGGCGCTCATCGCCCTGGCCCCGGCCAGGGAAGCCCCCACCAGGGCGGACATGCTGGCCAACTCGTCCTCCATCTGGACGAAGATGGCTCCCACCGCTGGCATGCGGCGGGACAGTCTCTCAGGCGTCTCCGTGGAGGGGGTAATAGGGTAGCCGGCAAAAAAATCGCAGCCGGCGGCCATGGCTCCTTCGGCGCAGGCGTGGTCGCCCAGCAGGAAGTGGCTGCCGGTTAGCACACGCTCTTCAGCACTCATTTGGCGGTCTCCTCTTCGACGATCTCCTCGGTGTAAATAGCGAACTCCGGGCAGAGGATGGAGCAGAACTGGCAGGCAATGCATTCGTCTTCCTTGCCCTCGGCCACGATGGGGTAGTGGTATCCTTTAGCGTTCATTTCGGAGGTTTCCACAAGGACATCTCGGGGACAGAAATCGATGCAGAACCTGCAACCTTTGCACCGCTCGGGAATGATGTATATCCGTCCTCGAGGGATCGATATGGTTGCCTTGTCCAGCGGTTGGCGTGACAGGACTGCCGCCATTTTTGGCACCTCCGCAGAAAGTGAACCTCTCCGGCGAGCGTGCTTCTCGCCGGGCCTGGCTCTATTTCGTTTGGTTGCCGTTCAACAAGCCGGCAAACGTGACACTGCTCAGCTTGGCCGCACCCATAAGCAGTACCTCTTGCCCCACCTTGTATACGGGGCAGAAGGGTTCGCGACCACACTCGTCCGGGGCTAGCAGACAGCGGTCCGTCTTGACAGGCCCGTCGACGGCCTCGATCACGTCCAGAAGGGTAATCTGGTCCGGCGAGCAGGCCAAGCCCAGGCAACCCAAGCGGCCTCGCCTATTCTCCAGGATGCCCGTCTTGGCCAGGCGCTGGGAGATCCTGCCCACATAGGATGGTGAAAGATCCTGGCGGCGGGCGATCTCCTTGATCCGCGCCTCCCGATGGACCGATAGATCCAGCACTACCCTTATCGCGTAATCAGCTTGCCGGCTTACTCGCACGTTCTTCTCAGCCGAGAAAAAAAGTTTAAATCTCTGGCATGTTTAATCTTAACAGCGTCCCGAATTGAGCGCAACGCCCCAAGACGGCCGATCTTAAAAAAAGACCGTCTTCCAGGGGATGCCTCCCCGGGCAGGCCGATCCATGCCTCACAGGGAACATCGACCAGTCCGAGTATACAATGGCGGTTCTTACGGTCAACTTTGCCTAATGGACAGCGCCCCTTGTATGCTAGATCTTGATTGCCCGACACTTCTTCACCGCGCG
>Ga0315555_1001870_pt1 | contig 15087 bp, 13 predicted proteins | sample SalMarSW160380MG_FD_202113 | JGI IMG/M metagenome (GOLD analysis project Ga0315555, IMG submission 202113) | Salt marsh sediment microbial communities from the Plum Island Ecosystem LTER, Massachusetts, United States - Salt Marsh Sediment SW1603-80 ... | reverse complement strand
TATGTTCTTCGCAACTTCAACATGAATTCAATAATGGAGGCAGGAAAGTTATCACTTTAAAGGGACCTGTATGGGTGGTGACGAATTACTATAGATGTATTAATCCTAAGTGTGAAATGCACGAGGCATTTCCAGCAGCATATCATTCTGCCATGCAACGGAAGCAATTTTCTTTGGAAGTGTGGGCAAAAGTGATACAACATCATTTCAAGCATCATTTGAATTATTCCATCATCGCAGAACTCATGTGGGACGATTGGGACGTGTCAATTTCGAGAAACACGGTGAGAAGCATCTGTGAATTTTTTGAAATGGCAGGGAAGCAATACACAGATGAAAAAGTCCTAAAGGAGGTCCACTCAAGCGGGAGGATGGTTTTATCGCTTGATGGAGCCCAACCAGTTAAGAACGAGCCTTCTCTTTGGGTTTTTTCTGATCGCATTACGGGAAACGTGCTCCTTGCAAGGAACTTGAAATCTGCCCCCGCATCCGTATTGTGTGCTATCTTTCGAGAGATTGAAGTACTCTATGGTGTTCCCATCGTAGCTATCATTTCCGACAAGCAAAAAAACATTGTAAATAGTGTCAAGCAATTCAAACCAGATATTCCTCATGCGTATTGCCAGTACCACTTTCTTAAACACGTTGTCGAACCCATAGCTTCGAAAGACTCATATCTTAAAAAAACTCTTCGGAAATCCATAAGACAACTCTCAATTATCCAAAATAGTAAGAATTCCGACTCAAACGGATTATACAAGTTGTTTCATCCTATAAGCGAGGAACTGAAGTGTGCCATCTCCACACGAGGAGATCGATTTGACATATTTCCGGGAATCGAAGCCTACGCGAATATAGAGTATGTTATATTGCAGTTAGAACAATTAAAAGAAATGGAATTCATTCCAAAAATATCTCGTACATTGAATACTCTTCTAGGGGCATTAATGAGCTTACTGCAAGAGAACCGTTATTTACAAGAAGAGATAACGTCTTTAATACCTGATTTTCTACAGATTCGTAAGATTTTAGCTAAAAGAGAGCGGGATTCTCCTCAAATCGAAAAAGAAGCGAAAAAATGGGTGTACAAACTCCAGAGCCGCTTAAAAAGGAGAAACCTAGAATTTAATCCTCAAAACATTAAATGGCAGCAGCCATCGTTCAAGTTAAGCTGCGTAGAAGTTTGGCAACAATGGATTCGGTTAATAGATTCTTATAGTGAAGGATTATACCAAGCTTACGATGTTAAGGATTTAGGTTTTACCAATAATGCTAAGGAACAGCTGTTTCACCGCAGTAAGCACCATTTTAAAGCCCTTTTGGGTCGTGAAAATGTCGCAAGAGCTTTTTTAAACCACGGCAGTCTGCATGTCCAGTTATTAGACATCGATTTTACAAAAAAAAACATTACAAGCGTGTTGCTAGCGTGTGAAACGCCACTTATTGAGGCCCAAAGGAAAGAGTTTAACGCTCAGTACGCAACAGTGAGACGCACGTGGAGAATTAGAGAAAAAGATACGGGAAACTTGACCCAATTTAAAGAAAATCTAACGCAACTAGAGAGGACCTAATCTATGTTGTCGAGTGAGTGGGGTTTGACATTAAAGTTTTTTTTGAAGCTATTTTGATAGAAATAATTTTATCAAAAAAAAGCGAATAAGAAATTTTTATAAATATATATTTAGCTTATCAACATCCTCTTGAATTCGTGATATACGTTCCTTTTTTCCTTCTTCTTCTTCAAATCCTTGTATATCTTCTTCTAAATCCAACCGTTCTTCTTCATATGCTTGTTCAATCATCATTCCATACCTCATAGCAGCAGCAATTATTTCAGGAATTAAGGAAATCATAGCTCTAAAACTAAAAATTCCAGATAAAACTGAAAGTCTATTTATCATTTCACCAAATGGATCGTGTTCCATTTCAGGTTTTTTCATTATACCCATTATTCTTTTAAATAACACTTCGTAGAATAATTCCTGTTCTTCTTTGCTTAAATTTGGTCCTTCCTTGCTTAAATTTGGTCCTTCCTTTTCCATCATGATTATCTCGAGTTTTATATTATAATCTTAAATTAAGAATTAAATTTAATTGATTTTAATTTAAATTAATTTATAGAAAAGTGTTAAAAAAAGAATATTTATGAATGCTCGTGAGCGTTTTCTTGCTGTTTTTGACGATATAAAGCGGAAAAGTTTAGATAAAATTCCCACTCATGTTCAATATATAACAGAGGGATTTATCTCCGAATATAAACATGAAGTTATGAAAGATTATTCTGGAACATTATTTAACAACATGTATTTTGATATACCTCACATTTTAGGGTTTGAATCAATTTTTGCTCCATTTCCTTTAAGTTATAAGATTAGATCAATTAAAGTGTTAGATAAAGAAGGAAATATAATTAAAATTAAAGAAGATGGACAATCATTAAAACGAAAGTCAGATTATTATGAAGGAGGATTTATTGACTCAATTGAAATTTTGGAAGATTTATGGGCAAATTTAAAAATAATTGATAATAGTAATAATATTACAAAAAGCGTTAATCATTTTGAAAAATTGGCTCCTTCTATATTTCCAATATTAATTGTCGACGGTGTTTTTGATAGAGTTTGGAGAAGTATGGGAATGTCTCTATTTAGTAGAAATTTCCGAAAAAATACAAAACTCTATAAAAGACTAATAAAATTTTATGCTGAATTAGCTAAATTAAATATTGAAGGTTTGATTAACGCAACTGGAGATAAAGGGAAAGTAATCACATTATTAGATGATGTTGCATTTAAAGGTCGCACTATGCTATCTAAAGAAAGATGGAATCAAGACTTTTTACCTTGCTATAAAGAGATTTTATCAATGATTCTTGATGCAAACTTAATTCCTATAATTCATACTGATGGTAATCCAACAGAATTAATTTCTTCATTTCAGAGTGCAGGTTTTAAAGGATTACAAGGTTGGGAAGGAGGTGCAGATCCACAATATATTAATGATCATTTCCCGGAATTTGTTATAATTGGATTTGGGGACGTTAGTCATGTCCTTCCATTTGGAGATCAAGATCAAGTTGAAAATCATGTAAAGAAATTAATAAATATCTTAAAAGATAACAGATATTTTATTATAGGTCCTAGTACTGTCATTTTTCAAAAGATACCTCTTAAAAATGTAATGACTTTCATAAATACAGTAAAGAAATATGGAGTATACTAAATAATTTCGCTTACTACACCAAGATAATAAAAATAAATTATTTTACATATAAATAACTATTTAATACAATTTCAAGTTTTAAAGCTATAAATTGAATTAGAAGGTTTTATGCTAATAATATTATTTACTTTAATTATACTCTTTCTTTTAAACATTCTTGCTTATTGGATAATTGTTTTAAAAAAAAAAATTATTCATCATAAATTTCGCGAATTTTATAAGAAAATTTTTCCATTTATTTGGATTATTTGTATAGTTCTTATTCCAATCATAAATTCAAGTTTTTTCCGATTGTTTTTTAATGAGAATATCAGTTATTTTCATCAATACTGGTTATGGTTTATATTAATAGGTATAATCATAATTATTTTAGGAATCAGAATTCAATTATTAGCAAAAAAGTCGTTAAGAACTGAAACAAATGAGGAAGATAGCCTAAAATTAATAAAAAAGGGTGTTTATGAGATTGTAAGACATCCACAATATCTATCATGGATTTTAATATATTTAGGTATTACATTTATTTTGGATTCTTTTATAGCTATACTCTGGATTCCAATCTTAGTTATTGTAACAGAAATCTTATGCTTTCTAGAAGAAAATTATCTACTTTCACCAAAATTTGGAGGTTATTACGAGTTATACAAAAAAAAAACCCCATATAGGTTAATTTCTCCGCCATATAACTATATATTTATAATTATGGGGATTATAGTAGCCTATATTGGCATATTAAATATTATTAATGTTTAATATATTAAAGAGGTGATTTTAAATTAAAATAGCATTTTTGGCAACGGATGGCTATGAAGATCTTGAGCTACATTATCCACGAATTAGATTGATGGAAGCAGGGTATGAAACTGAAATAATTAGTCTACATAAGAGAGAAATTAAAGGGAAGCACGGATATCCCATCAAGCCAGATAAATTAATAAGAGAAGCAAATCCTAATGACTATAGTGGCGTAATAATTCCTGGAGGTACAAAAAATCCCGATTATCTCAGAAGAGAAAAAGAAGTACTTGAATTCGTCTCTAAAATTAATGATCAAGGAAAATTAGTAGGTGCTATTTGTCATGCTGGCTGGGTTTTAATTTCTGCAAAAATTGTTAAAGGCCGTAAAGCAACTAGTTATTTTGCAATAAAAGATGATATGTTAAATGCTGGTGCTATATTCGAAGACTCTCCAGTTGTGATAGATAATAATTTGATTACTTCGCGTATGCCAAGTGACTTGCCTGATTTTATGAAAGCAGTTTTGAATTTCCTTAAGCCATTAAGGAAAATTAAAAATAGTAATTGGATTATCTAATATAAGGTCTTAACCCGATGAATATCATCTTTGAGAATTTCTAAAAAAAAGTTTATCTGTTCAATTTGTTCATTAATTATTTCAATTTTTTTATCAATTATCTCTGAATCTGATAAATCTTTTTTCTCTAATTCTTTTCTTACGATATTATACGATCTAATCTGATTTAATATATTTTGCATTCTTTTTATCTTAATTTGAAATAATTTCTTATATTTTTTTAGATCTTCTAGCTTAGTTTCAATACTTTCCACGTAATTGAAGCATTCATCAATATTATCTTCTTTCTTCAATTTTTTTATAATCAATTCAATACTTATTAAATTACTCATTACAAATTTTTGTTGTTCTTTATCGATTGATTCAATTTTAAAACTTGATTCAGAACCTAACTCTTCAAGTATATCTGAAGTATATTTAATGTTAATTTTATTTGAATATTGACTTAGATTTTCATTTACTGTAGTAGATTCATCTACGAATCCATAATCATCAAGATCCGTTATTAATTCTAATTCACCCAATTCCACTTTAGTAATCAAAGGGGAAAATCTGACTTGAAGTTGTTTTTTACCAAAGAATTCATTATTTTGTCGTAAGATTTGAGTGTACATTTGTATAAATTCATGTCCAATAGGTGCAAATAAAACTCCTCCGTTTTCATCTAATTGATTTAACAAAGGGTTTATCTTCGATTCTTCAATTGCTCCAGTTACTAATATTTTTTGCCATGGGCTTAATTCTGGCATCCCATTTAGAGGATTTTTTACTATAATTGAAATGTTATCATCTAAATTTAATCTCTTTAGATTTTCAGAGGTAAATTTAGCGATTTCAGAATTTGCTTCAAGAATTATAATTTCTCCCTTAGGTGCTAATTTATGTGCTAAAGCTGCGATATATCCACTTTTAGCTCCTAATATTAACAAATCATCATTTTCTGTTAATGAGAGGCCTTGAAGCATTATTGTTATCATATGAGGAGCAGAAATTGTTCTATAATTATTAGGATTTTGCTCATCATAATAGAATAAATTTGGTACATCTTCATATAGTTTAACGATACTGACAAATTTTTCTGGAATAAACTTTTCTAGAGGTACATCCATAAAAGCTTTAATTAATCTTTTATCTTTTAAGATTTCATTTAAAATTAAAGAATCTAATAAACGTTTTTTCTTTAATTTCAGGCTATCTTTAATTCTATCGTTTCTGTCCAAAATTTGTCCCAATGATTTATATTAAAAAAATAATATAAAAACAAATTATTATACTTTGTTATAATAAATCTTAACTGTTTCAGTACGCTTTCGATTCATATGATGATTCTAGATATTGAGAATTTAAAGAATGCAAGAATAACATTAACTCTCATATTTATTAATGTTTTAATTTTTTTCCTATTTAACTTAGGTGCTCCAGTGGATATTTTTTTGATTTTTGTTCAAATTAATAGAAATGTAATAGAGAATTACCAGATCTGGAGATTATTTACATCCATGTTTTTTCACGCAGATCCAATACACCTATTTTCTAATATGATTGCCCTTTTATTATTCGGTGCAACTGTAGAAACTAATACTCTTATTTCAAAAGTTCAATATTTAATAATTTATTTTGTCTCAGGATTAATTGGTAATATATTTTCATTACTCCTACTTCCTTTAGATGCAATTAGCTTAGGAGCTTCAGGAGCTATTTTTGGCTTATTAGGTGTTGCATTTGTCATGATTGCGACAGATTATCAACCACTCTTGTTTTTTGCTTTATTTTATCTCGTATTTTTTATTGCTTATTCATTTACTCCAGGTATTAATTATTGGGCACATCTTTTTGGTCTAACAGGAGGAATCATATTTGGCTACTTATTTTATACACGTAAGAAGAAAATTAGATTTGGTTCTTAAATTTTATTTAATAGTCCCACCATAATATAAACCATAAGTATGTATTATTTGCTTAAATTCATAAAATCACTCTTTAGAATCGATTATTTCTTCTTTTTACTTCTCTTTGCTATCTCCATTGAAAAATCTTTTAGACAAACATCATTAAGAGAGCAAATCTCGCACTTTGGTCTAATTGGTATACATATTTGTTGTCCAAATCTTACAAATAATCTATTTAATTTTAACCAAAATTCCTTAGGAATTGTATCTTTTAATACTTTTTCTGTTTGTAGAGGATTCTTGGTTTCTACCCACCCTAATCTGTTGCTTATGCGGTGTACGTGTGTATCTACTGGAATAGCAGGCACTTTAAAGGCATAAACTAATACGCAATTAGCAGTTTTACTACCTACTCCAGGCAAACTCATCAATTCTTCATAATTTTCTGGAACAATGCTGTTGTATTTAGCAATTAAAACTTCTGATACTTCTTTTATTCGAGCAGCTTTAACTTTATAAAACCCTGATGATTTTACAAGCTGTTCAAGTTCTTCAATATCTGCTTCAGCGATTTTTTTTGGAGTATCATATTTAGCAAATAATCTCTCGGTTGCAATTCTAGTATTTGCATCTTTAGTCCGTGCTGATAATATAGTTGAGATTAATATTTTAAAAGGGTCTTGCTTTTTTCTAGCTAATTCGTCTAAATGAGCTTCTCCTTCTAATTGTTTTTCAATTTCATCTAATATCTCATTATAATTCATATTTCCTCATTTTTTTTCTAAGACATAAATCTTTCTTTTTACAATTTGACCCTTTTTAGCATCAATTAAAGTTCTTACTTGTTGCTTGCGAAATTTAAGTTTTGGATTAGATTTATTATTTATCCTATTGAGATCTAACATTGGTACAATTCTAAAGCTATTTTTAGTGGCAATTTTCTCAATATTTACTTGAATATCATTTCCATCAACAGTACTAATAATTGGGGATATAAAGCAAATTCTTGAATTAGGTTTTAATATTTTATAGGCTTCTTTGAGAAAATCATCATATAATGGCGTTAATTCAGTCTCTATTAAATTTCTAGCTTGCGTATAGTATGGTTTTTCTGTATAATATGGCCCTAATTCTGGTTCAGTGCATATACCATCAAAGAAATAAGCTTCAAATTTATTAGACATACTTCTAGCATCTTGTTTTACTATTCTTTGATGAGTAAGTGGAGGAATTTCTTCTTCCAATAACTCCAATAACCAATGTATATTACGAATTGTGTTATTTACTTTCATAAAATCATTATCTGACCCAAAAATTTGAAAATCTTGTAATAGAGCAAACAAGGCAATTGTTCCGTTTCCAACAAATGGATCCAGAATTTTCTTATTTTCTCTATTTTCAAATATGTTCAAAAAGTTTAACAAGGTCAATGTTAACTTTGGAGAAATAGAACTTTTAAATTCTTTATGAGGTCTTCCTTCATCAATCTCTTTTTTAAAATTTGGATCATCTGTAGTAAATGTTCTTGCGAGATACACACCTTCTTCTGTAAACCCAAAAATTATTTCTGCTCTATTTTCATTAAGCAGGTCATATTTGATTAAATGATGAGGAAAAATTGGATTCAAATTACCTGATTTGATATTTTCTTCAGGATATTGATAGTATAATGCTTTTTCCGCACCCTTTTGTTTAAGAATTTCCATAATTTCTTTATTTAGAAATGGTAGAAAATGTTTCACCAGAACTTCAGTATAATAACTGTCGTCATAAAGATTAGGATAAATAGAAACAGCAAAAAACATACTTTCATAAACTTTAGGAAATATTCCCTTTTTTCCAATAATAATGTTATCAATAATATCAATGATCTTCTTTCTAATCTTCTCTACATATTTAAATTTGTGCATTTGAATTGGAAAAGCTTCTTGGATTGTAGTAATATCGATAAAATCAAAAATCTTTGAGATTTTTTGACATCCGCCTAAATCAAATTGAATCTCCATTAGTTTATTAATATAATGTGGATTTTGATGCAAATCCTTAAATTCGACTATTGCTATATTCGCAGAATAGTCAATTATTCTCCCTTTATACTTAGAATATTTAAGATAATTATCCAATTCTGCCAAGGATAATTGCCAATTGGAACCTAACACAAAAATAAATCTTTCCATAATTCGAATAAATTCTTCCTTAAGAAATTTAATATTGCATTAAATTTCTATTTTCTGAAAAAATAAAGCCTTAAGCGAATAAAACGAATTTTTATTTCTTTTCTTTCAACCATTCTTTGAAAGTTTTTGTAATTTTTCCCTGCCAGATGGCTTTCTTTTGAATTTTTTCTTCAAACTCAACTATATCATCGTCAGTGTATTCTAATGAAGATTCTTGATTATTAATTTCCGCTTCTTTATCTTCCAAATCTATCGAAATCTCATATGTTTCACCTGTTATATCTCCTAAAGCACTCATAATATCTTCAAGATCTTCTTTCTTTCTTACTATAACTGGAACTTTTTCTAATACTTCTTCTTCAGTATTATCTTTTCTTTCCTTTTCATTAGTAACCTTTTCATATGCTTCCTTTTTCTTGATTCTCTCCAATCGCAATTTTTTAATTTCATTAATAATTTCGGTATAATTATCTTTGAAATATTTTAAACTTACATTAATAAGATCTGAAACATTATCCCATTTCTCTTTTCTAACAATCTCTTTTACCCAATAGTATAGATCTAAATTCAATTCAATTGTCACTGGTTTTCCTTCAGATTCTAAACTACCTATTAAAAAGTTTAGAATATTTGCTATTAAAATATTGTTTTCAAAAGCAGTAAAACCATACTCACGTGTCAGAGATGAAAATATACTAAGATTACCAAAACCGACAACCTTACCCTTAAAATATTCCACAACAACCATTAATGGAACTTTAGGACTATCCTCTTCAATCCAATTTTCTCCATCATAACGTTTTCGCCAACTATTTAATCCAGATTTCATTACCCATTGAATTTTTACATTCTTTTCATCTTCAATAAAATCTAAGACTCTAGTTGAACACGAACTTGAGAGGATAATTTTCTTAATTTGTTCTGTTATAACGTGAGGTTTAAATCTGGTTATAATCGGTCTCTTCTGAAGATTAATATAATTTACTGAATCATAAATTTCATCTGATACAAATTCAAATCCAAATTTCTGGGTTAGTTCATTTAAATTCGTGTTGTTTGTATAATCTCCTCCACTAGAACTGATAATTAATAAACTTCCTCCATTTTTTACATATTTCTCAAGTATTTCAATCTCATTCAATTTTAAATTTGTATTTCTTGGAGTTGACAGAATTATTACATTATATTTCTCTAAATTATCTAAAGTGTTAAAACCGGTTTCAATTTTACCTAATTTATATCCAGATGTGAATAAGAACTGCGTAAATTCACCAAAACTCGATGATTCTAATACTAAAAAATTATTATGACTATAATCAAAAGCAATACTACTTTTTCCATTCAACTTTATTCATACTCATTAATTTTAAATTCAAGTAAAAATTGGTTCACTCTTTATTTCTATATAAGATATATTTCTTCTATTCTATAAATAAAATTATCTAAATTTTAAATACAATTATATCTAAAACAACGTGATATAAATTTGGACCATAGCTTTTAACAAATCTATGTGATTTTAACTCGCATTTATAACTTTCTTTCTGAGCGATTTCATTAAATTCTTCAAATAGCACGATATATTTATCTTTTTCAGTCACCCCTTCGTAATGAAAAACTGTTCCATTATCATTAACTAAGGTTAATGCCTCTGTAATGTATTCTTTTGGAGCTGGAAACACTCCCATGATTACTCTGTGGGCTCTAATTCCAGATTTACTAAGTTTTATAACCTCAACCTTACAATCCCCATTGATTGGCACAATTTTATCATCTAAATGATTTATCTTGATATTTTCAATAAAAAATTTATACGATTCAGGATTAAGCTCAATACTGTATATTTTTCTCACTGAACAATGCTTTGCGATAGGTAACGAAAAATAACCTATTCCTGCGAACATATCTACAACAATTTCCCCACTTTGTATAATTGTTGTGAGAAATTTTCGTTCATTGATATTTCCCTTACTAAACATGATTTTTGTAATATTAAATCGATAAGTTACATCATGCTCTTTATGTTCTACAATAGGGTTGTCTTCTCCTGCAATAAATTCAATCTTTTCTGGTTCTCTATAAGTTCCTACTATTCTGCCCTTATTAATATAGATAGATTTAATTTTTGGAAACATTTCTAAACAGGCTTTTCCAATGATTTCTTTCTTTTCAAGGAGGTTTGGATTGAGTTTTAGAATTACTACTTTTCCTAAAGTTTGAAACCCTCTTGGAAGTAATGAAAGTTCCTCTTCAGATAATTCACTTTTTAATTGTTCCTTAAATTTATCTTTAAAACCCATTTATGCTTAAAATTGCAAATTATATTGATATGAACTAATAATTAATCAAGTTAAATTATTATATAATAACAAATCAATCTTATTATAATAAATAAGATTTTTACAAAATTTTTACAAAATTATCTTAAATTGATGAAGATGAAGAGTTTAAATGATCCAGAATTTTTAGTTGATGAGAATAAGGTATGGTTTACTGGAGGTTATTGGCCTGAAGGTGTACCAAAACAGTTAAAAGATGTTGAAGACGTTGAAATTTTACCAATGTGGGAATATTTTTTAAAAGCTGTAGATTTATACGGGACATGGGATAAAGATAGTTGTATATTTGTATATGGTCCATATATTGAACGTGTAAAATTAAAAACTATATTTGATTATGCAAAACGGTTTGGAACCTTTCTCTATAAGAATTTGGGAATAAGAAAGGGTGATGTTGTTGCTATTGATTTGCCTAATTCTATCAATTTTGTGGTTGCTTATATGGGCTGTCAGTATATTGGTGCAATTTCACAAGGTATTAATCCACAGTATAGACCAATGGAACTTTTACATTCATTAAATATGACAAAAGCCAAAGTATTTGTTATGATGGATATGTTATATATCGCGGGTCCTAAAGATGTGCTTCCAAAAACTAGCGTAAAATATGTGATACCTTCAAATTTTGTAGACTTTTTCACTGCAGATGAAGCTACAATTGAGAAATTAGGTGTTCCAAGTGCTCGAGACAAGATACCTAACGAAACTGAAAATTATAAAGTATATTGGATGGATAAAATAATAAAGGAAACACAACCAGAAGAAATTAAAACTCAGATAGATCCATGGACAGATCCTGCAATATATCTAATGACTGGGGGTACTACTGGACTTCCTAAAGTTGCGATGCTTTCACATGCTAATCTAAGTGCTAATCTAAATATGGTTAAACCTTGGACGGGTCTTGGGCCAGGTGTAGTGACTATCGGTTCTATCCCCTTTTTTCATAGCTTTGGTATGACTTGTGTCATGAATGCTGCTCTTGGTATAGGAATGGTTATGATTCTCTTCCCCAAACCACCTTCAGATGATGCTCTATGTGAAGCAATAAATAAGATAGATGCTCCTGAAGGAATAATATATACAGGAGTCGAAATGTTGTTTAAAAGGTTAACCGATTTTGTAACTGAGATGGGTGTAGAAGAATTTAAGAAGAAATATGATTTTTGGAAAAAATTGAAATATGCCACTCAGGGAGCAGGCCCATTACATTCTTACGTAAAGGATCCCTTTGAGGAAATATTTTGCCCAATACGTTCGGGATATGGATTAACGGAAACTTCACCTATACAAAGTGTGGCTCCTTTCTGGGGCCCAACCAAGTCTGGAAAATTAGGATTACCAATTCCAGGTGCAGATTGGGCTATATTTCCTTCTGATAACTTTGAAGCAGGTCCTATCGCTGATGGAACTAAAGAAAGAGGTGGTTTTGGCATTGAAAATACAGGAGAAATTTGCTGTGCAGGGCCACATATTATGTTAGGATATCTAGGAGAACAAAAAGAGCAAGAAGATAATTTGAAGATGTGGGGTGGCAAACTCTGGTTGCTAACAGGTGATATTGGATTTATGGATGAGCATGGATGGGTTGAGATACGAGATCGTAAGAAATCTCTTATTAAAGTTGCAGGGCATTCAGTTTTTCCAAAGGAAGTAGAAGAACTTATGGGTCAAAATGAAATGGTAGATGAGGTTGCTGTTGCCGGATTACCAGATGAAATGATGGGAGAAGCAGTTAAAGCATGGGTTACTTTAAAGAAAGGTTTCAAAGCTGACAGAGATATTAATAGTGATCAATTAAGAGAATGGTGCCAAAACAACATGGCTAAATGGAAGTCACCCAAATATATTGAATTTGTCAGAAAGATGCCGGTTAGTATGACAGGTAAAGTTCAAAGACGTGAATTACAAGAAAAAGACTTAGCTAAACTCGAGGAAGGAAAATCAATTAAAGGTTAGACAGTTAAGTTTCCATTAATTTAAATCTTTTTTTACTTTAACTTTTTTATATATTTCTTAATATATTCCCATTTATTAATTCACTTAATTCCATACTTCTCTTCTTCCCAGAACTCTTATTATCTGCCATTGTAATAGAAAATAAAAAACCATCTGTAGTTTCAATTCTTACAACATAGATTTTTCCTATTTTTATATTAGATACATTATTAATTTTTAATAAGGGAATCTTAAAACCATCAGCGAATTTATCAATTATAGTTTCCATTTCCGTTAAATTTATATTTGATTTTTTAAAAAGTGATAATTCTTGATTTGTTAATAATATCCTTCCAAATTTCATTTTGAACTGCCATTCCCTCTCTACTTCTCCTTCACAGAAATATCCTTCTGAATTAAAAAGCAATGACATAGAAATTTTCTTTTTTTTTAAATATTGAATTAATGTATTCAGTTCTCTTATTTGTATTTTTCCTTCATGATTTTTTACTCATAAAATTTAATAGATAATATTAAATAAATTTTTAAGCCTAAAGTAGTACTAAAATTATTATACAAATTAAATAAATAAAAAATCAAAAAAAATGTCGCTACAAAAAACTAGAGAATTTATGCTTCAAGAAAAAATGATATCTTTAAAGGATAAAGGTAAAATAATGAACTTAAATAAAGAAGTTATTGGTACATTCGCAGGAAAAGTAATAAAAATTGGTAACACTTACAGAATAAGAGATCTTGATGAGAATCCTATATTAACTGTTCATGAAAAAGTAATTTCAATGCGTTCTGCTTATACTTTCTATAAAGGTGGAGAGCAAGATGAGGATAAATATATAGGCAAATTAAAAAGAAAACTTGTTGCGGTAAAACCAAGTTACTGGTTTGAGGATCCGAATGAGAATAAAGTTTTTACAATGAAGGGAAATATTTTAACCTTAAAATTCAAAATCCTAAAAAATAATAAAGAGATTGCTGAAATTCGTAAAAAACTATTTAAAAGTTTACTAAAGGGGACTTATGGAGTAAAAATGTCCCCCGATTTAGATGATGATTCTGCTATGCTAATTTTAGGAATAGTTTTAATGCTTCATCATGAAAAAGAAGAAAATAGATAATACCACCTCCATCTCTTTTTTTTAAATATTATTATGTTTATATTATTCTGGAAATACCAAACCAGTTAAATTTATCAACAGCTACAAAAATCCAAGTCGATTTTAATAAAGAGTTTACTCACAGAAGAAGGTCTCCTGAAATAGTTAAAAAAATCCAAGATTAAGAAAATAAGAATAAGGTTTAAATAAAAAATTTTGTAATTATTTATTCAAGCGTTTATAGGTTTTTCCCATAATTTTGTAGATATTTAAGTATTCTTTAAAGAGTTTATCATAAATTTGGCGATTTTCAGGATAAGGTGTAAAAACATTTGATATCTCACAGCATCTCTGAATTTCGTCCCATTTAAGGTATCCTAAACCTACTGAAGCTATAAATGCCGCACCACGAGCATTTGCCTGAATTGGATTTTGAACTTGCTTTATCCTTCTATCAAGAACATCAGCAAATACTTGGCACCAAATATTACTCTGTGCGCCGCCACCAATAATATTAAGTTCTGGAATAACAATATCATTTTTGGTCATTCCGGGGATTTCTTTTATTTTCCATTTTTGAATGAAGTTTTCTATATACATGAAAAGCCATTTTATATTATATGCTACCCCTTCAAATATAGCTCGGATTATATGCTCACGAGACATCTCTAATGAGAGATTATAAAGGCCTCCTCGAATTGTATGATCTTCAACTGGTGTTCTTTCACCAATTAACCATGGAGTAAAAATAAGATTATTTGAACCAGCTGGAACGTTTTCTACTATTCTATCAAAAATTTTGTACACATCAGGGACAGCTTCTTCTCTTAATAAATCATCTTTATGATATAAAATCTTATCTCGCAAAAATGTTAATGCTCCACCAGCAATCTCTTGCTCATTTCCAATGATATATCTTCCTGGTATTGCAGAAGGTACACTTGCCATATTATGCGCAATATCTGTTTTTTTATAGGGTACATGACAAGTTAACCAATCAGAGGTACCAATATATATATGTGCTTCATAATTATTAACAGCACCAGATCCAACCGTCGCCGATGGTACATCTGGTGCACCTACAACAACCTT
>Ga0315555_1001869_pt1 | contig 15092 bp, 12 predicted proteins | sample SalMarSW160380MG_FD_202113 | JGI IMG/M metagenome (GOLD analysis project Ga0315555, IMG submission 202113) | Salt marsh sediment microbial communities from the Plum Island Ecosystem LTER, Massachusetts, United States - Salt Marsh Sediment SW1603-80 ... | reverse complement strand
GCCTCTTTGATGGCATCCTCATGCTTACCCTCTTTCGATTTTACCTTGGCTCTCACAATTTTCGCCAGCACCCATTTCCCATCCAGATCCAGTGATTTATCAGCCATCTCCATTGCTGATTTTAGATTTTCTTCTTCCAGATATACCCAGGCCATTCCCTCATATGCCGGCGCAAATTTAGGATTCAGGCTGACGGCCTGTTGAAACTCATACATGGAATCATTATATTTTTCCTGATCCAGAAGCGTTTTACCCCGGTCATAATGGATTTCAGGACTATCTACCACCGATTGAGCTTTGCGGGCTTTCTGGCCTCCTCCACAACCAATAACGTAAAACAGGGCAAAGATGGTAAGGAAAATAACTGCTATCTTAATTTTCATATTTTATCTCCTAGTTTTAGTCCAGAATAAGCATCACTTTACACTGCTGCAGAAAGTTAAGGTTCTGTGCAGCTGCGCGGATCATATTAGCCTCCTGATTGGAAACCACCACGTCAGTATTATGAGTTCCAGAAATTTCCACCGCCTTAACCACCAGCGGATTGTTGGTAACCCTTTCATTGGCCCGTGCGCGATTCAGATCTTTTTCATATCCCACCACCCCGATCTGCAGTGCATAATCACGACTGACCGAACCGGTACCATAGACTTCTAGACCGTTTTGATCTATAATCTTCGGGGCCAGTGCCGGACGCAGGCCCAAACCACGTGCATCAATAATAAGTCCGGTGTACACGGTAGAACTGGGGGTCCCTTCATAACCATACGGCTGTCCCTGCATGGGGATATAATCCGGTAAGACCGTGCTGTAAATTCCGGAGAGAGGAACTTCCACTTCCACTTCCACACTGCCATCGCTCTTGTAACGGGTGTCAATTACCCTGAAATTGCGGACAGCACCTTCCACCCGGTTATAAATAACATCACTGACCACCATATATTCCTGCACGGTCACTTCCGATGTTATATTCATTCCCTGCACACGTTCCAGCAGATTTCTGAGGGCCACCCTTTTGGCAGCTTCAATGGCACTGGGTCTCTGTGCACCGATGGGTAAATTGGGATTAGGAGCTCCGATACCCACTTCCCGTATCATCTGGTCGGTCCAGTCAACCACACCACCACTGGGTGTCTTTTCCAGATACTGAGCATAAAATGCCACAGGAATCAAAATGATCAGGAAGAAAATTATTTTCTTACTCATAGTCACCTCCAAGAAAGTTAAACGTTTTTAAAACTAATGGCAGGCCTGAAAAAATGTTGTGATTTGATTTACTTAGCATATGGTCTGGTCGGATATTAGATTGAGCGGGTGACGGGACTCGAACCCGCGACCCTCAGCTTGGGAAGCTGATACTCTACCAGCTGAGTTACACCCGCACACATTATCGAGAAAAAATTTAGGACACGAATTGAAAAAAAACAATTAAAAAAAATAACCATAAAAAATCTGGTCCGATGTAAAATCGGACCAGAATAGAATAAATGAAAATAAAATTGATCTTTTGCATGACTGTCAGTATCAGCGGAAAACGTAACCCCGCCAGTTAGGATCGGAAATCTCGCCGCGTTTGCTGGAGTTTACCAGCCGGTATTGTCCAAATCCCTCTGTGTCCACAAAATCAAATTCAACACCACCTTCCACATTATGGTATTGCCATATTTCATAAGGATTCTCATTTTGACCACTGGGATATCTTTCAATCTGGTCGGGAGGGCCATACAAAATATAAACTCGTCCCATATCCGTCTGCCAACCCTTAGTACCACCACTTCTAAAATTTTCATTGGTGTAGTCAACCCTTGAATAATAGTCTTCCAGAAGGTCGGGATTTTCCCGCGTCCGGGTTTTCCAGAACCTCAGCAGAAATTCTTTTTTGCTGTCAACAGAATTAAGTAAATTGTAAATCTGAATTTCCGATTTGTTGGCCAGATATTGAGCCTGGGTAAATTTACGGTCCAGCTCATCTCCCGTCATATATGCAAACTGGCTTTCTGCATAGCTCAATTCCTGTTCATCCCGCACAACTATAATATCGGGATTGTGCACATAGAAGTTTCTTCGCCTGTATACCGATTCATTATTCGCCGGATCTGAAACCGCAAATATGAGAGTATACAAACCGGACTCCAGTTTACTAACGTTGAAAGTACCTTTTTCTACCGTGGAATTTACATTCCGGCTGCGTCCATATTCACGCTTTAATCGGATGTTCCCGTCCCGGTCCGCTACTACTACCTGAACAGATACCTTCTCACCGGGATCACCTGCAGATTTCTTCAAATTATACAGTTCCAGATAATAAAACAGCATCGGCATTCCTTTACCATACAGAAGAGAAGGATTAGGGATCACCTGCATGGTATTTTTATAATAGGCGTTATCTGACTCCGTAACATGAGTGATAATATTCGTGCATAACTCAATATCACTTATGGTCACGTGTTCACTTTTAAAAGATAACACCGACACTTCATGTGACAGGGTGTCCTGATCATTGGAAAGGCGAAAAAGATATTTACCTTCCGGCAGAATCAATTTCAGCATCCCGACCGTCCCCTCGTTCAAACCCGATGACAGTGAGCCATTTCCCTGTAAATCCAGGTTAATATGATCATTAACCAGCACGGAATCGGTGCCCGCCTTGAGAAGTTCAAAATCAAGGGCTGCCGATGCCGGTGCCACTATGTTTTTCTCCAGGCTGTCCGCCATTTTAACATAGGCCGTATAGTAAACCTCTACATAGGTAGACGAACTGTCATACTGAAACCTGGCAAAATCCATTTTAAATTTTATAGGTGTGCTGCTGGCAAATGAGCCGGCAACACTTAGAAAAATTATGACAATTACCGAACGAATGATCCGTGAATACAGCATAAGGTTAACTCCCGCTTTTTAAAACCATGATATTTTTATAAATATGAGTAATAACTAATATCACCACTCAGATAATTATATTAAATATAAGGGACTTCCTTTTAAATTTAAATCTCTTCACAATAATGAATACCTGAACTCGTAAAAGATTACAAGTAATCCATCTTTATACATGAATATTTCATCAAATTTAATGAATCATATCTGGCTGTTCGGTAAAAATAAGTTACCTTTCTTGCCTTCCTTAAAAATTTATTTGATACCCTTTGATGTCACACTCGAATTGAAGACAATCATTTGTTTCCTATACACAAAACGTCTTTTCTCTGTTACTTTTTGACGGACCAAAAAGTAACCAAAAAGTCCTCCGGCGAAATAAACTTGCCCAGGTCTTAAACAATAGTATTGTTAGTCAGTGCTCAAACAGAATTTCACCGGTTGAAAAACATAATCGTTTACCTGATTTTGTAGGTACTCATTTTTGTGATGAACCAAATTTAATAAGTCATTTTCTGAATCATGCATAGATAATCTTTTATTCCAGTTATCAAATCACCTAACCTACTTAATTCACAAATAGGGGCTAACGCCCAAATATACCGGATTCTTTAATCCCCGGTCTGAAGACCGGGGCCATTTAATTTCTAAGAATATAACAACTTTGATACATTATATCCTATTTTGTGAATTAAGCAGGCTAAAAAATTGTTGGTCCTGAAATTTGTCTTTCCGGATTATAAACTTAACCTCTCATTAAAAACATAAATAACATTGTAAAAAATTAACGGAATTGATTGCCCTAAAGTTTCCGGTTATATAACAATTTATAGAATTCTTCCTGATGTTTTCTATGATCTGAACAGAGACATGAAATCCCTATTTTCTTAAGGATCTTAACAAACATGTTTTACAATATCCCGGAGGTTAAATCCTTGCTTGCATAAAATCTTAATCCGCTGAAAGAGTATCCTTTTTCTAACAGGAATAGAATTAAAAATTTTCATTTGTTATTCAAAATAATTTAGTTTTCGGACAAAATTTATTGTCATTATTAAAGTTAAGTGACTAATAATCTTTCATCCGGGTTGAGCCCACTTTTTTGACCCCCCCTAGTCCCACTGCCTAATGTATTAGGTAAGGTGAATTTAAGTCGGTGGGTTAGTTTATTGTTATTAATCTCACCAACTTAAAAGTTATTTCGGACAAGTTTGAAAATTTTTATCTGCTCAATATTAAGTATAACACTAAAATTAAAAAAGTCGGCACAGGCGAAAATGCCCCATGCCGACTTTTGTTCATTTACAACTTATCTGCTAGAATCCAAGTGTCAGACTGAACAGATTATTACCATCAAAATACTGCGAATTGCGGAACGCATAGTCAAACATCAGGTTAGTGCCGCCGAATTTGTAATAAATGCCAGCACCAGCCGTGAATGTGTACAGAACATCCTTACTATCGGTATTTACATTATGCAAATATCCGCCGCGCAGGAAGAACAGGTTATTAAATACATACTCAGCGCCGAATTTGAAGCAGTCGTTTTCAAAGTTATTATTTTGAAATAGACCGGAAACCGTTAAGCTGTTCTGTTCATTGATGGCTCGCTTGTAGCTGATCCCCAGCTCAACTGCCGCCGGCAGCTGGTTGGAGATAGTGGGACGATCCTTGAAATATACACGACCCAGATTATCGACGGTCCTGTCGAGCAATCCCGGGCCACTATATTGCATATTCGTACCAATGTTTTTCACTACAATACCAAAATTCAGTCCGTCAATCTGTCCCAGGTTGTAATACTGCAAACCGATATCGAAAGCCAGCGAGGACGCGGAAGCACGTGGCACGCTTTCCGAAACCAGTTTACCGGTAACACCCACCAGGATAGATTCTGTGAGCAGGCGGGAATAGGTCAGTCCCAGGGTAAAAAAGGTGGGACTGTAGGTTTGGCCCGCAATGCCGTCGTAATCTTCATTAGTAGTCACAGGGATATCTCCGAAAGAGATTGTTTTCAGAGTTATACCTATAGAACCAAAACGACCGGCACCTGCACCGATGGCAAAATAGTTCACCTTGACATCATTGAATATCTGCATGGTTGAAAATTGTGCTGCTGCCCGGTAATTCATCTTCGCCAATCCGGCGGGGTTCCAGTAGATGGCATCCAGGCCCTGAGTGGTAGCCAGGTCCGCACCACCCATTCCCAGATCTCTCGCGCCGACAGGAACCAGAAGCTGCGTTCCTGCAGCTGTTCCGATCCGCACAGGATCACCAGCATACAACGCGTGAACCCCCACTAAAACCAGCAGCAGGAGAAATGTCATAAAAGCAAATATATTTTTATTTCTCATCATTTACTCCTTACTTAATTTCATTCTCATAGTTTACTGTGAGTAACTCTCACCATATCTTAGAATTAACTGTTAGTATCGTTCCAGAACCTGTTGTGGCTGAATAATCATAACCTTCAACACTTTCTGTTTTCCCAGGTCGGGCATATCGATGTAGGCTACATACATGCCACTGCCCACCGGCAGGTTTGATTCATTTTTGAGATCCCATTGCTGGAATTGGGAAGTAGAATTTTTCTCAAATTTTCGAACCTGCACACCACCGAGATCGAATATCCTGATGGTGGCCTTTCTGGGCAGATGTGTAAAGGTTACAAAGCGGTCGAAACGACCCTTCTCATCTGTATTAAAGGCATAATAGGGGTTCGGAAAAACATTGACCTTCGCAACATCATCCTTGGCAAGAGTCTCGCTCACGGTTACTGCTGGCGCTACGATAGTGAATACATCGTTAGCTGTGTTGGGTTTGGCCGCTCTAATCAGGAAAATAGTTCCCTGTTCCGGAATAACCGCATTCAAATTCGCCGGAAAATCTGCGGCGGCAACCGACCCGCCATTCCAGTTCACCAGTACCGTACGGGCCATAACTTCATCCCCAAAATCATCAGCGCTGACAAAAAGGTCATATCCCGATTCTCCAGGAGTTTTATCAGAGGGTTCATACCAGTATACCCAGTCCATTTCGGGATCATTATCACCCCCGGAGAGACTATGATCAACGGTATTAATATTATAAACGGTGTCACCCTCGGCTTCATCACCCGTATCATTGAGAACCAGCGGAATCATGCGAAAATCATCATTGGCATCATCCGGCGTACTAATCCCGACGTTCCACAGCTCAAACGGTATCGGGTAAACTCCACCCAGCTCAAAGGCCCACTCTCCGAATCCGCCTCGTTCCGTAAATCGCATTTCAAAGTCATAAGGAACTAAGCGTGTGGCATTATCATTACGTACCACTCGTGACATAAAATATTCAAAGCTTCCAAAGTTGGCGGCAGTCATTCCGGTATGCACACCCCAGCCACTCTCATTGGTACTCTGCTGAACACCAAATGTGGGCCGGTCACCGCCATCCGGGTAACGGGCATTAATTAGAAATGGGAATCCATTGTTATTAAATGCGAAACAACCCATATCCGGTGGATCTAACGGACCTGCAGCATTGGCCGTCACCTGGAAATCGGCAAAACCCGAGGCTCCCGTCACAACCCACTGAATACCATCAACAATCGGTTTAGCATTGCTGGGGTTATCAGCTGTTTCAGCCTGGGGCTGATCAGTTACCAGGATGGTACCATCGGACCGTCGCAGATTCCATAATAATTCAGTACTGTCATCATTCCAGGTAAAATAAACTTCATAGGCGAGTCCGGTAGTTCGGGCAGGATCCACCACTGTAGCGAATACCTGACCGCCGCTCAATCCCTGCGTATGATCAAACTCCAGCATCTCTCCCGAACTACCACCAAAACGTACACCCGGTTTAGTGGATTGTGGTATTATGGTCAATATATTCAGTTTACTTTCCAGGGACGGATCCGGGAATTCAGGATTATAGTTATAGGCAGTTACAGCAAAGTAATACTCATTTCCGGGATATAACGGTACATCATTTATATAATCCTTCTCAACAACAAAATACCTCTGTATACCTTTATCCGTTCCATAACGTATCGGCACAGTCACCACATCACCGTAGGAGGGCACAAATCGCGGCGCACGGATAATTGTGACATTGTTTACCTTATCATAGGTCGCTACTAATCTGGCAGCAGCAAGGGTCGAATTGGCTGAGGGTAACTGATAAACATTATACCCTTCGAATTCAAAACCAAGAACCACTGTGTTTTCCGTTTCGTCAACCCGCGGCAGGTTGGACCCCCACACCAGGGAGATATTCTTCTCTGACTCAGTGTAACTCACTGCCGGTTCTGCCGGGGGTTTCGGTACGGCTCTGAACAAACTGTCATACAGAATCTGTGCAAATACGTCGTTCAGTTTCAACTGTTCCACCGCATTACGGTTGTTTCCACCTTGTTCTGCAATAATGCCACCCACCACTGCCACAACCACTTCCTGTGTATCCCCGGGCTCCATGGTAAAGGGACCGGATGTCAGCACAATACGTCTGTCGCCGGGACCAAAATTACCGCCACGGCCGTCCAGATCCCCGGTCTCCCGGAATGGATCTCCCGCCATCGGGTAGAGGGTAGGCCCTCCCGCACCGGGTCCCGAACCAATCTTATAGCGGTTCAGGTCGGTCATGTCTTCATTATCAGGGATATAACCATTCAGCATTTTATACCAGCGCAGCGTTCCTTCATAAGTCCTCAGCGGCGGGTCGGAAATAGCACTACCTGCTGCGAAAAAGGAGAATGAGGTCATGGGAAGATTGATTAGTCCCGGTCCTACTTGTGTCAGATTGAAGATTCCATAATCCTCAGCATCATCAATTTCATTTTTGTTGCGATCTTCACCGGCAACACCGGGTACCAGAGGACCCTGGAAGAAGTCATATCCCGCTGCAGGGGGAGGTAAATTTACCTGTGCATACTGATTATCAACCAGATAACCATTATAGCAATAACCGATACTCTCGACGGTATCGCAGCCGGCAAAATCATCACCGGAATCTCCCAGGTCAGGATCTGACCACTGGGCCACGAACATTGAATCAAAGCGGACTCCGGATTTATTGATGATTTTGTATTGCTTAAAAAGCACCTGTCCTAATGCGGTGGACGGCTGATTGTAAGCCCACATGGTGACCTGTAATTCAATACCCATGGACAAAGAACCGTATAAACTACTGGTCCGGCCGGTATCCAGGTCATTGGTAACGAACCAGATTACCTGATCGGCACCGGCAACGCCGGGGGTACCATCAGGATAAGCCGGTGCGCCCCGGTCTGCCGGCCATTCGGCCCAATCCGTGGCCAGAGTGTTCACTTCGTCAACAATCTGGTCATCACCTACCTGCGAGGCATTAATGCTGTTTTCCTCGGCCACCGAATTTCTTAAAACGTCGAGAGCATTACTCTGTTGCTCTTCCGTCAGCTGATCCCATGGCACGGTAAAACGGGTATCTATTTTATACAGTTTGACCAGGGGATTCGTTGCCAGCTCGGCAGTTGCAGAGGCAGCACCGGCGGGAGGGGTACCATTAACGGTTATTTTCCCGGGAGCGGTGCCCACATTATAGGTCTGACCACCAACCCGCGGATTTTGTGTCAGGTTATCCCTGACATATGCCCCCCACACAATGCCATCCTGGAAGATGGCGGTGGTGGTGCCCCGCGGGTAGTATCCGCCTGCACCGGATAAAATGGGGTCATAGGCGGAAAGACCATCGTACGCAATCCAGTATGCCCAGTTCCCGATGTTGGACAACGAACGTGTCAACTTAGTTGTCTGGTCTGGTTTATAGAAAGTATTGCCGGATGCATTATTGTCGTTTTTGGCAAAGCCCTCGACCATAAACATCAGCAAAAACAATCCTACCAGAATTACGGTAGTTATTAACTTTGTTTTATTCTTCATTAGTTAACTCCTTGCTTATTAACCTATTCTTTTTACACACCACTCATTCTTTAGTATGCTAACTTGATTCCTAACCAGATCTGACGAGGAGGATAGTATAATTGCTGAGCCAGATAATCCCAGTATGCCTGACCATTTTCCAGATTGATAGCCCGGTACAGATCTTTTGTTACCTGAACGTCTTCCGGTGTTCCTCCTGGGACCGCAGAGTTTATAAATGCTGCGGATTTGGTCGGATCACTGAGGAAGAAATCATCCTGAGCACTGCCGCTGGCCTGGAACACGTTTTGTACATTCCTGGTATTGAACAGGTTCTGAATCTGTGCATAAACAGTCATATCCAGCCTAAACAGGGAGAAGGTTTTATCAATTCGAAAATCGAAGTTGAATGCCCAGGGAGTAACAGAAGTACCAACAGGCTCAATAGCATAGCGGGAACGGGTATCAAGCATGTAGTCAACACCGGCATCATAATAACTCACCTGGCCCAACACATAGGTTACCTTGGTATAGGGATGCCCGCTGGAAAAGGAGAAAATCATATTGGCACCCAATCTTTCCAGAATGGGACCACCGTCATTCTTGCCAAAACGGTAATCCAGAAGTACCGAACCGACGTGGGTCTGGGAATAATCCAGCGGTGACAGAATAGTCGGATTCTGATCACTATTATACACCGCACCATGATAAGAGATCTCAGTTGAACCGGTACCTTCGGCTGAGGTCAGTGTATAATTAATCTGGGCCTGAACCCGGTTGGTCCGTCGTAATGTCAAACGGAATTCCAGTCCCTTGGTGGTGGCAAAATCCTGGTTAACAAAACGTTCGTAGGCAGATACAAATGCACCTGCATCTACCGTCTGTTTAAATACCTGCACCTGGCCTTTAACATTTTTATAGAAACCGTTTATTTCAAAAGCGGCCACCGAGGAAACTTGCTGACGGAAACCGACCTCATAAGAGGTGGTGCGGATCGGATCCAATCCGAAACCGACCGGATTGATGTAATAATTACCACCGATCAGCTGGCGGGATAACTGGGAAGTGCCGAAGTAAATATTGTTGAGTTCGGACATTTGTACAAACTTTCCGTACTGCATATAAAACACGGTGCGTTCGGTAATCGGGAAGGAAAATCCTAAACGGGGACTGAGCTGAACAAAGGGATCTTTCTCCTTGAAAGCTGCCTCTTCTACGGTAGAGGTATTTACGTTAAATAGCGGATCTGCCGGATTAATCAGTTCCCGGTCATCGGTGTCAAAATAGTCCAGGCGTAAACCGGCATTGACAATCAGGTCATTCCATTCGATTTTATCCTGCGCGTAGAAAGCGCCAAAAAGCGGATGTTTGGGGCCATCTATGCCACTACCGCTATTTTCGTCACCGAAAACGTTGTAACCGTAATTGTTAACGTTCCCCGCCTGGGACCAGGCCTGAGTTAACGCGTTCGTCTGTCTCATAGCATCCACGCCGCCATAAGTTTCGGCCGTGGACATGGCATTTTTAACAAGAATGTTGAAATAACGAACGGTATAATAGCGGGCTTCCAGACCGGATTTGAATTCATGATGACGCCCGATCTGTGAAACAAAATTCAATGCACCGCCCATATAACGCTGTTTCTCCTGCTGGTAGTAAAATTGTCCATAGAAGGGAGTATTGAAAGCACCCACAGCCGGTGAACCGGGCCGGATAAATGCAATTCCGTTATACAGAATGGGATCACCCGGACTCCAGCGGGAGGTAAAATCAATGCCCTGTGCGGCATTTGCTGTACTATCAAACCATAACGTCCAGTCATTTCCGAAAATTTCATCTTCCCGATCACGTTTGCGGTCATAATAACTGAGATTTAATTCATAATAGGTCTTGGGATTCAGTACATGGGTAATACGGCCGGTCAGCAACAGGGTATTAAATGTCTGGAAGAAACCACGATCATTCAGGATGTTTAACATGGGAATTTCATCCAGCTGATTTTTCTGATGGCTGTAGGAACCACCTACCCGGAATTTGAATTTGGTATAGTCTAGCAAAAGGGTACCATTTACGGATGTCCGAATCTGGTTGTTATGCGGTGTAAAACCATCCGGATAATATACGGTTACACCTTCTGCAGGGTGCCCAGCCTGAGTATCATACAGGTTATCAAAGGTGTACCCTTTGCTGAAGCGAACCTGGCGATCCTTGTAGGCGGTATTTTCGCCCGCCAGGAAAAACTTCAATTTGTTACTGAATAATGGACCGCTCAGGGTACCCACAATATTCTGGTAACCATAGGAGTAAGTCCCCAGAAATTTGTCACCCTCATTTGCCAGTCGATCGGTCATATAATCAGCCGAAAAGTGATAGCTGGAACCGCCGGTTTTCAATTCGGTACGAATAATACCACCATTGGCTCCACCCATATCGGCCGTATAACCGCCAGCAAACACCTGGAATTCCTCCACGGCTTCCTGAATGACCTGAACGGCCTGGGTATTATCCAAAATATTATTGGAAGAGGCACCGTTTACATACCAACCCACTTCATCCTCACGGCTTCCCCTGATGTGCACCTGATTATCCTGCACCACAACACTGGTCTGCAATGCAATCAGGTTCTGAAGACCACGGACGGGAACATTTTCAATTTCTTTTGATGTGACCAGCGAAATGGATGAGGTCACATTTTTCTCGACCAATGGCCTCTCAGCAGTTACAATGATGGCTTCTTCCAGCTCGAGGGTAGTGGGTTCCAGCTGGAAATTGATTTCTGTGGTTAAGCTCGCGGATATACGAATACCTTCCACCACAACATCCTTATAACCGATATAATTAGCCCGGATATTGTAGACACCTACCGGAACATTTAAAATAACATAGTATCCGTCGATGTCTGTCGCACTTCCCTGAGTTGTCCCTACCAGAATAACGTTCACACCCGGTAAGGGCTCTCCCGTGGACTTATCAACCACTACTCCAGCTATCTTACCCGAAGATTGGGCAAAAATCATAACTGGGATGAGCAGTAAGACCAGAATCAGTTTCTTAAACATTAGTTCACCTCCATATAAATTAGTGGATTAAATATAGTGAAAATTAAAAAAAGGAAAGGAAAATAGTGAAATATCACGTCATACAGACTCCTCCTTTTGTTTATTTTCAGTTTAAAAGTATTTCTTTCCCCTCCGGGATCAGAAGTATAACTACAAAAATGATACCAACTATTTAATGAAAAAACGATAATCCAATAATATTTAACTACTTAGAGGTGTTTTTTGAGTCCACAAAATAGGTGATGAAGATCACTTTTTCCTAGTTCACTAGGAAAAAAATTTCCTAGTTAGCGGTGTTTCCTTATAAGTATAACGGTTTGATAATAAATGTTAGGAGTTGGATGAAAATTCTTTCGTTTTGCATTTATACCTGGGACAATATAAATTTATGTCTAATTAATATAAAATAATTAGAGGAATTTGTCCATGAAAAAATTATTTTATGCATTTTCATCATTATTTTTTCTGATTATGACTTCCTTTGCACAGGTGGAAGTAAAGCCGGCAGAAAATCCCGATATTCCGGAATTAAAAGAAATGCATCATGTCATTTACTCCATGTGGCATAAAGCATATCCGGATAAAGATTTTGCACTTCTGAAATCACTTTATCCCAATCTTCATGAACAATACCGGAAGCTTGAAGATGTAACATTTCCTGCGGAATGGCCGGATCGGGAAATGCACTGGAAAGAAGCATTGACAAAGATGAATAAAACGCTGCAATCTTACAAAAAAGCAGGGGAAGAAGACGATGACCAGGCATTGCTTGCCTCTGCCAGAGTGCTGCACGATGATTTTGAACGGCTGGTGAGAATAGTAAATCCCCCCATTCCGGAAATAGATGATTTCCATAAGGTCCTGTATCATGTTTACCACGATTATCTTCCGGAAAAAAACTGGGAGAAAATTAAAGAATCCATACCTGAGTTTCAGGAAAAGATGGCAGCCATTATTGATATTACCGCTCCTAAATGGATAACGGATAATGCGGATCAATTCAATGAAGCCCGGAGAAACCTGGACCAGGCTGTGGGAAATTTGTCTGTTCTTAAAAAAAGTAACGACGAAAAACAACTGGAACAGGCGGTGCAAAAGTTGCACGAGGCTTATGTGAAACTGGAATCGGCGATGGAATGATTAGTTCCGCTCAAAATATTTACTAAAGAAAGGCCCGGCTTCCTGTCCGGGCCTTTTTGATAAGAAATCAGATAAGACAAATGAATCAGCTTTTAAGAGTCAGATTTTGCTGACCTTCAGAAAAAATCAGAGGAAATTCCGTTCAACTGTATGTATTTGAGAACACAAATAGATCCACGAATTTCATCAATTTACACGAAAAAAGCATGATAGATGTAAAATATAAAAATGAAAGTTTTAAAATTATCGGGGCATGTCTGGAAGTTCTTAAAAAATTGGTTTCAGGATTTTTGGAAGCCATGGTCTGGAACATAAACGAATGGTTTTGTAATTCGTGGTAATCATGTCTTGAGCCGGACCATTACTGTCTATAAAAAAATGCGGTGATTAAGATAGACCTTCAGGAAAAATCGCCTGAAATTCCGGTGCACCGAACGTAAAAATTCTTTTTGTTTGACCCCGCACTCAACATATGCAAAAAACCTTGATAGCTATTCCACTATTGAGTGCGGGGGAGTTTAAGAATTTTAGAGAGGTGCACCGTTGAATTTCCAGATTTTTCCTGACAGTCTTGATTTTTTGGTTCTTTTGCATCAAGGCAAAAGAACAAGCAATGAAAAATTCTGAGACCCTAAATATTAAGAATTTATTAAATTTTAAAGAAAATGTTTTTGATCTATAAGTCTTTCCTCTTAAACATACATTTTACCATTTGGGTAGAACAAAAAACAAGCTATCTACTTAAAAATGTTTCCCGGCGTTTTACTTGCCAGGCAATTTAGTATAGTCTTAATCACATTAACCGAATGCTATTAGACTCCGGACAGGCGTGAAATTTTTGGACTGATAAAAGGCAGTCGGCAGTTGGCAGAAAGACAAGATTACCACATAGTGGTCGCCATGCAAAAAATCAAAGATTACCACGAAGTGGTCGCTATGCGAAAGATCAAAGAGGGGAAAGGGGAAATGGATAAGGGCTAAAGGCCAAAGGCTAAAGGCTCAAGGCCTAAAATCAAGGTATCAGGTCTCAGGCATCAGGAAAAACTTGTCTAAATTTGGGAAATTCGTGATAATTTGTGAAATTCCCGTCTAAAGCCGGACAGGCGTGGACAAAAAACAGTTGGCAGTCGGCAGTCGGCAGTCGGCAAAATAAAGATTTAAAATGAGATCAATGAAATGACCTTCATAAAAAAATCATTTATAATTCCGGTGATCGGAAAGGCTGAAATTCCTGATTTTTTCTTATAGTCTTGACCTGTCAGGAGCCGGGCAGATACTTCCAGCGTTTCCTCTCCATGCTGGTGGAAAGAAAAAAACCTTAAAGAAAATTGTCTATCCGGTATCGGAATCAAAGTTCAGCTCCCTCATCCCCAATTAAATTTTTAACAGACAATTAACAATATAAAAGAAGGATGAGATTGAGAATCACTCAATCCCATCCCATGATAACAGTAAACTTGCGCCGATCAGGTAAATATGATCTGGCCTCCGGCGGCAATTTCATAGAACTTACCGACATTAATAATTGAATCCGTCTGCTCACAGAAATCGTCCCGGGTTAAATGGAACATATCCACCGTTGCCTTGCAGGCATAAAGTTTAGTTCCGGCATCATAAACCATTTCCACAAACTCCGGAACCGGTGGAATATCCAGTTTGTTCATTTCTTTCACCATTTTACCAGTGGCGAATGCCGACATACCGGGCAGAATTCCCAGCAGGGAGGGAATGTGCATAGCCGGATTGCCAACCGTGGCCACCTTAAGATTATGCATACGTTTTTTCATTATGGCTTCCAGGCCGAAGAAGGTAAAAAACAGGTTCGCTTCTATTCCTTCCATTCTGGCACCATTGGCCATTATCAAACCCGGGTAAACTCCTTCCAATGAACCCTTGGATATGACAATAGACACTTTTGTTATCCGTTCGGGTTGTGCGTTTGCCATATTTTCTCCTCAAATTTAGTAATTTACTGTTTCTTTAATTTTTATGTCTTCTGTGGAACCAGGAAAATAAATTCCGGATATTCAAACTGATCCTGAATCCTTATTTTAAACACATCCCTGAGGCTTGCCATATCCTGCGATCTTTGCAGACTTCTTGGCCGGCCCCTGCGGGAACAGTTCGTAAAGTTCAT
>Ga0315555_1001868_pt1 | contig 15095 bp, 8 predicted proteins | sample SalMarSW160380MG_FD_202113 | JGI IMG/M metagenome (GOLD analysis project Ga0315555, IMG submission 202113) | Salt marsh sediment microbial communities from the Plum Island Ecosystem LTER, Massachusetts, United States - Salt Marsh Sediment SW1603-80 ... | reverse complement strand
CGCAAGTTCTGCGACAAGGCGGTCGTGGCGGAGACGGGCGATCGGGGCGAGCAGTCCGTCGGGATCGGAAAGCAGCAATTCTTCCAGGGACCGTATGGCGCGATCGAGGCTGCCGTTCTTCTCCTGCCATTCCGCGAGGGTCAGCCAGGCACGTTCGGCAACAGGTGTGCCTGAGCGCTGATGGGCTAGGGCGACAATCCGCGTTGTGTCACCCTGTTCGAGTGCAAGAACCGCGTCAAGCCACGCCGATTCTTCCGCGACGGCCCCATCCTTACCTGTTGCGAGCGCTTCAAACCGGGTGCGTGCTGTAAGCGTATCACCACGGAAAAGAGCGTGATCCGCGTCCGCAAAAGCGGCGAGGGCGAGGCTATCAGTTTCACCGTTGATCACACGCAGGTATTCGAGAGCATCGTTTTCAATGTCGCTTCCGGTGGGCGGGGTCAGCACCCATTCCAGTAATCCCGCCGCGAGGGATGGTTTGCGTTCCCAGAGTGCGATTCTCGCCGCGAGCAGACCGGCGCGAACATCCCCCTGCGGCACCGGAGTCGAGAATCCCTCGGGTTCGCCGGGCACCGGCCGTGCGAGCACACCGCGCGCCGCTTCGAGACTGTCCTGTGCAGCCAGCGCCCTCGCAAGGCCGTACCGCGCCGCCAGCACCTGTCCGCGATCCGGCTTCGAGAGCAATTCGCGGAAATCGTCTTTCGCCCCGGGGGGGTCGTCCAGACGTTCGAGGCGGAGCATCCCTCGCAGCAAACGAGCGTGCCGGTCTACAGCCGGACCCGCCGGGTGATCGATCGCCCAGCTGTAAAGTGAATCCGCTTCGCTCCAGCTCCGCCGGCGTTCCGCGAGAGTCGCTCTCGCCAGCGCCACCACACCCTGCCCGAGAGGATCACGCATCCGTTTCGAGGCGGTGCGCAGCGCCTCCCCGGCGATCTGCTCTTTCCCCTCCCCCATCGCTTCCCCGGCGAACGCAATCAATTCGGCACCGGGATTCGGATCGAGGCTGTCCAGCTCAGCAACGACGGTAAGCGCTCCCGCGTAATCTCCCGTTTCCTTGTAGCGGTTCGCCAACGCCGAAAGCAGAGTCTGACGGTACCCATGCCACGGCTCTCCGTTGGACTCGACTTCCCTGAGTTCATCCCGGAGCGTCTCGTTGACAGCTCGTCCCGCGTCGCCCTCGACGGGAATCGAGGCGAGGCCGCGCAATGAGAAGTCGGCTGAGGATTTCGAGTCGCGAGCGGTTAGAAGGTATTCATGCGCCGCTCCCGCCCAGTCCATCCGCGACTTGAGCAAGGGCGCAATTGAGGATGCGTACAGGGTCGGATTGTGCAACTCCCGGCGGCCTCGGCGAAGCACCTCCAGCGCGTTGTCAATCCGCCGGTTTCGCGCCAGAACGGTGGCGACGATCTGGTAGCCTGCGGGGCCGGGAGCTTCGCGAATCGCCCGGTCGAACGCGGCCGCCGCCTGTGTCGAATCCCCCTCGAGGATCCAAGCCTCGCCCAACTCCGCATAAAGGTTGGCGGTGTTCTCAAACGCGACTGGGCGCTCGAGCCGCTTGCGCAGCAGGTCCCTGGCTTCGTCATACCGGCCCAAGGCAACCAGGTTCCTGCGGACGCCGTCGAAGTAATCCAGCCGTGTGCTGTCCATCGCAGAGAGGCGCTGCCACTGGTCCAGCGCTCTCTCAAAATCGGACCGCTCCTCATACCTGCGCGCTGCCATCTCCTGCTGGCGAACGCGCATCGCTCTCATTGCCCGTTCACGGTCCTGAGGAGGTATGCCCCGTTGATTTATCGCGCCGCTCGTCTGGGAAAACGAGATAGCCGGAAGCAGGAAGAGACACGTTAGGCACATAAAACAAATGGCCCGAGACCGTGCTCCGAGACAATTCCTCATGCCTCTCCGGCTCTCGCTGCAAAGACGCTGGTACAACCGTTGATTTCTAGCGCTAACTCTCATAAAATGAAGCTACAAAGCGGCGGTCCGTGCCGCAAGCCGGTTGATTGCGGACGACCCTGGAGAATTCCTGATAATTGCTGTTTTTCAAGACGTTTCCCTTGACTCCGGGGCATTTCGCGTGGCACGATAAAGGTCGGAATTATTTCCGATGGTGAATCGGAAGCGTTCGCGTCACGACGTTACACCTTGATTAGGCTTGTTTTTTCGGGAAATAAAGTCGGCTTCCAGGCACAGCAACCGTTCCGATTCCAACTTGCCGTCTTTCCCTTCGAAGAGCGGACCGGCAAATCGATATCTGTAGCCGTTCCCAAGAGATGTGGGGCATGTGCTCCAGAACACATTACTTTGAGATTCTAGCTGCACATTTACTCTGGGAGCATGGAGTTCCACACGTTTGCTGTTCAGGAGGAGTCATGAACCGTTTGGGATTACGCCGTTGTCTGGTGGCGTTGACGGCGCTGCTGGTGAACGCCGTCCCCGTCTTCGCAGTCGGCGTCAACACCGGATTTCTCGCCTCGAATCCACAGATCTTTCCGGTCGGCGACTTGGTGGATATCAACGCGATCCAGGACAACACAGATTTCGACTGGAATTCGCTGCCAGATATCATCTTTTTCCAGATCACCGCAACGTCCCAGGAGCAACAGGCGGACAGTCTGGTGATCCTGCATGTCGATTTCTCCTTTGGCTCGACAGAATTGATCCGTTGGTGGTCGCGAGAATTCCCGTTGAAAAAATGGATCGAGGCCCCTGAGGGGTCCCATGGATACTTCACCAATCGTCAGCTCGGCCGCCTCCAGGAAACGGATTGGCTGCATGAGGACTCAGACCTGACCTATTACGCGGACACAGGCGATTTCCTCTCGGTGCTGGACGGCAGCCGCGTTTCCGCCGGGATTGCGACGATCAGGATCGAACTGTACAAATACGACGTGGACACCGACAGTCGCGGTGCTCTGATCGCGACGATGAGTCAGACGGTCCAGGTGTACAATCCCTCTGCCCCGTCGCTGCAGCAGCCGGAGGACGGCGCTGAGATTTCCAGCTATCCCATTTTCTTCACCTGGAACTGGGCCGGCGGGCCGTTGACCACCAGCGACATCACGCTGACGATCATCGAGGGTTCGCCGGGGGATGACGGCGAAACTGTCATGGATACGCGCAACCCGAGCAAGGTACGTTTCAGCGGCAATCCACAATTCACCAACAATCACACCTACACCGGGATCGCGGGCGGCGAACAGGCCTTTGAAAACGGCAAGACCTATTTCTGGCAGGTCACCATCAAGGCGAACAGCGCCGTCCCCGGACAGTCGAGCACGTTTGACTCGAACATTTATAGCTTCACTTTCAACAGTGGATCACAAGCTCCGGGCGCAAGCCCGGGCGTGGGAGGTGGCCAGAATCCGGTACTCGCCCAGTTGCAGTCGATCCTGCCGCCCGAACTGGTCGCTCAACTCGCCGAAGAACTTGAAGGCTACACGTTGACGAGCATCACAGTTGACGGGGTCGGCGGCTATCAACTGCAGGATTTGACACAATTCATCAACCCGCAAGCGACCTCAATCATGTCGGTGACGATAGAGTAGGCGCTGTGCACCCCACTACGAGGAGCAGGATGATCAATCGAAAACGTGCCTGGCTGGTCGCTTTCCTGCTGGTGATGATGGCGACTTTGCCCGCAGCGGCGCAGAACGCCAAAGCGATCGCCGTACTCATTTCCACACGCGGAGAGGTGGAATTCGCCAAGGCGCAGAGTTCATGGGGCGCCGCAAAATTCGGCGTCGTCTTCGATGACGGCGACCGCCTCCGCACGGGTACGGACGGATTCGCTTCGATCGTCTTCACGGACGACAAAAGCCAGATCAAGATCCGTCCCAACACATCGATCACGGTGAATGCGAGCCGAGACCCCGACTATTCTCTGGCAAAACGGGTGAACATGGATGTAGGGCAGCTTTTCGCGGATGTGCAAAAGCAGAAGGGATCGATGCGCGTCGCCACGCCTAATTCCGTGGCGTCAGTCAAAGGCACCCAGTTCTGGGTGCTCGTCAGCGGCACCGGTGAATCCCAACTGCTCACCCTGCAGGGCGTAGTGGAAATGCTCAGTTTGCTGACCGGGCAAAGCGTCACAGTCGGGTCCGGGAACTCAGCAACTGTGTCCCAGGGGGGTGGAATCACAACCGGGACGATCAATCCCGAGGACGTACCGGATCTCGGCGAAGCCGGTCCGACGCGCGTGATCGAAATCAAGTTCACGGGTGAGGACGGAACAGAAAAAACATTGAAGATTGAGATCGCGACCCCGGAACAGCAAGGTGGGCAGTAAGCTTCGCTGACGGGCCGGATCGATTGAAAAGCAGTCGGCGGATCCTGGGCGGGAATACATCGTCGGGAAGCTCCCTCTCACGTTTTCTTCCAGATCCGCATCACACCAGGAGTGCGCATGCGAGTTCCTATTCGACTTGTGTGTACTTTTTTCCTGATGGCGGTGGTGGCTGTCCCGCTGTATGCGCAAGCGAGCCTTGCGCGAATCGTGCATGATCCCGTGTCCTTTGTCAACATCGGCCAGCCGCTGACAATCAATGCCTATCTGGAAAACGCCCAGGACCGCGGCGAGGTAGAAGAGGCTCAGCTCTGGCATAAAGGCCACAACGAAGACGTCTTTGACTACGTGGACATGATCCGCAGCGGCGACGGGTGGAGCGGCACGATTCAGCCGTCCGACATCCCCTCCACCGGATTGGACTACTACATTGAAATCACCTTCTCGGACGGGAGCACCCTCAATTATCCTGCCGCCAATCCTCAGCAGAACCCGGTTCAAGTAAGCGTTCGATCCGCGGCGGCGGAAGCCGGTGCGTCGTCGCTGGTGGTCATCAGCCCGAGTCCCTTCAGCACGGTGGAAGGAGATGTGCTGATTGCGGTCGCGTTCAATCAGAGTATTCGGCTGATCGACCCGCAGAAGGTACGCCTTGTGATCAACGGCAGGAACCGAACGAGCCAGGTGCAGGTCAGCGATGAAATTCTGATCGGCGTTGTGCCCGGTATCAAAACGGGCCGGGTGCGGGTGGATGTCAACTACCTGGGAGACAAGGGAACCGAGAACCTGGGCAACTTCGTCTTCACCCACACCAAAGCCGGTGCGAAAAAAGGTCCCAGGCAGGAATTCAGCGGGAATCTCGCCACCGAGGAGCGGAGTCAAAAAGTCAACGCGATCGAGCGGCGGATCGGCCGCCAGATGGTCAATCTTAACTACCAGATCGGCAGTTTCAGCGTGATCACCAACGCTATGTTGACAAGTGAAGAGCAGGCCAGCCTGCAGCCTCAGCACCGTTACACCGTCGACATGGGAACCAAGGGATTGCGCATCCGCGGCGGCGACATCAAACCGAGATACAACGAACTTGTGCTCTGGGGAAAACGTGTGCGCGGCATGGAGATGGCGATTAACACACGCCCGATCGGATTGAATTTCCTCTACGGCTTCACAAAACGCGGCATCGACGGCCGCGAGCTATTCACCACAACGACCGACACCTCGACCGGGGAAGCGGTCCAAGACACCGTGCTGAATCCAGGGGTTTACCAACGCTGGTTGGCGGCCGCCCGATTGCGGTTCGGCAATAAAGACAAATTCTCCCTCGGGTTCATGGCGATGAAGGCAAAGGACGATACCAGTTCGATTGTCTACGGTGACAACGCCATCGACAATGTGGTCGCGGGTGTCGACCTGGCAGCCTACCTCGACCACCGCCGGATCGCACTCACGGCCCAGGCGGCGCTGTCGATTACCAGCGATGATATCCGTGTCGCCCCCTTCGACGACGCGAAAGATTTTGCCGACATCATTGTCATCAACAGCTACTTGGACCCACTCCCGGACGCTGGCCTGCCGGACACGACAGGCGGCAGTGTGGACTTCATGGAAGTCGGAAAATCGATTTTGAACCAGGCGGGTTCCTACAAGACCCGGCTCCGCCTCCGCTATCTCCACAACGATCTGCAGGTGGGCTACAGGAAGATCAACCGCAGCTACCGGACCTTGGGCGTGCCCACATTAACCAACGACCGGCAGGGGTACTTCGTGCGCGACCGCATCCGGCTGTTCCAGAGCAGTCTCTACCTGAACGCCGGGTACGATCATTTCTTTGACAACGTCACGGGCAAGGGCGACGTCCGGAATCAGTACGACCAGATGAGCGCGGGAATCAACATCTACACCGCCCCGTACCTTCCCGATCTGACGTTCTCCTACAATGACTTTTTCAACACCAATGACGGGACACTGAACGTTTATGAAACCGCCCCGGGAGACACTACGATTACGGACACGCGGAACCAAAACCGGACAGGTACCTGGTCCTTCAGCGTCAACCAGCAATTCGGGTCGGGCTTTGCGGACAACAATTTGACGCTGATCATCCAGCAGAGCAATCGGACGGACGCCTACAATCCCTACGGCACCGCAGAGACGAAACTGATGAACGCCGCCCTGCGCTCGCTGTTCGAGATGCCGTTAATCACCACCGCGTCCTTCAGCTATCAGAAATCTACGTCGATCGGCGACCTTACGAACCTCACCTACCAGATGGTGAACCTGCGTGCGGATATCCTGCTGTTCAACCGCAAGCTGGTTCCCTATTTCGGACCGAGGATCACGATCGGCAGCGGTAACAACGCGATCAGCTATCTCGATCCGGCGAGCTCATTGAACCCGGATGATTTTTCGACCCCGGAGGAATACCAGACCGCGGTCGACGCCGCCCATGCGCAAAGCACCAAGAATATGGTCGTCGACTTCAGGAGAATCGACTGGCTCGGAGGGTTCCGCTGGGATATCTTCTCCAACCAAACGCTTGAGGGAATGTTCAGCATCTCGACGTATCTTGAGAACAGCAAATTTGAGTACTGGAACGGAGAATCGTTCAGCGTGAGCGATGAAACCATCCAGAACGGCGGCTATACCCTGCAACAGGTGACTCCGCTGGACCGGAACGATGTGATTGCCTCCATCCAGTACCAGATCCGGTTCTAACCTCACCAGGTCGAGATGGCAGATAAGGAGGAGGGCTCCAAGCGCATACGGGTGAACTGGTGGCTGGGTAGCGCGGTCACCCTTGTGCTTGCTGCGTTTATCTACCTCTCAGGGCGTACAGGTCTTCTTTACACTTTGGAGCTGAAGACCTACGACGCCCGTTTTCTCATGCGGGGCGCGCGCCCGATGGAGAAGAGCGACATCGTGATTGTCGCTGTCGACGATGAAACATTCTCGACGATGCCTACACGGTGGCCGTTCCCCCGCCGGTACTACGCCCACCTGATCCATAACCTTTTCGCCGCTGGCGCCCGCCTTATCGTCTTCGATATCCAGTTCACGGAGCCAAGTGAGGATCCGGAAGACGACGTGATCCTCGCCAAGGCCACCGCCGAGTACGCGGACAGGATTGTCCACGCGGGCAAGATCTTCTTCACCAAGGACAAGCGGCTCAACATTGTACTTTCCGATGCGCTCGTGCCGGTGGATACAATCCAGGCGGCGGGCGCCTCGGTGGGGATCGTCAATCAGCTTGACGATCGCGACGGATTCGTCAGGCAGTATCCGCTGTACATGGAACATGCGGACCGCAACTACCTCTCGCTCGCCATGAAAAGCGCCCAACTGCTGGCCGACCTCGGGTCGGATGTCCCTTTCGTACGGCACCAGGATCATATCGATTTCGGCCCCTATCAGGTCCCGCTCCAGATTTCCGGCAATATCGGCACGATGCTGATCAACTATTACGGACCGGCATCGACCTTCCCCACGTACAGTTTTTCGGATGTGATGGATGATGAGGAGTTCGACTTGAGGAAGGACGATACGGATTTCATGAAATGGTTTCTGATGCCGGACGACCAGTTCAATATGCTGACCTCGTTCCTGCCGGAAGAAGCTGCGAAAACGTTCAAGGAAATCCGCGAGGCGAATCCGTTCAAGGACAAGGTTGTCTTCGTCGGCGCCTCGGCCGCGGAATTGCAGGATTTGAAGCTGACACCGTTCTACACCTTCCTCAATCCGGACGGGCAGATGGAACATCGGATGATGCCGGGAGTGGAGTGCCACGCCAACGCACTGCAAACCATTCTCGACCGGAATTTCATCCGCAACGTCTCCCCAATCGTCGAGTTCATGCTGGTCTTCGTAGTGATGTTCGGGGTGTTCGCGCTGAACAACACCACTCGCCTGCTCGTGGGCACCGGCTTGACTGTGCTGCTGGCGATTATCTATTCAATCGCAAGCATCTGGGTGTTCATCGACCAGAATGTCTGGCTGGCCACCGTCAGCCCCCTCTCCGGCCTGCTCACCTCCTATGTCGCCACTACGGTCTACCAAGTAGTGATGGAACAGAAAGAGAAGGCGATGATCCGGGGGATGTTCAGCCAGTACGTGCCGAAGAAGGTCGTTGCGGAGTTGATCAATAACCCCGATATGCTGACCCTTGGCGGAGAGCGCCGGCGGATGAGCGTGCTGTTCACGGACGTCGCTGGATTCACCAGCATGTCCGAGAAGATGTCGCCGGAGGATATCGTAACCCTGCTTAACGAGTACCTCTCTGCGATGTCGCTGATCGTGCTCGAAAATGAGGGGATTATCGACAAGTACGAGGGCGACCTGATTATGGCCGAGTGGGGCGCGCCGGTGTTTTTCGAGGACCACGCGGCGCATGCCTGCCGCTCGGCCCTGCGGATGCAGGCAAAACTCGCCGAACTCCGCATGGACTGGGTGCAACGCGGCATGCCACCGCTGCGCAGCCGTGTCGGGATCAACACCGGTTTCATGCTCGTCGGCAACATGGGGTGCCTGGAAGTTTTCGATTACACCGTCATGGGCGACGCGGTCAACCTCGCCAGCCGTCTCGAAGGCGCCAATAAGTCCTACAAATCCACGATTATGATCGGCCCGGACACTCACGAGGACATCAAGGACCTGCCCTTTGTCACCCGCATGCTCGACGATATCCGCGTGAAAGGAAAGGCCGAAGGCGTCCGCGTCTACGAGCTGCTCGCGGAAAAACCCGAAGACCTCAACGAACGCAAGACAAAGATCGTGCCGATGTACAACGAGGGGCTGGAGGCCTTCCGCGACCGCCGTTTCGCCGAGGGGAAGCAGATTTTCACGGACGCCCTGAACATCGACCCGGACGACGGACCCAGCCAGACCTACCTGCAACGGTGCGAGGAGTTCCTGATCAATCCTCCGCCGGAGAAGTGGGATAAAGTGTTCGAACTCACTGAAAAATGAGTGTCATTTACTGACAGCTTGGACTTAGTACCCTACTTTGTCGTCCTCCGGCTTGACCGGGGGATCCATTATTTGTACCGCCGGTCAACCTCCTCGTTCAAGAAGCAGGTTCGTACGTGAACTTGTAGGTCTGAGTCGCGCCGTTCGAGAATTTCCAGTGAATTCGGGTTGGATTGTTCCGTTTGTCCATTTTGAACGTGATCTCCGCGTTGAGACCATCATCCCCCGTGAAATGGCCTCTCTTCAGACGACCCTTTCGGTCGTGCTCGAAGGTCAGCTTGCCTGTGAGCCACGCATCCACGTTGACGTAATCCGCCGAAACGAGCCTGCCTTGGCCGTCATACTGGTAGGATTCCGAGCCGGACGTTGTGTCGCTGGTGAAGAAAGTTTTCCGGGCGAGGTTGCCGCGATCATCATATTCGAAGCGGAAAAATCCGGTGCGGCCATCGGCATAGGAACGGTAGGAGCGCAGCAGCCTGCCTTCCGGGTGGTAGATGTAGGTCGTCACCGTCTCAAGGCCGTCCGAACGGACGTAGCGTTTGTGCAGCAGTCGGTTGCTGCCGCCGTCGTATTCGTAGATGGATGGACCTCCCACCTTCCCGGAGTAGTCATACTCCTCCGAGGCGACACGGACCGCCGAAAGATCGCGAATAAACGGATTGGCCGATGTGCAGGAGACCGGCGAATCAGGAACCGGTGCGTATTCCCGCCGGAAGTTCTGATACCAGCCACCGACGAAATTCCAAGCTTCTCCAGCGAGGTTTCCCTGTTCGTCGTAGTCATAGGTGACAACCCCCGCGCTGTCCCCTTCACTCAGCACCAGCGCGCGGGTCTTCTGTCCTGCGTCGCTGTAACGGAACTCAAGGGTCGCGAACAGCCAGCCGTTATGTCCGTTGTGCTCGGCACGGATGAGACGGCCGTTCTCGTAGATGTACTGCGAGCTTCCGGTCCTTCCGTCCGACCGTTCGTACTGCTCGGCGACAAGGTTGTTGTTCTCGTCATGCTGGTAGGTGTTTTTCGATACGCGCCCCTCCGAGAAGTAGCGCACCTTCAGAATCAGGTTCCCCCGATCGTCATAGCTGAGATAATTGATCGAATAGCGGGTACCGTCGAGCAGCTCCCACAGCGACACCGCGGGCGTGTCCGATTTGCCGTCGAAGGTGGAGATCCCCCGTTCGCCGGAGGCGTTGTCATAGTGGAGCCAAACGTAGCGCAGCGTGCCGCTATCCGGACCCGAAGACGGCGGATTTGCCTCGAGCTGTTGCGCGAATAGACACACGGAGAAAAAAATGACCGTCAGGGCGACGGTTCGCAGGGTGGAACGGCGCATGGAGCCCCCCAATGGCTAATCTTCCGGCTCCAGGTGCATCTGGCCTTCGAGGTCCAGAGGATGAAATCGTGCTATAAAGATAGGAATGAATTCTCACTTCCGCACCTGTCGGCAAATGGATCGGGAGGCTTCCTGCCTCTTCCCTCCATCGTGAATCGGATGAACGGGCAAAATGCATTCCCGCCTTCCCCGCCTGCGCGGGGACAGGCCGCGTGGATGACAATTTCAGGCTGTCGCCGACACGAATAAATGTTATGGCAGGTCGTGAACGAAGTGGAGACCTGCCACACTATTCCGCCAGGTCTCCGCTAATGCTAACGACCTGACGTGACGACAAAGAAGGCATCCTCGCAGTGACATGAATACATTTCCTCAGGTCTTGTGTTCGAGAGAGTCATTTACCGCTTCGTTCGATTCGACATGTTGCGGCACGTGCTGTGAAATGACTACCCTTTTCCGTCATGGCGAAGCAGAAAAACAAAATTCAGGCGGCCGTCGAACTCGGCCTGGTGAAAGCGCTGATCGCGATTCTCGGCGTGCTCCCCTTCCGAACGGCGCGGCGCTTCGGAGGACGGCTCGGTGTGTTTTTCCACGATGTCGTAGGCATCCGTGTGAAACACGCGCGCGCTGAATTGCTACGGGCCTTCCCCGACAAAACCGAGCAGTGGGCTGCACGCACCGTCCGGCAGGTGTACCGCCATTTCGGCATGGTCGCCGTGGAACAGGTATTGATGCCAAAAATGAACCCGATCATCGAAAACTACGTCCACGTCGATCAGGCGAGCGTCGAGCGGTTGCGGGAAGTGCACGCTAAGAATCGCGGCATTTTCATGGTCTCCTGCCACATGGGCAATTGGGAAAATATCATGGGGCTGATGATTAAAAAAGGGTACAAGATCACCGGCGTTTCCGCGAACCAGGCGAATGAGGGGATTGACGCCCTGCTCGACCGGAACCGTGAAGCCGTTGGAGTTGAAGTAATGAAACGGGGTGAAGCGGCAAGTGGCATCGTCCGAGCGGTGAAAAACAATAAGATCATAGCAACAATGCTCGACCAGGATGCGGGCAGCGAGGGTGTCTTCGTGCCCTTTTTCGGCCGGCTCGCCTCCACGTCCCGCGGCGTTGCGACCATCACCCTGAGGCTCAACGCCATCGTGATGCTGATGAAGACGTGGCGGGACGAAAACGACGATATTCAAGTCCGTCTGCTTGATATGGACTACGTGTCGACGGGTGACTTCCAGGAGGACGTGGTCGGGATGACCACCGTGATGACGGCGAATATCGAGCAATGGATTCGTGAGCGCCCCGGGCAATGGCTCTGGCTGCACCGCCGCTGGAAAACCCGTCCCCCGGAAGAACAGGCGGAATCTCAAGCATTTGCAGGATAAACCGTGAGGAGCTCCCATGCCTTTGCCCATTGAAACCATCGAGCAGGTATTGCAGACGGTGGACGGCAAGCGGATCGCCGTGATCGGGGATTTCATGCTGGACCGGTACGTTTGGGGGGCGGTGAAACGGATCAGCCCGGAGGCGCCGGTCCCGGTCGTGGAGGTCCGCGAGGACAGCGAACGGCCCGGTGGCGCGGGCAACGTAATGCTCAACCTGGCCAGCCTCGGCATCACCTGTGAGGCCATCGGACTGGTCGGCGAGGATATTTACGGCGGGACACTGAAGAAATTGCTCTCCGTAAAACCGATGGTCAGCCGTGGGCTCGCGGTCGCGAAAGACCGGCCGACAACGGCGAAAACAAGGATTTTCGCGGAGGATCAACAGGTCGTCCGCGTCGATCGCGAGTCGACCGAGCCCGCCAGCGGCGATCTTGAGGCGGAGGTCCTCAAGCGTGTCCGGCAAGCGCTTGAAAAAGCGGACGCTGTGATCCTCCAGGATTACAACAAGGGCGTGCTGACACCGGCTGTCATCCACACCGCGATCGATCTCGCGCGTGAAAAAAAGATCCCGCTCGCCGTGGACCCGAAACGCGAGAATTTTTTCGCGTACACCGGGGCGACGGTCATTAAACCGAACCTGCGCGAGGCGGAATTCGCCCTGGGACGGCGATTCGGCAATGAGAAGGAGATCGAACGCGGAGGAAAGGACCTGCTCGTCCGCCTCGAGGCGGACATGGTGTTGATCACCCGCGGCGCCCAGGGAATGAGCCTTTTCACCCATCACGACGCTCCCTACCACATCCCCACACGGGCCCAGGCGATCGCGGACGTTTCCGGTGCCGGGGACACGGTGATCGCTACGATGACCACCGGCCTGATGGCCGGGCTCAGCGGCACCGATGCGGCGCTACTGGCAACAAAAGCAGCAGGTTACGTCGTCAGCCAGGTTGGAGTTGTGCCGATTACGAAAGAAGCCCTCCTGGCCGCTGGTGGGGATTGATTTCCCACATATTGCGGCCTATACTCTACGGCTGATTTGCGCAGGCAGGAAAAATCCCGTGCGGGCGCTTAGCTCAGTTGGTTAGAGCGCTGGTCTCACATACCAGAGGTCACTGGTTCGACTCCAGTAGCGCCCACTGAATGCGGGTGGCGTTTCCCGGTGAAGCGCCCCGGTGGGGATTCGGGCAGGGATGCCCCGGGCACCATGGTGATGAATGGCCCGCGAAGTGTGTGCAAAAGGCTCCCAGGACGGGGCCTTTTCCATTGCTGTTCACGGATCCCTCGGAATTTCGTGGACTGGAATGTCACGGGAGGTCTGAAGTGGCGAACAGACGGCCGATGACGTGGGAGGAAGCGGTCTCGTGGCGCAAGGAGCTGGCGTCGAGCGGCAAAACCGTCGTGTTCACCAATGGGGTCTTTGACATCCTGCACGCGGGGCATGTGGAGCTGCTGGAACGGTGCCGCGCACAGGGCGACGCGCTGATCGTCGGCCTCAATTCCGACAGCAGCGTGCACACGTTCAAAGGGGAGTTGCGGCCGATTGTCCCCCAGGAGGACCGGGCGGCCATTCTGCTCGGTCTCCGATCCGTGGACGCGGTGGTGCTGTTCGACGAGCAGACGCCGGCGGAATTGATCGAAACGCTGTTGCCCGACGTGTTGATCAAAGGCGGCGATTACACACCGGAGCAGGTTGTCGGCCGTGAGAGTGTGGAGCGAGCGGGCGGCCGGTTGGTGATCCTGCCGCTCATCGAAGGACGGTCGACAACCGGCGTGGTCGAAACGATCCTCGAACGGTACCGCGGCAAACTCCGCGAGGGACACTGAAATTCCGGCAGGAACCCCTTTCCTTGAGCTACTTTAGGGCCCGGCCGGTGGATCGGCTGAGAAAGGACAGGGAGTGGCGTGTTCGGAGAACTGAGCGATAAACTTGACGGTTTCTTCAGAAAACTGAAAGGCCGTGGAAAGCTCACCGAGCAGGATGTCCGGACCGCCTTGCGTGATGTACGTCGCATCCTGCTTGAAGCGGATGTCCATTACGCCGTTGCGAAGGATTTTCTGCAGCGCGTGGAACAGCGCGCTGTTGGAGCGGAAGTGCTCAAGTCGGTCACTCCCGCCCAACAGGTGGTCAAGATCCTTCATGACGAAATGGCGGATCTGCTGGGAGGCACGTTCCGTCCGCTGAAACGAAGCCATGAACCGCCGACGGTGTTGATGATGGTGGGGCTTCAGGGATCGGGGAAGACGACTACCTGCGGCAAACTGGGGCGGCTGCTCGCACGGCAGGGGATGCGCCCAATGCTTGCGGCGTGCGACCTGCAGCGCCCGGCGGCGGTCGATCAGCTTGAACGGACCGGCGAGCTGGTGGAGTTGCCGGTGTATGTGGATCGAAACGCCACCCCGCTCGAAGCCGCTGTTGCAGCGAAGGAAGCCGCGCGCGGCAAGGGGTATGACACCCTGATTGTGGACACCGCGGGGCGGTTGCATATGGACGACGCCCTAATGGCCGAGTTGGCTGAGATGGCCAGTGCAATTCGACCGGCGGAGATTCTGTTCGTCGCCGATGCGATGACCGGCCAGGACGCGGTCAACTCCGCGAAGGCGTTTTCCGAAGCGCTGGCGGTCTCGGGCATAATCCTGACGAAGCTGGACGGCGATGCCCGCGGCGGAGCGGCATTGAGCGTGCGGGCGGTGTCCGGAGCTCCGATCCGTTTCGCAGGCGTTGGTGAAAAACTCGAAGACTTCGAGGAATTTCACCCGGAGCGGATGGCAGACCGGATTCTCGGCATGGGCGATGTGGTCAGCTTTGTCGAGAGAGCGCAGCAGGCGGTGGATGTGGAAGCCGCCGAAAAGCTGGCCAGAAAACTGAAAAAACAGCAGTTTGATCTCGACGATTTTCTCGATCAACTGCATCAGGTAGCGAAAATGGGCCCGCTGGACGGGCTGCTGAAAATGATCCCGGGGGTCGGCCGCGCGTTGAAAGATGTCGAGGTGGACCCGAAGGAGATGAAGCACACCGAGGCGATCATTCTTTCGATGACGCCGGAGGAGCGTCGGAAGCCGCAGCTCATCAGCGGCAGCCGGCGCAAGCGCGTCGCCGCCGGAAGCGGGACGACGGTTCAGGATGTCAACAGGC
>Ga0315555_1001867_pt1 | contig 15098 bp, 13 predicted proteins | sample SalMarSW160380MG_FD_202113 | JGI IMG/M metagenome (GOLD analysis project Ga0315555, IMG submission 202113) | Salt marsh sediment microbial communities from the Plum Island Ecosystem LTER, Massachusetts, United States - Salt Marsh Sediment SW1603-80 ... | reverse complement strand
TGATGAATTAGTTATAAAAGCTAAATCTCCCCCCCTTGTGTATGCTGTATGATCGTCAAGTCTTATTCCGTAATTAGGAGAATAAGTGCCGGCTTTTATATAACTTCCGTTCGGCAGGATATGTGCAACTCCGTAAGCTTCCCAAAATTGATTGATAAAATCGTACATTCCATAAATATCAAGTTTATCTGTTAAATTAACATCGGTATAAATTGAAGCATTCATTTTTTGAAAATCGCTTCTCTTTACCTGCTGGGAATATAAATATTGTGTGCGGTAATCGAGCCCGAAGAAAATATTATCTCCAATCTTATCATTAGTTTTAATATCTTTATGCGCCGAGAACATTGGAAGTACATTTTGTTCAAAATGGAAGCCGCCTTTATTTCTTAATTCTCCGCCAGTTGGATTTACATGACAATCTGCGCATTGACCCCCCATTCTTAAGGCAAAACGAGGCAGAGAATAACTCATTTCTGTAAATGAAATAATGAAAAATATAATTAGAAAATATTTGGATTTTTTCATTGCATACCTTTTTCACATATTTAATTGAGATTATAGAAAAATATATTAAAATTTATTTGTACCGACTAAGTTGACTTTTATCTGTATATCGTTTGAAACTCTTTTTCCAAGTAGCAAATGTTCAACATTAAAATCGGATAATTGAATATCAAAACTTGATAGAATCCCTAAAAGATCTCCCGGCATTCTTGCTCTAGTCATTTCATTTTCATCGAGATATGTTACTGTATCTTTTGTTGTTATTTCCTTTGTAACACCGTGAAGAGTAAAGTCCCCGATTACATCAGCACTTAACTTATTGGGAGAAATTTTTTGAACATTAGTTGCTTTTGTTATCTTAAAGGTGATTGTTGGATATTTTTCTGCATCAAGCCAGGAAGAGCTTCTTAAATCTTTCTCCATTTTTTCAATTCCGGTTTTTAACGAAGCAACCGGTATAGTAAATTGACCCTTTAATGTGTTGGCAAAATCTATAACATCAAAAGTAACTTTTCCCTCAATCTGGGTTGTCAATCCATTAATTTCCTCGAATGGAGTGGTGCTGTGGAAAGCTGCCTGATTCCTGCTGCTTTGATCAGCAAATGAAAATGTTTGGACGCCCGTTGCCTTTACATCGAAACCCTGTGCGTGGCCTAAAGTTGTAAAAAATAAAACGATAAATGTAACTTTAACTAGGTTTTTCATCTCTTCCCTTTTTTTTAAAAATAAAAAATAGAATTCCTGAAACTAAAACAGTTACTCCCGAAATGATTAATGTTAGATCCAATCCCCAAATAAATTTATTTTGCCATTCTTTATAGGTTGTTCCGAATAATTCATCCTTCTTTTCAATTAAAACCTGGGTTTTAGTAAATATTTCGCCCCCGCTGATAAGCCATATTACGACCGCAGCAGTTATTATTATTAAACCAATAATAATAGTTCTTTTTTGATTTTTGTTCATTTCTTTAATTTTGATGAATCATTAACATCTAAGTATTCTTAAATATTAAAAAAGTGACCTTTTAGAATATTAAAAAAATAGTTATCACAATGTGTCACAATTATCTTATTTTTTTATAACATATCTTTAACCTTCTATTTGTTGAAGGAGATCCCATTAATTTTTCCATTCCTTGCTAATTGGAATATTTTATATTAAATTTACATACTGTTTTCGCCCTTTAATGGGCGATTTTTGTTTGTATGAAATGAGACGTATCTAAAAAGGTTTTGTTTTCGTAAATTCCATTTTATATTTGGTTTATAATCAAAATAAATAGTTATTAAAATTACCTTTTTAGAGGGTACTCATGAATTTATTTGAAAAAAATATTAAAGATATAGCCAACGGTGTTGTTGAAAAAAATGGATTTTTCCTAATCGATATGATATTGCGAGGTAATGAGAATAACAGGGTTATAGAAATATATATTGATGGGGAAAAAAATATATCAGCTGAAGATTGTGCTAGGGTTAGCAGAGAATTAAACTCTGTAATTGAATCACAAAATTTAATTGAATCAAACTACAGGTTGGACGTTTCTTCTCCAGGTACAGATAGATCATTAATTTTTTTGAAGCAATATCCAAAACACATAAACCGTAAATTCGATGTCTCATATGTTCATAATAATGTAACTAATATATTGACCGGGAAGCTTTTAGATGTATCCGGTGAAAATTTAACATTTTTATCAAACAACAAACAAATTATAATTAACTTTAATAATATAAAAAAAGCTAAAGTAATAGCGGGTTTTTCTTAACGGAGGAAACAAAGAAATGAATTTCGATATAGTAGAATCCTTTGCCCAGATGGTAAGGGAAAAGGGAATTGATAAGGATGTTCTTGCCGGTATAATTGAGGAAATTTTCGGAATGCTGGTGAGGAAAAAATTTGGCGAAGAAGCCAAGTATGATGTTGTTGTTAATATGGATAAAGGCGATATAGAAATATTCCTCGAAAGAGAGATTGTCGATAAAGTTGAAGATCCCAACACCCAGATAAGTATTAATGAAGTCAATAAAAAAGGAAATGACGAAGAACTCGAAGTGGGTGAAGACTATGTTGAAAAGCTGGATTTGGCTGCATTCGGTAGAAGACTAATTGTGCTGGCGAAACAAAATTTAAATCAAAAAATAAGAGAAATTGAAAAAGATATTATTTATAATGAATACCAGGAATTGCTCGGTGAAATAGTAGTCGGGGATATTTACCAGATAAGAAAAAACGATATACTTGTTAATCATAATAAAAATGAATTGCTCCTTCCGCGCAATGAACAAATTCCATATGAAAAATATAAAAAGGGAGATACTGTTAGAGCAATTGTAAAGGAAGTTAAAAAAGGTACAAGCTCGCCGTTAATAATTATTTCACGATCAGATAATATGTTTTTAAGAAGGTTGTTTGAAATTGAAATACCTGAAATTTATGACGGCATAATTGATATTAAGGCTATCGCAAGAGAACCCGGTGAAAGGGCTAAGGTTGCTGTTGAATCCCAGGATAACCGGATTGATGCGGTGGGTGCCTGCGTTGGTATGAAAGGAGTACGAATTCATGCAATTGTTAGAGAGTTAAATAATGAAAATATCGATGTTATTAATTATTCTGAAGATCCGATTATATTCATTCAAAGATCTTTGGCGCCTGCCAGGTTGAAACAAATTGAATTAGATCCTGTTGAAAGAAAGGCTGTTGTAACTGCAGATAGTGACCAGGTTTCATTGATTGTTGGAAGAAATGGAGTAAATATCCGCCTTGCAATGAAGTTAACCGCTTATGAAATTGAGATCTTAAGAGAAGAAAAACCGTTTGAAGAATATGATGAAGATATTGAGTTAATAGATCTCAAAGAAGAATTAGGTAGTGATATTTATGAAATTTTAATAAACAACCGTTATGATACAGCGTTGGAAGTTTTAACGGCAGGTCCTGAAAAATTAAAAGAAATTGAAGATCTTAATGAAGAAAAGATTAACGAGATTATTGAAATAATTAAAGGGCAGTTTGAAGAAGAAGAATAGATTTAAACAAGAAAATTTTTCGATATATAAAAATAGATAGGTAGTTATAATGCCAGAGACGAAAACAAAGAAAGTGAGAGTTTATAAATTAGCTTCCGAGTATAACCTTTCGGCTGAAAATCTTATTGAGTTCTTGCAAAAGAAAGGTCATGATGTAAAATCGCATATGTCTATGCTGACTGATGAGATGATTACGGATATAAATGCTCACTTTAAAAAAGATATTGAAAAAGCAGAAAAGCATTATAAGAAAATAGCAGAATTTAATAAAAAACGCGAAGAAAAAGTTGAAGAAAAAGAATCGAAAATAGAGACACCCGAAACAGAAACAGAAAAAATAGAAGAAGCAAGGGAAGAAGAGACTGCACAAGTTCCGGTTGAAGAACAACCGGAAGAAGAAAAAGCTGAAGAATTGGAAGAGGGAGTTCAGGCGGAAATTATTGAAGAAGAAGTTTCTACCCCTGTAGAAGCTTCAGAAGCAAAAACCGAAGAAGTTAAAGAACCTGAATTTAAAGCACCAAGCGAAATAGAGAAAGATAAAAAAAGGGGTTTAAAAGTTGTCGGAAAAATGGATCTTGGAGAACAAAAAGAAAAAGAAAAGAAAATTTTTACCCCTGAAAATGAAGAGGATAAAGAAGGAAAACCTAAAAAGAAACGGAAAAAACCAAAGGCAAGAAAAAAAACCGGCGAACAGACAGAAGAGCAAGTTCCGGCTAAGAAAAGAAAGCGAATTAAAAGATTTGAGATTGATGAAAAAGAAGTGAGAGCAGCTATCAAAAAAACTCTCCTGAGTATGGATGATTCGGTAAGTTCGGGCCGGGCAACTGCAAGGAAGAAAAAAAGAAGAGAAAGAGAAGCAGAGGAAGAAAGAAGACTTGAAGAGAAAAATCTTGAACAGAAAACAATTGTTGTTAACGAATTTATTGCGGTAAATGAACTGGCAAATTTGATGGGCGTGCCCGTTAGTGAAGTTATTCAAAAATTTATAGAACTTGGTTTAATGGTTTCAATTAATCAGAGATTAGATGTTGATACAATTACATTGGTAGCTGATGAGTTTGGTTTTAATGTTAGATTCCGCGAAGAATATACATCCGAAGCTTTGGAAGACTTTGAAGATGATCCGGAATCATTAAAATTCCGCCCCCCTGTTGTAACCATAATGGGGCATGTTGATCATGGTAAAACTTCTCTTCTTGATTATATTAGAAGGACGAATGTAGTAGCCGGAGAATCCGGTGGAATCACACAGCACATAGGTGCATATAAAGTTGATGTTGGTAATGGAAAGAGTATTACATTTCTTGATACTCCGGGTCATGAAGCCTTTACGGCTATGCGTGCTCGGGGTGCTCAATTAACGGATATCGTTGTGTTAATAATTGCCGCCGATGATGCTGTCATGCCGCAGACAGTTGAAGCTATAAATCATGCCCAGGCTGCAAGTGTTCCGATTGTTATAGCAATTAACAAAATTGATAAACCCGGAGCAAACTCGGATAAAATAAAACAACAGCTTGCAGATAGAAATATTCTTGTCGAGGATTGGGGTGGTAAATATCAATGTGTTGAAGTTTCTGCGAAAACAGGATTGAACGTAGATAATCTCTTGGAAGTTATTCTTCTAGAAGCTGAACTATTGGATTTAAAAGCTAATGCTGACAGAAATGCACGTGGTGCAGTAGTTGAATCGGAACTTGATAAAGGAAGAGGAATTACGGGTACTATTCTTGTACAAAAAGGAACTTTGAAAATAGGAGATCCTTTTGTTGCAGGTGTATATCAGGGTAAAGTTAGAGCAATGTTTGATGAGCGTGGTAATAAAGTTGATGAAGCTCCGCCTGCTACTCCTGTTTTGGTTTTAGGATTTGAAGGCGCACCGCAGGCTGGTGATACTTTTGTTGTTGTTGACTCTGATAGGCAGGCAAGAGAAGTCGGGATAAAACGGCAGCAGTTGAAAAGAGAACAGGAACAGAAGCAGGTTCATCATATCACTCTTGAAGAAATTGGAAAACAAATAAGCATAGGCGGTGTAAAAGAGTTGCCATTAATTGTTAAAGGTGATGTTGACGGTTCAGTAGAGGCTTTGTCCGATTCTCTAATGAAATTATCTAATGAAGAAGTTGTTGTGAGAGTTATTCATAAAGGAGTAGGCGGGATTTCCGAAAGTGATGTTCTTCTGGCGGATGCATCCGATGCAATAATTATTGGCTTCCATGTAAGACCCCATCTTAATGCAAGAAAACTTGCAGAGACTCAGAGTGTAGATATAAGGCTTTATAGTGTAATTTATGATGCTATAAATGAGGTTAAGGCTGCACTTGAAGGACTTCTTTCACCCGATATTTCAGAAGAAATAACAGCAACTCTGGAAGTAAGAGATACTTTCAAAGTACCCAAAATTGGTACTGTAGCCGGATGCTATGTTCAGGATGGGAAAATCACAAGGAATAGTAAAGTAAGATTAATTAGAGAAGGAATTGTAATTCATACGGGTGAGATAGCCTCATTAAAGAGATTTAAAGATGATGTAAGGGAAGTAGATGCAGGTTATGAATGCGGTCTTAACATTGCAAACTTTAATGATATAAAAGTAGGTGATATAATTGAAGCTTTTAAAATTGTTGAAACTAAGAAAAAATTAGCTTAAAATTATGTAAACAGACATACATTCTGTTCTAATTATTATGGAAGGTTTTGCAATGTCAAGAAGAATTGAAAGAGTTGAGAAATTAATTAAAGAAGAAATTAGTCTTATATTTCTTCATAAGCTTAAGGATAAGTTTCCGGATATCGAAATTGGCTTTGTAACAATCACCGGTGTAAAAGTAACCCCGGATCTTAAGATCGCAAAGGTTTATATATCGGTTTTTGATAGAGAAAAAAGAGAAGAAATTTTAGAAAAAATAAAATTGAAAACCGGCTTTATCAGATCTTTGCTAGCTTCCCGGATAAAAATCAAATTTACACCGGAATTGAAATTTTTTATAGATGACACTCTTGATTATGTTGAAAAAATTGAAGGATTAATTAAAAAAATCCACGAAGCAGATGATAACAAATGATAAACTTGATTTTTCAAAATGTGATTTTGATTTAGGCGAAACAATTCTGATAGACAAACCTTTTGGGTGGACATCATTCCATGTGGTTCACAAAATAAGAAAAGTTGTTAGGGTTAAAAAAGTGGGCCATGCAGGAACTTTAGATCCAATGGCAACCGGGCTTTTGATTATTTGTACCGGCAAGAAAACAAAAGAAATTTCAAAATACCAGGACTTGGAAAAAACTTATACCGGTACAATTACTCTTGGTAAATCAACTCCTTCAATGGATTTGGAAACAGAAGTTATTGAAGAAAAATCAATCATTGGTATTACGGAAGAAAATATCTTAATACAAATAGAGAAATTTATCGGTGAAATTTTTCAAATTCCTCCAATGTATTCCGCAGTAAAATATAAAGGAAAATCTTTGTACAAATTTGCAAGGAAGGGAAAAACAGTTGAAAGAGAGCCGAGAAAAGTTATAGTAACAAAATTCAATATAAATGAAATAAAATTACCCGACATTTTTTTTGAAATTTCTTGTTCGAAAGGAACTTATATAAGAGCAATTGCAAACGACCTAGGTAAAAATTTAGGATGCGGTGCAGTTTTATCTTCTTTAAGAAGAACTAAAATTGGAGATTTTAATGTTGAAGATGCTATTCAAGTTGAAGAGTTTAAAATAAGTATCGAATCGTGTGATTTATTGGTAAAATAATTTTATAACCTTTTTCTTGAACCTGCTCATGTTTACCCACCGAAACTTTAGTGAAGGTGGGAACTTGAACTTCATTTGCTTCATTTTCAGACAAAAAAGATATATATTAATAGGCTATTTGTATAGATAAAGTACTTTATGATAATATTCCATGAATTTTCTGACATACGAAAAGATGAAAATACCTTTTTGACCATAGGTACTTATGACGGTATTCACTTAGGACATAAAGAAATTTTAAATAAAATTATTACCAAAGCTGCCCGGAATGGTGGAAGGAGCTTTTTAATAACCTTCGATCCTCATCCGAGAAGCGTGCTTTCTAAAGATTCTAATGTTAAGATATTAACAACATTAAATGAAAAATCCGTATTATTAGATTCGCTAGGAATACAAAATTTATTAATAATTAAATTTACCAAGGAGTTTTCACAGATTAGTGCGGATGACTTTATCCTAAATTATGTTCTTAAATTTATTGGCTTAAAAGAGATTGTGATTGGACATGATCACCATTTTGGCAAAGGCAGAGGCGGTGATGAAGTTACTTTAAGAAAATTAGGAGGAGAAAACAATTTTAATGTCTCTACTGTAAATGCTTACAAATTAAATGATAAAATTATCAGCAGTTCAGAAGTCCGAAAATCATTAATGAATGGAGATATAAAATCAACAACTTCTTATCTTGGAAGGTATTATTCTTTCAGTGGAACCGTAGTGGAAGGTGATAAAAGAGGAAGAGTTCTAGGATTCCCGACAGCAAATATAAAATTAAAAGATGAAAGTAAGCTTCTTCCTGCATTAGGTGTCTACGCTGTAGAATTTATTGTTGATGATAATAAATATTTTGGCTTATTAAGCGTAGGGAAAAGACCGACTTTTTATGTAAACGGAACAATAATTCCTGAAGTATATATATATGATTTTAATAAAAATATTTACGGAAAATTTGTAACAGTTAATATTGTTGAAATGATTAGAGGTGAAATTAAATATAATTCCCCCGAAGAATTAATTAAACAAATGAATAAAGATAAAGAGTTAGGCGTAGAAATTTTAAGTAAATTAGTAATCTGAATTTAAGATTTTTTGATAACTAAATAATAAATCCTGGTTTCCAAATTAAGTATTCTGGGATTATATCGTATAATAAAATAAGGATAATTAAAATGACCAAGGAAGAAAAATCTGAGTTGATTAAGAAGTATGGGAACAGTGAGAAAAACTCAGGAAAGGCGGAAGTACAAATTGCACTTTTAACACAAAGAATAAATGATCTCACAGAACATTTTAATGTACATAAAAAAGATCATCATTCCCGGAGAGGTTTATTAACAATGGTCGGGAAAAGAAGAAGATTATTAAATTATTTAATGAAAAAAGACATAGGAAGATACAGATCAATAATTAAAGAATTAAACATTAGAAAGTAAAGGTTTGGTAATGGTAGTTTTAAAAGAGTTAGAATTTGGCGGGAAGAAATTTTCCATGGAATCCGGAAGATACGCCAAACAAGCTAATGGTGCTGTAATGGTTCGATATGGTGACAGCATGGTTTTGGTTACGGCAGTTGCTGCCGAACAAGCACCGGAAGATATAGATTATTTTCCGCTTCAAGTAGAATATAGGGAAAAAACATCCGCAGCCGGTAAATTCCCCGGTGGTTATATAAAAAGAGAAGGCCGTCCAACGGAAAAAGAAATATTAAGTGCAAGATTGGTCGATAGACCAATCAGACCTCTTTTCCCAGAAGAGTTTAATAATGAAACTCAAATTATAGCATTTGTTTTTTCTTACGATGGTGAAAATGATACCGACGTTCTGGCTGCAGTTGGAGCCTCAGCAGCATTATCAATTTCGAATATTCCGTTTAATGGCCCCGTAGCAGAAGTTAGAGTAGGAAAAATTAATGGTGAATTCATTGTAAACCCTACACACCAGCAAATTAAAGACAGTGATATTGAATTGGTTGTTGCAGGAACATCCGATTCGATTATGATGGTTGAAGGGGAATCGAACGAAATAAGTGAAGCTGAAATGCTGGGTGCTCTAAAATTTGCACAAGTTGAAATTAAAAAACTTGTAGAGCTTCAAATAGAATTAGTCAACGAAATTGGAAAATCAAAAAGAGAAGTTCCTGAAAAAGATGTAGATGAAAACCTTAAAAAAGATGTATACAAACTAGCATATGATAAATTTAAGGAAATTGTTTATTCAATTCTTTCAAAGGAAGAACGAAGCAGTAAAAACAAAGAATTAGCAGAATCTGTAAGAACTGATTTGGTTGAAAAATATCCTGAGTCGGAAAAAGTAGTTGGAGAAATACTTCACGATCTTGAAAAAGAATTAATGCGTGAAAGAATATTGGCAGAAGGTATACGGCTTGACGGAAGAAATACAACACAGATACGTCCGATCTCAATTGAAGTTGGAATACTTCCGAGAACTCATGGCTCAAGTCTTTTTACAAGGGGAGAAACGCAAAGCCTGACAACAGTTACGCTCGGTACAAAAAACGATGAGCAGACAGTTGACGGTTTGTTGGAAGAATACAGTAAAAAATTTATGCTGCATTACAATTTCCCTCCTTTTAGCGTTGGAGAAGTAGGGAGAATGAGTGGTGTCGGTAGAAGAGAAATCGGGCATGGAAACCTTGCCGAAAGAGCTTTAAAAATTATGTTTCCAGAGGAAGAACAATTCCCTTACACTGTCAGGGTAATTTCCGATATATTGGAATCGAATGGTTCTTCTTCAATGGCAACAGTTTGTGCAGGCTCGCTTGCATTAATGGATGCCGGTGTACCGATAAAAAAGGCCGTTGCAGGAATTGCAATGGGTCTTATCAAGGAAGAAGAAAAGTATGCAATATTGTCGGACATACTCGGAAATGAAGATCACTTAGGGGATATGGATTTTAAGGTTGCCGGAACAAAAGATGGTATTACCGCATTTCAAATGGATATAAAAATCCAGGGGATTTCTTTTGAGATATTGGAGAAAGCTTTAGCTCAGGCAAAGGAAGGAAGACAACATATTTTAGGTAAAATGAATGAAGTAATCGGCATACACCGGGAATCCATCTCATCGCTTGCACCAAGATTAATCACTATGCAAATAGAAACAGACCAGATAGGAGCAATTATTGGTCCTGGAGGCAAGACCATCCAGGGGATGCAGCGATTATTCGGCGTGGATATTAATATTGATGATGATGGTACTATAAGTATTGCTTCTCCAAATAAAGAAAGTGCTCAAAAGTGTAAAGAGTATATTAAAAAGTTGACCGCTACACCTGAAGTAGGTGAAATTTATGACGGTGTAATAACCAAGATTATGGATTTCGGCGCTTTTGTGGAAATTCTTCCCGGTAAAGAAGGTCTGCTTCATATATCGCAGATCGATAATAAAAGAGTAAATAAAGTTACAGATTACTTTAAAGAAGGAGATAAAGTAACCGTTAAATTATTAAAAATAGAAAACGGAAAATATTCCTTAAGTAGGAAAGAAATTTTAAAAGATAACGGGAAAGAAAAACCAGAAGAAAAAAATAATTGAATTTTATTTTATGAGGATGTTCAGAATGTTTAAGAATATACCTTCGGAACAGCTTCATTCATCATTTAAAGTTTTTAAGTGAGTTCATAGTTTTATGATTCAAATGAAATTGTTACATATTTTCAAAGCTGTTTTGGAATTTATTAAATCCAATCTCCTCTTTATTCTATTTGTGCCAAAAGTATCAAATAGTTTCCATACAAAAAAAGGAAACAGGGAATTACTTCTAAACAGCAGCTTAGTTTTTTTAGTTCGGGAAGGCCCGGGTTTAAGTAAAAAAGTTTGTCCCTTTAACACAGGGAATATTTTATTATTAAAGTTTATGTTTTATGCGAAAAGAGATTATAATCAATTCTTCCGCAACGCAAACACGTGTTGCTATAACAGAAGATGGGAATTTAGTAGACTTTTTTGTTGATTATCCTGAAAACCGGCGGATGGTCGGTGATATTTATTTGGGGAAAGTAGCAAGGGTTTTACCCGGGATTAAAGCTGCTTTTGTTGATATTGGTATGAAGCACGATGCCTTCCTTCACTTCTCTGATATCGGGGAAACCACCAAGCAGTTTCAAGATATGCTAGGCGATGAAGATTCTGATGTGGATGATGAAGATGAAGAAAACACAGCGGAAAATCCTCCTTCTCAGACTAAACAGCAGCAAAATCAAAACCAGCCGGAAGTTCTAAAGTTACATAAAGGTCAGGATATAATTGTACAAATCACAAAAGAACCGGTTAACAATAAAGGTGTTAGGGTAAGCTCCTCGGTTTCATTACCGGGAAGATTTTGCGTTTTGCTTCCTTTTGATGGAAAAGTAGGGGTTTCAAAAAAAATATATGATTTTAGGGAAAGAAGACGCTTACGGAATATTGCTAGAAGCATCCTTCCCAAAAACTATGGGCTGATAATTAGAACTGTAGCAAAAAATCAAAATGAAGAGGCTTTACAGGAAGATTTAAATAACTTGATAAAGACCTGGAAAGAAATAGAAACAACTATTAAATCGGAAACTCCGCCGGCTCTTATTTATCAGGATCTGAATACCACTTCAAGTGTAATAAGAGATCTTTTTACCCCGGATGTGTCGAAAGTTTTTATCGATTCAAAAAAACTTTTCAAACAAATTAAAAATTATGTCCAGTTAGTACAGCCCGGTCTTGTTGATAAATTAGATTTATTTAAATCCGGCCATTCCATTTTTGATTCGTTTAAAATTGAAGAACAGATAAAAACTTTAATGGGAAGAAAAGTCCCCCTGCCAAGCGGCGGCTATTTGATCATTGAACATACCGAGGCAATGGTGGTTATCGATGTTAACAGCGGGAGATATGCCAAAAGCAAAGAGCAGGAATTAAATTCCTTAAAAACCGATCTTGAAGCCGCAAGAGAAGTTGCACGGCAGCTTAGGTTAAGAGATATCGGGGGAATTATTGTTATAGATTTTATTGATCTTGAAGAAGAAAAGAATAGGAAAAAAGTCTATGATGAACTTCGAAAGGAATTCAGGAGAGACAGAGCTAAAGTTTCTGTTCTTCCAATGTCCGATTTTGGTGTAATACAAATAACACGGCAGAGGATTCGTCAAAATATAATGCAGGCAATGAAAGAAGTCTGTCCTTATTGTCTTGGTACAGGATTGTTAACTAAACATTCTCATCTGGTTTATGATCTTGAAGACTGGCTGAAAAAATTTAGAAGGTATTCAAAAGAAAGATCTTTAATAATAAAATGTCATCCGTCTGTTGCAGAAAAATTGAGAAAAGGTGAATTTAGATCATTAACCAAACTGCAGTTAAAATATTTCGTAAGACTTAAAATTGAAGAAGATGAAAGCATTCCTATTGGTCAGTTCAAATTCTTTTCTAAAAAAACTCAAAAGGAATTGACAGAGGAATTAAATCAATAGCGAATTGTTTCAATCTGATTACAAGGTTTTGTTGAATGAAAAAAACTAAATTATATGATGTTCATAAAAGATTAAATGCAAAGATTGTGGAGTTTGCCGGCTTTTTAATGCCCGTGCAATATACATCAATAATTGCTGAACATAAGGGGGTAAGAAATGCAGTTGGAGTTTTTGATGTATCTCATATGGGAGAAGTTTTTATAGAGGGAGAAAAAGCACTCGATTTCATTCAATATATTACAATAAACGATGCTTCCAAATTAGTCTCCGGCAGGGTTCAATATTCTGCAATGTGTTACCCGGATGGCGGGATAGTTGATGATCTGCTTGTTTATAAATTGGACGATAATAAATTTATGCTTGTAATAAATGCAGCAAATATTGATAAAGATGTTGCCTGGATGAAAGAAAACAATAAGGTTAATATTAATATTAACAATTTAAGCGATGAATATTCTTTAATTGCCGTTCAGGGACCAAACTCGAAAGAAGTTATGCAGAAAATTTGCAATTCTGATTTAAACCTTGATTATTACTATTTTTCAAATATGCAGGTAGCTGGAATTGATATGATAGTTTCCCGTACAGGATATACCGGGGAATTAGGTTATGAACTTTATTTTAAGGGCGATGAAAAAATTGCTGAAAAGGTTTGGGATGAAATTTTTAAATCGGGGAAAGAATTGAATATTGCTCCTGCGGGGTTAGCTGCGAGAGACAGTTTGAGATTGGAAATGGGATTTTGTTTATACGGGAATGATATAGATAAAACCACAAATCCTTTGGAAGCAGGACTCGGTTGGATAACTAAACTAAAAAAAGACGAATTTATAGGGAAAGATTCACTTTTAAAAACAAAATCTGAGGGATTAAAAAGAAAACTTTCTCCTCTTGTTTCCGAAGAAAAAGCTTTTCCCAGGCACGGATACGAAATAACTTTAGAAGGTAATAAAATTGGCGAAATTACAAGCGGGACAGTTAGCCCTACCTTAGACAAACCGATAGCTTTAGGCTATGTCGATTCTGAATATTCTTATGAAGGTTCGGAGGTAAATTTTTTAATAAGAGGTAAAGAAATTCCTGCAAAAATTGTTATACTTCCTTTTATAAATAAAAAATAAAAAACTATGAAAATTAATGTTCTTTTCTCGCATATTAATTATGATGAACTTTATTTTACATCTAAAACAGCAGTTGTAATTGATATTCTAAGGGCTTCTAGTACAATAGTTACTGCTTTGCAGAACGGTGCAAAAGAAATTATACCGGTTGCTTCGGTTGAATTTGCCGTAAAAATATCCGGGGGTTTATTTTCAGGCCAAACGATTATTTGCGGGGAAAGAAACACGAAGAAAATCGAAGGTTTTGCGCTGGGTAATTCCCCTTTAGAATTTACAGAAGATAAGGTTTCCGGGAAATCGATTATTTTATATACTACAAACGGTTCAAGAGCAGTTGTTAAAACTAAATTTTCTGAAAACCTTTTTGTTGCTTCCTATCTTAATTTGACTGCAATTGCAAATCATTTAATTGAGATGAACAAAGATTTTGAAATAGTATGTTCCGGCAGAGGAAATACAATATCGCTTGAAGATATTGTTTGCTCAGGGAAATTAATTACCGAGGTTCAAAAGTTAAAAGAAAATGTACAGCTTTCAGATTCGGCTAAGGCAAGTATTTCATTAAATAAATCTTTTGGAAAAAATATTCTTAAAATGCTAAAAGAAACCGAACACGGGCAAATTCTTATTGAAAACGGGTTTGAAAAAGATATTGAATATTGCAGTAAGCTTAATGCTCTGGAAGCAATCCCTACTTTTTCAAATAATGCATTAAGATTATTATCACCCCAAAAGCTTGTTGCTTAATAATCTATTGCTTCAATATTTATAGATAAAAAAATTAGATGACCAAAAATGTCAGCAAGAAAGAGGAAAAAATCAAATAATACAGGGCAGAAGCCAAATTCAGGTGGAGAAAATTATTTTACATTTTCCACACAGACAAAGAAAAAACTAATCGGGATATTTCTGATAGTAATTGCATTCCTGTTGTTTTTAAGTATTATTTCATACTCCCGCTTTGATGAAGCGGTATTGCATTATAGATTTTCGGATTTATTTAAAGCGTTCAGTTCAAATTCTGATTTTGCACAAAAAGCGGATAGTACTCATAATTGGCTTGGTATTTTTGGTGCTTACATTTCGGATTTTTTTGTTAATTCCACTTTAGGTTATTTCTCGATTGTATTCCCTATTATGCTTTTTATTTGGGGAATAGCTTTTCTTAAAAAAATAAATTTTCACTTTTTAATTTATTCCTCAAATTTCT
>Ga0315555_1001866_pt1 | contig 15099 bp, 11 predicted proteins | sample SalMarSW160380MG_FD_202113 | JGI IMG/M metagenome (GOLD analysis project Ga0315555, IMG submission 202113) | Salt marsh sediment microbial communities from the Plum Island Ecosystem LTER, Massachusetts, United States - Salt Marsh Sediment SW1603-80 ... | reverse complement strand
ATAGAGTGAAAGTTGAAACCAATTCATCAGGTGATTATTTATTAGAGGGAGCAGTTAATAACTACAAGAGAAGTCCTGAATCTTATACTCCGGAAGGGGAAGTTGAAGAATACCGTATATCTGTAAAGGCCAAGTTTTCCTTAAAGAGGCAGGATAAGGAAAAAAGTGAGTGGGAAAGAAATATCAGTGAGTCTTTTGTATATTCATCCGAGTCGGATGAGTTGGAAGCGGTCGATTCCGTTGCCGTGAAGATAAGAGATTCTTTACTTCGTTTAATGCTTGAAACATGGTAAATGGGACGCGGATGAGCACAGATTTCCAGGATTTCAGAAATCGCTCATAGACTTTACAAGTTAGTCTACTCAAATTACTTTATTTTAAAATATGAAAAATAGGAAAATGAGAATTGCCTGGTATGGGAAACATTTTGGTGAAGAGCCGCCGTTAGTTGGAGAGTTATCTTATGGACAAAAAGAGTGCGGGGCTGGAACAATTTTCTTTTCCGATTGCAATCTGCATTGTGTTTTCTGTCAGAATTATCAAATTTCACAAGAAAAACTGGGAAAAGAATATTCTGTTTTTGAATTGGCAAAGATTATGCTAAAACTACAGAGCCAGGGTGCGCTTAATATCGACCTTGTTACCCCTACGTTATGGTGGCGATTCTTGAGGGAAGCAATACTTCTTGCCCGAGAGTTGGGTTTAGATATTCCCGTTATATGGAATTCGAATGCTTATGAGATGTTGCATATTATAAGGGAGATGGACGGGTTGGTTGATATTTATTTACCGGATTTTAAATATATGGACGATACTTTAGCAATAAAATATTCTAACGCTCCGGGATACAGTTTGCTGGCGGAAAAAGCTATTAAGGAAATGTTTTTCCAGGTTGGGAAATTGCAAATAGAGAATGGTATTGCTAAAAAAGGATTGATTGTAAGGCATTTGGTTATTCCGGGTAATGTCGATAACAGTATTGTTGTACTGGAAAAGATAGCAGCTATTGATAAAAATATCCATTTAAGCCTTATGAATCAATATTATCCTGTTTATGAATCTTATAGATTTAATGAAATCAACCGTAGGCTTACAGAAGATGAGATCAGTACTGTAGAAACAAGAAGAATGGAATTGGGACTGGAAAATGGCTGGGTACAGGAAGCTGATGCGGGAGATGTTTTTTTGCCGGATTTTCGTAAAGAAAATCCTTTTGATAAATAGGAAGGGGACTCAGATAAACGCAGATTTTTTTATAAATAAACATAAATTTTTGGGACAGATAGGGTATCCGTGTCTATCAGTGCGGATATGTGGCTACTATTTTTTTATCTTTTTGGGATGAAGATAGTGAAAGTTGAGCCTTCTTTTTCTTTGCTCTCTACTTCTATCCATCCTCCCATCTCTTTCACCGAGTTATAAACAAAGTACAGACCGAGACCGGTTCCGCCCTCTCCCGTTTTGGTTGTAAAGAAAAGCTCAAAAATTTTGTCCTTAACAATTTCGCTCATTCCGCATCCTGTATCACTGATAGCAATGGAAACATACTCTTTTTCTTTTTCATCTTTTTCCGGGCGGAGAACATTTTTAACTTCGGCATTGATTTTTCCTTTGTCGGTAATTGAATCCCGCGCGTTAATGATCAAATTCAAAAGTATTTGATGAAGCTGGTCCTGGTCTCCTATAATATTGGCTTTTGAATCCGTATATTTTGAAGTAATCTTTACTTTTTTAGGAAGTATTTGACTGGAAAAGCTTACCACGCCTTTTACTGATTCGTTCACATCGAATAAATTCCTTTCTCCTTTTATTTTCCTCATATTCGAGAGTAAACTTTTGAGGAGTGTTTTTATTTTTTTAGCTCCTCCCATTGCTATATTAATATCGTCTAAAACCCTGACATCTTTTGAATTGCTTTCTGCCGCGCTGAGGCCGCACATAACCTCCATCAATAGATTATTTGCTTCGTGAGATACTCTCCCTATTAACTGCCCAACTGTAGCGAGTCTTCTCGACTCGAGCATTTTCTTCTGAAGGAGTTCTATACGCGAAATATCTTTCGCCATAGAGAGTCCTCGAATCGGTGAATCCGAATCGAGAAGAAAAGATACCCATTCATAGGCTCTCGTGTCTAAATGATTTGTTTTTAATTCGGTTCGCTGAATTACTGTTGGTGTTTCCTTTTTTGAATTATTATTTTCTTTTTTGGATTTGTTATTATTTTCTTCTTTAGCAAAAGATTCGAGGCTTTTGCCTATTTCTTTCATCAGGGGTTTTTCTAAAACTTCAGCGATGTTTTTTCCGAAATCGTTTTCCGCCCTGCCGTTCCAATATATAATATTAAGGTCCTTATCCCAGCCGATAACAGGTATGGGAACGAAATCGAGAATCATAGAAATATCTTTTTTTAAATTTATCATAAAATCTATATAAAAATAAAAGGCAGAGAGTCGTGGTATTCCACGCTCTCAATATAACCTTTTAATTGTTAATGTTTTACTTCCAGCCTTCGATTTCCAGGTGGGAAATCGCTTTATGGGAAACGAAAACCGACCTGTTGTTTGCCATGGGTGTATCGACTTTCAAAAACAAGCCCCTGTCGTTTCTTCCTGTTACTTCACCCTGAAACTTCGAGCCGTCCACGGTTACGATTTTGATGAGTCTTTTCGTTTTTTTTGTCTGTGCGCTCATATCTCCTCCTTTAATGTTTTTCATTTTTTCAACAAGATGTCCAGTCACTAATTGTAATTACACCTATATCTGGGTTTTCTACTTCTATATTTTTAGGCTGTTTGCTTAATGAATTAATAAATCCGAGTAAAACTAATAATATATTTAAAGTAACCATAAACACCTCCGTATATTGGTTGTTAATATTATACGCAAGAACTGTTCCAGTTGTTTAAGTTGTTTACAGACAGGAACTTAAGTTTATTGGGGGATACATTGTGTGACATATATGTCTCATTAAATATTGCATTTCCTTTAGAATGCTTGTAAATAAAGTATTCACGTTGTGACATTTATGTCATAAGGTGAGACTCTTATGTCTCATACGCTCTATTGGTTGTTGTAAATTGTGTATTTTAGATATCGGAGTGTAATTGTAGCGGAATTGGGATACGAAAAAGACAGGGTTTAACTATTCTTTGATTTGTGTGGATTATGTTCGTTGGGAGAAAAATACGTTTTTTAATAGTCTGTATTGGTTTGTATTTGTAGGGTAATTAGTATTTAAGAAGTTGTTTCTTTTGTCCAACATTTCTTTAGCGCTATTCATTATTGGTGGTCAAATATTTTTTGTTAAATGTGTTCTTTTGTCAGGTTAAATTCTTTTTTCGGATTTGCAAATATTTATGTGGGTTTTGTTTGTTTTTCAAAGAGCGATATTTTTTCCGTTGGTTAGTTGGTTTGTGGGCGCTTGAGTGCGTTATTTTTTTTCGCGCTACCACACCAACAATTTCACCTTTCGATATTATAATCCTTGATAAGTCGATACAGGTGTCTTCGAGAGATTTTTAGGTTTTCCGCCGTTTTCTTTACGTTCCCGCCCGTTTCTTGAAGAGCTTCTATTATGGTTTCTCTTCTCCAGCTCGTTTTGATTTTATCCCAGCTTGGTAGTTCTTCTATTGTTTCCTTTCTTAACTCTTCGGGTAAGTTATCCGGTTTAATGTATTGCCCCTTACATCTTATGAGTGATATTTCTACTATGTTTCTGAGTTCTCTAATGTTGCCCGGAAAAGGATAGTTTTTTAACCATCTTATCGCGTCGCCTGTAAAACCTTTTGTTTTCTTTTCTTTATTTTCAGAGAAAATTTTAAGATAATGTTCGAGTAAAAGGGGTATATCTATTTTTCTTTCTCTTAAGGGCGGTAAGGCTATGTTTATTTGATTTAAGCGGTATAGAAGGTCCTCTCTGAATTCGCGTAACATTGCCGATTGTTCGATATCTTTGTTTGTGGCGGAGATTATACGAAGATCGACTTTTTTATTTTCCGTTTCTCCGACTCTTCTTATTTCTCCCCTGTCCGTAACTCGCAAGAGACCCGCCTGTATGGAAGAAGGCGCGTCTCCGATTTCATCCAGGAAAAGAGTTCCTCCGTTTGCTTCCTCGCACATACCCTTTTTATCCCTTATCGCTCCGGTGAAGGACCCTTTTTTATGTCCGAATAATTCACTCTGCAGAAGTGTTTCGGTAAGAGAACTGCAGTCCACGGTTATAAAAGGTCTGTTTTTCCTTTTGCTTAATTTGTGTATAGTTCTCGCTATTAATTCTTTGCCCGTTCCCGTTTCTCCCGTAATAAGGACATTTACGTCGGTTTCGGCTATTTCTTCTATTGTTTCGTATATTTTTTGCATGCTTTCCGATATCCCTATTATAGAATGAAAGGATTCGGGGGGTGAAGTCATTCGTTTTAATTGTTTTACCTCTTCTTTCATTCTGTATAGAAGGTCTCCCTTTGAGAACAGTATTCCTAAAATTCTACCTGTGGACTGCAGAAATTCTTTATCAGTTGGCAGGAAAATATCCTTTTTGATCGTCGAATCGAGATAAAGGACACCGTAAACTCTTTCTTCCGAGGTTATGGGAACGCAGAGAATAGAATGAATTTTATTCCTTTGAATCGAGTCCATCGCAAAAAATCTGGAATCTTCCACCGCGTCTCCTGTGATCATTACCTCGCCTTCTGCCGCTTTGCTTGTTATTGTTTTGGATATTCTTCTCGCGACTTCCAGGGTTTCTTCGTCGATATTATAAGAGGAAACGATAATATTTTTTTCTTCGTCTTTTAGAATAATCGCTCCTCTTTCAGCGTTAAGGAAGCCTGTGAGAATGGATAGGGCCTCATCGAATCTTTTTTCCGAGTCTATGGATGATAAAAGTTTACTTATTTCATCATACGTATGAATATAACCGCTTCGGGTGGAGATTCTTTTAGCGCATTCTGCTAAAAGTTCATTTGTTTTGCCGAGAAAAGGTATCGCCTTTAGACCTTTAAATATTTCTTCAGCCGTTTTTAACTCTTCTATGGCTTCTTCTATATTGTTTTCATTGATTAAGACACGAGCTTTTTTAATACGGGATTGGGCAATGTAAAAAGGAAGACCTATGCCGGAGAAGAGTTTAATGGCTTTATCGATAGGTTTAATATCTTCATTAATAAGTCCCCATGTCGCCAGAATTTTTCCCTTTTCAAAATCTGAGTGTATCGAGTCTATTTTATCTATATAAGGTTTTAAGTTATTAGTCGCTTCTTTCTTTTTGTCCTGGAAGAATAAAGCTTCCGAGAGTTCACGTTTAATATCTCTTTCTTCTCTCGGGTCTCCTTTTGTTTTTTTTATGGCTTTCCTGAATATCTTTTCGGCTTTTTCCCATTCTCCTTTAAAGGCAAAAAAAGTTCCTTCCAAAATTCTTAAATCATATTTTTCTTTCTTTAGTTCATCTATTATCTTTTCGACTTCCTTCCAATTTCCTTTGTACATTTCTTTTTTTAGCAATATTTCTTTTAAATAAAGTTGAATCTTTCCATATCTTTCTTTAAATTCTTCTATTCTTTTTTGTAGTTTTTGCCAGAATCCGATACGTAGATAGACAATGCCAAGATTGCTCAGACAAATGAGTTCCTCATGTCTAATTCTTAATTTTTTGAACAATGAAAGAGCATATTCTAGTTCTTCGAGTGCTTTTTTATACTGATCAAGCCCAGTAAATGAAATGCCTTTAAGATTTAGAAATATAGCTTCGTGCATTATATCGTTTTCTTCTTTTGCTATATTGATACACTTTTGGAAATATTTAATAGCTTCATTATATTTTTCTTTTTGGTAGTTTACTAGACCTCCGAGAACTAAAAAGTCTCTTCTCATTTCGGGCGAGAGATTTTTATCAAGTTCTCCTTCTACAATTTCTAACGTTTTATTGAATTCTCCTCTCGCGCATAAATTGCGACCTTCGATGTACTTTAATCTTAAAGGTAAATTCGCTCCTTTTTTCTTGAAATTTTTTATAAGAGAAGATACTTCTTCCAATTCTCCTTTTCTAATAAGAAGATATCCGAGAGAATAAATCGCTTTTTCTTTCATCTTTCCCTTCGAGGATTTTAACGCTTTTCTGAAGTATTTTTCGGCTTCTCCTTTGTTTCCTTTTCTTTCTTCTATATCGCCGATTTTTAAAAGATAAAAAGGATTCTTGTCTATTAAACTAAGTTTTTTATAAAGGGACAAAGCCTCATTGATATTTCCGGCAAGTTCTAAAAGTCTCGCAAGGATTATGCTATTAATTTTGTCATCTTTTATAGAGAGGGCTTCTTTTAAGAATCTTATTGCTTTGGTATATTCTTTTTCCTTAATTTTTCTTTTAGCTATTTTGATTAGAGATTTTCTGTATTTTTTCTTTTCCCCCAGGTCTTTTTGTAGTATGTAGAGAAGCTCGGGAGAAGTAATTTTCTTTTCTATTTTTTTATAAATATTATTTTTATCTTTTTTCTTTAGTTTTTTATAAAGGAATTCTCTTGTGAAATCGTTTTTAAAATAAACTCCCTTTCTGTCTTTTTTTAAAATATCTTGAGAAATAAGAGAATTTATTAAAATATTAGAATTTTTTATTTCTAATAGAGAAATCAAGTCCAGTGTGATTCTTTCCGGGAATACGGATAACGTTTTTAAAAGTTCTTTTTCCTCCTTGTGAAGATTTTCTATTTTAAGTTTTAAATTCTCTTCTATACTCTCAGGAAGAGAAACCGAAGAAGCTTTTTTCTTTTTAAATAAAACCTTATCACCTTTTTTCTCGATGGCTCCTTCTTCGATTAAAGTTTCTATTATTTGATTTAAGAGGTAGGGATTCCCTTCCGATTGTTCTTTTAAGAAGGCAATAAGCTCCTCTTTATTTTCGGTCCTGGCGAAATTTTTATCGATAATATAAGTTATTTCTTTCTTATTTAAGGGTGAAAGAGTGAAAATAGTCGTAATGTCGGAAAATTCTTCTATTCCCGGTATTTTATCGGACGCGCATATAGCGATTATCAGTGGGTTTATTCTTATGCTGGTGGAATTTTCTTTTAAAATACCCGTTAGTTCAGACGATGATATATTATCCAATAAGAGAATAGTAGGTTCGGAAATTTGTTTTTCTTCATTTAAAAAACGGTATAGCTCACCTGTTGTGACTTCTTTTACGTTAATACCCGCGGTTAAGGCTTTTATTTTCAATTGCTTTAAAAGAGCTGTTTTTCCTATGCCCGTTTCTCCGCTTATCCAGAAAATATGAGGGTCCGGGAATACCTTGAGGGAAGAATTAAATTCTTTTAATTCTTTTTCTCTTCCCGCGAATACAGGTATAAAAGAAGGTTTCCTGTCGGCAGCGGGAGCTCCGAGAGCGAGTTCTCTTTTTACGTCGTCGACGTTTTTTAAACGGTTGTTGAGATCTTTTTCCGTCATCCTTCTTATTAGGAGGTTCATTTCTTCCGGAATGGAAGGGTTTTTTTCTTCGGGAGCAGGTAATCCTTTTTTTAGTTTATCTTCTATTATTTTAGATAAATTTCCTTTAAACGCTTTTTCTCCGGTTAATATTTCGTAAAGTATTACCCCAATGGAATAAATATCGGAGGAGAAGATAGGGGAGTCGGTTAGAGCTTCCGGAGCCGCGTAAGCGGGGGTGATTATATCCGGGTCAAAACCCGGATCGATAAGTTTAACATTGTTTTTTTTATCGACAAATATATGAGTGGGTTTTAAGTCCCCGCATATAATTCCTTTTGAGTGTAGTACCGAAAGAGAATCGAGAATGGAAATGATGATTTTCTCTAATCTTTTAAAATCTTCCTTTTTTGAAGGTGTTTTTTTAAATATTTGATCGATTGTGGGAAGGTCGATTTTTTCCATGGAAAAGCCGCATTTGCAATCAGTTTCGAACCACTCATAAACCGATACGAAATGAGGGTCTTTTATTTCCGAAAGAAGTTCGAATTGTCCACGGAGAATTTCTTTGTCGGAAAACTCACCGGTTTTATACGCGACTTCCCCTTTTGTGTATATTTTCGCGAATTTACCTTCTTTTAGAAGGTCGAGCCCGTCTAATTTCATTTACCCCTAATTCCTTGTCATATATACATTATAAGAAAAACCTGAGCTCAGGTCAAGTGGTTAATCCGTTGATTTGTTATTATAGATTTTCGAATTAGGAAAAAAAGAAATAAGTGTGTGCAAATATACAAAAAAAGGAACCTTTATATAATTTTTTAATCTAAAAATAATAAAAGAACAAGATTATTCTAATATATATCTTTATTGATTTGTAAAATAGGGGGTTAAATGATTAAAATTACAAAGAATAACGATGATTTTTTAATCGAATATATTGATCAGTTCGATTATCTTGATGATAATTACGATAGAATGGATGTGGAAGAAAAAATGATAAGGAAGAAAATACACGAAGTTAAGATTAAACTAGAGAAATTAATAAGTGATTCGAAGCTGTCATCCGTAAAGAATGATTAATAAGTTTATTGAAATTCTTCAGCTTGAAAGTTTTGTTCTTATTCGTTCTAACAGAGCTTTTGTTTTCCTAATACCTTCAAATTCGCTTAGATTCTCACCTTCATATTCAATACCTACATAACCCCGATATCCGCCCCGGACAACCACTCCCATCATTTTTTCATAATCTATTTTTGTTTCATTTCCGTTTTCATCGAAGTCGTAAGATTTCGCGCTTACGCCTTTCGCGAAAGGCATCATTTTGTCCACGCTATCATATATATTTATTTTTTCGGGAAAATTTCCAAAATCCGGAAGAGTTCCTATAAAGGGATTATCCGCTTTTTTTATAACATCGCAAAGCCATACGGCGTTACTCGATAAACCGCCATGATTTTCTATAATTATGCTTATTTCAATTTCCTCGGAGTATTCCGCGAGTTTAGAAAGGCTTTCAATTATCTGGTATTTTTGTTCCTCGGGGGTTCCGTCTCCGTGTACGGTAACCCGCAGGGAATGACATCCTAAAAACTTCGCGGCATCGATCCACTTGTAATGATTTTTTACAGCCAGTTTTCTTTCTCTTTCGGACTTTGCGCCCAATTTTCCTTCATTGTCACACATTATAAGTAAATTTTTAACCCCTTCACTATCCGAACGGTTTTTTAATTCGGTAAGGTATTTTCTGTCTTCCGCTTTATCGGGGAAAAACTGGTTTACGTATTCCACCGCTTCGATTTCGAATCGTTTTCGAGCGATTACCGGAAAGTCGAGATTGGATTTTGTTTTATCGATAAAAAGATATTGATGTAGTGACCACTCTGCCAGTGAAATTTTAAAAATCGGAGAATATTCTTTTGAGTCTTTTTTTTCTAATATTTTATTTTTCGTGACTGTACAGTTAGTCATATTTATATATTGATAAAAATCGTTAAAAAGTCAATTGTTATATTTACCCCCCTTTTTTACCACAGATGTCCTAGCGCAGCAAAGCCGTTAACACACAATATTAACCACGAAGACCACAAAGCTACTCTATACCCCCGACCTTAAATTTATTGTGTTCTTTAAACCCCTCACAACCATCGAAAAATTTAGAGAGAGCTATACTTAAAAAAAATAAAATCTTTGCGCTCTTTGAGTGCTTTGTGATTCAATTCTTTTGCAAAAAAAACAAAAACTTGGCTGGCAGTACTACAGAGAAAAAACAGGAAAAAATATGACCTGCTTCATTTTTTCTGCAGTAATTTTCTGATTCGGTCTTTTTCCTCGTAGGCTAATATTGTTATTAAAATGACGAAAGCTGAAACTCTTTGATAAATAGTGTTTCCCGCAAGGTATGTTAAGGATATTAGAATGATACCGATGAATAAGTCTGATGAGATTGTTTTTAAGTTATAATTTACCGGAAAGATTTTATTTCCGATTAAATAAGAAAATAAAGCGAATAGAAAATAGGAAAATAGAGTGGCTACTGCTGCTCCCATTATACCGAAACGGGGGATCAAATAAATGTTAAGAGCGATATTTATCAAAAGAGGAGTCAGGGCTATAGGTACTAAAAGCCTGGTCCTGGATGTTATATAGAAGCCGGCAGTAAAGATTTCTTCAAGACCGAGGAAAATGTAGGACAAAGCAATAATCGGGATGATCGACTGAGCTATCCAGTATTTTTCCGCGACCATGAGTTTGAATATCTCCGGAGTAAAGAGTGAGAGTATCGCCCACAATATAAGGGCCATTCGTATGAAAATTATCGCGGAATCGGCAAAAGCTTTTTTGTTTTCAGGGTTATTGTAAAAGAAGGCAGTCCATGCTCCGCAGAATCCGAATACCAAAATACCTATTGCGGTTCCGAATTGATATCCTAAAGTATAAATACCTGTTTTATCCAGTCCGAGAATCCATTTTATTAACCATCGGTCAATTAAATCGAGCCCGAGCCAGATTGTAATGGAAAGAGGAAGTAGGGGTAATCCATAATTCAATAATTTTTTTAATGGGGCCCAGTCGAATTTGATAATTAAAAATTTACTTATTTCAGGACATAATAGAAAAAATAAAAGTAAACTGCTTAACAAATTACCGATAAGTACACCGGCTATGCCCATTTTGAAATGGAGTACAAAAAGAATATTTAGTGTGATGTTTATTATAAATCTTATAGTATTTAGAAAAACATATTTTTTTGAACGGTTTGTGATACGTAATATTAAAAGACCTGGATTTGCCAGGCACTCTATCCAGATCATAATGGACGCGAGTTGGATTAAATTAATATCGTTCGGTTTTAGAAGTAGGGCTGAAAGTCGAGATGAAAAAAGAATAATCAAGAAAAGGAAAAGAGAAGAATAAGCTAATCGGAAAAAGAAGAAACGACTAAAAACTTCTTTTTTGTTATCTGGTTTATCAGTAAATTGTTTAAGAAAAGCTTCGTTTAATCCTAGGTTGAAAAGTGTTGTTAGCGCACCGGAAAACAAGTAAATCATAGCAAGCTTTCCATACTGTACATGAGTGAAGGCATGCGTATAAAGAGGAATTAAAAAAAACCCGATGGCTTTTCTTAAGAAAAGTCCTATTCCGTAAATAACTGATTGATTAAAGAGATTTTTGAGGCTTTCGGATTTTTTTTTCAATTTATGTTTTTATAGGATTTTCTTGATAGAAATCACAAAAGTCTATCTCCTATATTTTTTTATGAAACTGATTTCGGAAAAAACATTGTGCTCCCATACTGGATTTAAATGATATAAGTCCTCGGTTTACTTCCATGGGATTATTTTTAGATTCTTCCTGATTTACACCTAAATCGAGATATTTAAATCCGTTTTGCTGACCCCATTTTATAATTTCGTACAGTAAATAGTTTATTGGTCTGTATTTTTGGTAATCATAATCTAGGGCGATGTAAAAGGCGAGAAGTGTTCTTTCGTTACAAACAAATATAAGAGAACCACCCAATAAAACTTCTTTCTTATAAACTAAAAAGAGTTTCAAAGTGTCGGGCAAAAGATTATTGAGTTTTTTTAGCTCATCGAGAGAGTGAGTTACTGAAACTTCGAATTTTTCTTTGTTTTTCAGTAAGATAGGATAGAACCCTTCATAGTCTTCACTTAATTTTACTTCCAAGTTTGATTTTATTCCTTTTCTTATAGCGTTTCTCGCGTTTTGATGGAATTTTTTGATTGGAGTTTTTCCCAATCGGGATAGGTTTATAACAGAAGTATACATATTATTAGAATAGGAAAATCCGTTGTATAAAAGTACATATTCTAAATTTTTGTTCATTTCTTTTAAATATGTTATAGGTGGTAGTGTAAAATAAATTTCTTTTATCTTTTGATCCCTGCAATATTCGAGAAATTTATTGACAATTGCATCCGTTTTTTTGAAACTCATATCGTCCATTACTATTCCCCCAAAGCTTGCACCCGCAGGTGATTTAAAAACACCGTTGTTTAGCATACCTGGTATAACTGCTACTGTATTACTTTGTTTTTGGAATATCAAGTGATGGAAGTTGAATCTATCTTCCGGATGATAACTTAAAAATTGTATTTTATGAAATATTGTACCATTATTTGCGTTTTCTACAAAGCGATCCCATTTTTCCTTTAGTTCGTCTTTATATGTTTCTATTATTATGTCATCCATAGATGAATTTCCATTAAATGTTTAAGACTTGATCCAGAAGATTACTGTCAGTGTAAATAAAATATCAAAGTTTAAAAAGCAAAAAGACAAGCTACAAAAAGGCAGTCTGTTAGCTATTAGCCTTTCGCCTTTAGCTTTTATTTTTAAAAGAGCTAAAAGCCAACAGCCAAAAGCGAAGAGCTTATTTATTGTCTTTTCCATTTTGATACTTAATTTTTGCTTTTTATATGTCATAAGTGTGTTTTTCGTCTGGGAATTTGCCTTCTTTAACTTCCTCTTTATATTGAGTAAAGGCTTTTTTGATTGTTTTTTCTAAATTTACATATTGTTTTGAAAATTTTGGTTTAAAATCAAAAGATAGACCAAGAATGTCATTTACCACGAGAATCTGCCCGTCCAAATTTTTACCAGCTCCTATCCCATAAATTGGTATAGATGTATTTTTTAGAACTTTTGAAGCCAATTCGGTTGTTACTGATTCTAAAATGATAGCAAACACGCCTATATCCTCTAAACTTTTTGCGGAATTTACATTTTCTTTTATTTCTTTTTTATTCCTCCCTATTACCTTATATCCGGTTTGAAGATAATATTGTGGATTCAAGCCCAAGTGCCCCATTACGGGTATACCGGCGTTTATCATTGCTTTTATGTTGTCTTTTTGTTTTATACCTTCGACTTTTATTCCGGATGCGCCTATCTGAAGAAATTTACCCGCGTTTAATATTGCTTCGTTTGGAGTCGTCCCGGAAGACAAAAAAGGCATATCTACAATAACCGGAGAATTCTTTACGCCGTTTATAACGCTTTTTGTGAATGTAAGCATATCCGTCATTGTTACGGGGATAGTAGTAGAATATCCTATTTCACAAGTACCGGCGGAATCCCCTACGAGTATCCAATCGATTCCAACCTCATCCGCTATTCGTGCTATTGGATAATTGTAAGCTGTTATCCCTACCGCAAATTCCTTGTTTTCTTTTTTATCCAGGAGGGTTTTTATTGTTTTAAGCTTATCCCCCAATTCTTCCGACCAGTTTTATTTTGTTCCCAAGGGATATTTCAGTATTACCCATTATTGAAGTTATATATCCGGAGGATGTTTCTTCGCGGACATCTACGATTTGGATTTGCCCTAAGGGTACTATTAAATCTTCTTTGTCTTTATAAATAAGAAAAACATCACCTATTTGAACTGCTGAATTTGTACCGAGATCGATATAAATTACAGAAAAAGGTTTTATAATATCTTGTTTATCTTTTAGCGCGATTATTTTTCCTTCGAGTTCAAGTGTGGTGGGAGTAGCATTCCCAACAACAAGCTCAGGAGGATTATATTCCATAATAGGGTCACCCTTATCGATTGCTTCATAAGATTCTATAATCTGTGCTTCTGAAAGATTTTCCCCAGCATCGGTGATTTTTAAAATTCCCTTCACTCTTACTATTTTTCCATATCTGCCGATGCGGCTATCCCACTTGAATATAACATAGATATCGTTAACGCTAATTCCGTCAGAAGTTCCTCTATTAACTTCAACATTATCTCCAAGTGTAGAGGCGGAACCGCGTAATTCTTTTATGGGTTGTATGAGTTTACTTACGTGACCTATACTGATGCTCTCATCTCTTGTTATGAATCCGGCTTGAAGAGCTGCTTTCTTGGTGAAAGCGTAATCTTCCGCCTTTACAACAGAGAAGAGAATTTCGTCTTCGTCTCTTTCTGTTTCCATGGAGCCTCTTGCTCCTCTCGACTCTTCCTGCAGTTCACCTTTTGTTCCTCTTATTTCTTTCACTATACCTTCTTCGACAGGCATAGTAGTTGTTTGCTCTTCCGGTACGTTAGGTATTACAAATACTTCTCCGGGGTAAATCCAGTGAGGGTCCGCGATAGAATTTTCGTTAGCTTTATAAATAACCGGCCATAAAAACGGATCATTATAATAATAACCGGAGATATCCCATAAGCAATCTCCCTTCACAACAGTATGTTTTTTAAATTGGGCAACTAAAATAATGCTGGTAGTTAAGAGTACAGAGATAATAAAAATAAATCTTTTCATTTTTACTCCTTTTCTTTTACAAATTTTAATTCAAGGTCCTGAATTATATTGTTTGAATAACCTTCCTCTTCCTTATCTAGATTGCCTTTGGTTTTGTCTCTGAGTATTCTTAGCGAATCGATAAGATATTTTGCCATTTCCAAATCTTTATTCTTTTTTCCCGTTGAAGGGTCTTCTACTAGACCCAAAGAGATATATGCGCCTGTCGCCATCCGTAATACAATTGAAAGAAAAGTGGCTTTTTCTAAGTTTTCAGGTTTTTCTTGTTTGCTTTTTTTGTTTTCTTTGCCGCTCATCTTTTTTTAGCTTTGTCTACTCCAGAAAACTCGGAGAATTTTTTGATCTTCCGAGAATTTATATTCAATATCTCCTTTGTAGGAATTGTGAAGAATTTTCCCTATTCGTTGAGCTAGAGTGTCAGTGGTAGTTTTTATTTTATAATGATTTTTTTTCTTTTTTTCTATTTCCATTATTCTTTCGAGAGGATTTTTATCGATGGCTCTTTTTTCTTCGCTTTTTACCGTGTGTAAAATATCATCTTTATGTTGGTCAATAAAATTTCCTGAAATAAATACGAATCCCATTGGATATTTATCTTGAATTTTTCTACAGGCAGGACACTTTTTTTCTTCATAATGGCTATTTAATCTTATTTCATGTTCAAGGTCATCATTGAATTGCCATCTTTTGTTGTGATATATAGCCTTACAACTGGGGCAGATGTTCGAATCCTTATAGTCTATTTCACGAAGGTAAGGATCTTTAAGAACCACATCACCGCCTCGTCTTTTGTGAATTTTGTCCATTCGCCTGATTCTCCTTTGTTCCGTTATATCTATATAATGGGCGAAAGAGGACTTGAACCTCTGACCTCCTGCTTGTAAGGCAGGCGCTCTCACCAGGC
>Ga0315555_1001863_pt1 | contig 15111 bp, 15 predicted proteins | sample SalMarSW160380MG_FD_202113 | JGI IMG/M metagenome (GOLD analysis project Ga0315555, IMG submission 202113) | Salt marsh sediment microbial communities from the Plum Island Ecosystem LTER, Massachusetts, United States - Salt Marsh Sediment SW1603-80 ... | reverse complement strand
GAGAACCTGCGGCTCGCTCATGTCCTCGGCCGTCACGTTGTAGACCATCGTCGTCGTCCCGATCGGAAACGCATCCAAGTCCGCCTGCGCGAGCGCGCCCAGGCTGAGCGTCAGAACCCCGATTCCGAGAACAAGACCCATGATTCGTTTCATGTTTCCTCCTTCAGATCCATTCCCTATCGTAGGCTCCGGTATTGAGGAACCTGTGGAGGGAGCGGCACCGTCACGAGCCTCTCTCACGAGTCTCCGTCCGGTTGGTCCCCTTGCTGGGGCGTCTCCAACTGTCGCTCGAGCGCGTCGACGCGGTCCTCCAGCTCGAGGATTCGGACCGTGTTCTGCGCCGCCGCCTGCTCAGCGATCTGAGCCGTCTCCTCGGCATTCGCGATCCGTGCCTGGCTCTCTTCGGCCCGCTGTCGGAAGTCGCCGCATCCGGCCGGGATGAGAGCGGCGGCCGCGATGAGCAGGACGATCATCGTGCTCCGTTTCATCGTCGTTTCCCCTTCACACCAGGGCGGCTTGGCCGCGGAACTGGCTCATGTACAGCCGATGGTAGGCGCCGCGTCGAGCGATCAGCTCCTCATGATTCCCCTGTTCGACGATCCGACCGGCTTCGATGACGACGATCCTGTCGGCGTCGCGGATCGTCGAAAGCCGATGGGCGATGACGAAGCTCGTCCGTCCCTTCATCAACTCGTGCAATGCCTGTTGGATCTGCACCTCGGTCCGCGTGTCGACCGAGCTGGTCGCCTCGTCGAGGATCAAGATCCGCGGGTCGGCGAGGATCGCCCGCGCGATCGCGATCAGCTGACGTTGCCCCTCGGACAGGTTGGAGCCCCGTTCGGACAGCTCGGTGTCGTATCCTTGAGGCAGGCGACGGATGAACCGGTCGGCGTTGGCCAGCTTCGCCGCCTCGACGACCTCCTCGTCGGTCGCGTCCAAGCGTCCGTAGCGGATGTTCTCCATCACGCTCTCGGCGAACAAGAACGTCTGCTGCAGCACGATCCCCAGCTGACGTCGGAGGCTGGACTTGGTGATCGACCGGATGTCTCTCCCGTCAATCCGGATCGTCCCCTCGTCGAGGTCGTAGAACCGTGTGAGCAGGTTGACGATCGTCGTCTTCCCGGCGCCGGTGGGACCGACCAGGGCGATCCGTTCTCCCGATCTTGCGGACAGGTTCACGTCGTTCAGCACGCGGACTCCTGGGACGTAGGAGAAGTTGGCGTTCTCGAACGATACATCCCCGCGAACCCGCGGCAGATCGACCGCGTCCGCCTCGTCGATCAGGTCCGGCTCGACGTCGATCGTCTCGAAGATCCGTTCGGCGCCGGCCAGCGATTGCTGGATCTGGTTGTACAGGTTGCCGAGCTGGCGGAGCGGCTCGGCGAACCGGCGCGAGTAGATGATGAACGTCGCGATCAGCCCGATGCTCGCCAGGCTGTTCACCGTCAGCCATCCGCCGAGCCCGGCGATCACGGCGACGTTCGCATTGGACAGGATCCCCATCATCGGCATCACGAGGAGCGCGTACGACATCGCGTAGACGCCGACCTGCCGCACCGCCGCGTTCGCTTCGTCGAACGACGCGAGGGCGCGCTCCTCCTGACCGAATGCCATCACGACCCGCTGTCCGCTGTAGGTCTCCTCGAGCCTGCCGTTCAGGATCCCGAGGTTCCTCTGGTACGAGCGGAACGCCCCGCGCGTCTTCCTCCCGACCGCGGCGACCAGCACCACCATCAGCGGAAGGAAGATCATCGACGCGAGCGCCATCCACACGTTGAGAATGAACATCACGATGAGGATCCCCGCCAACGTCAGCAACCCGGAGAACAGCTGCGTCACGTTCTGGCTGAGCACGCGGCTGATCGCATCCATGTCGTTCGTCAGCCGACTCATCAGATCGCCGGCGGAGCGCGAGGCGTAGAACTGAAGGGACAGGGTCTGGAGATGAACGAACAACTCCTGTCGCAGCTCGCGCATCGCCTTCTGCACCGTCGTCGCGACCAGCACGCCCTGCCCCGTCTGTGCGAACCAGGCGACGATGTACGAACCGAGCATGAGCAGGACGAGGCGGACGATCGATGGCCAGCTCTGATGGGCGACGATCGCGTTGATTGCGCGTCCCATCAGGTACGGCCCGGCAAGGCCCACTCCGGCGCCGAACGCGGCGAGGACGAACACGATCGCGACCGCCGTGCGGTACGACCGGAGGTACGTCGCCAGTCGGCGGATCGTCCCGCGGACGTCCTTCGCCCTCTCGAACCCCATTCCCATCCGCGGTCCCCGGCCCGGCCGCAACGCGAACGGAGCCTGGGGGCGACGGTCCGAAGCTGCCTGGGACGGCATGGCGCTCATTCGAGCCCTCCCCCCGTCGGGCCGTCGAGCGAACCCTCTTGCTTCAGCCCGAGCTGGGACAGGCAGATCTCCTGGTAGATCCGGCTTCGAGCCAGCAATTCGGCGTGCGTACCCTCGGCGACGATGCGCCCCTGATCGAGGACGAGGATCCTGTCGGCGAGGAGCACGGTCGAGATCCGCTGCGCGACGATGAACCGCGTCGTGGTATTCGCCGACTCGGCGATCATCCGATCGAGGGCGTCCTGAAGCCGCACCTCGGTCTCGATGTCGACCGCGCTCGTCGAATCGTCGAGGATCAGCACCTTCGGCTGGACGACCAGCGCCCGCGCGATCGCCAGGCGTTGCCGTTGGCCGCCGGACAGCGTCACGCCCCGCTGGCCGATGACGGTGTCGAGCCCCTCGGGGAGCAATCGCACGAACTCCGTCGCCTGCGCCGCCTCGCACGCCGCGAGGATCTCGTCGTCGGTCGCGCTCGGGTACCCGTACGCGATATTGTCGCGGATCGTCCCTCCGAACAGGACGGACTCCTGCAGCGCGACGGCGATGTTCGATCGAAGCGTGTGCAGCGTCAGATCTCGGACGTCGGTCCCGTCGAACGTCACCCGGCCGCCGGTGACGTCGTAGAACCGCGGGATGAGGTGGATCAGCGTCGATTTCCCTGACCCGGTCGCTCCGAGGATCGCCACCGTCTCTCCCGGCTCGGCGACGAACGACACGTCCTGAAGCGTCGGATCGCTGCATTCGCCTCCGTAGGCGAAGCAGGCGCCCTCGAACGCGATCCTCCCTTTCGGATCGGACAGGGGCCGCGCGTCGGGCCGCTCCACCACATCCGGAGCGGCGTCGAGGACCTCGAGGATCCGGCTGGCCGACGCGTCGGCCGCGGAGAGCGGGCCGAGCATCCCGGCGAGCATCATGATCGGGAACAGGGCGAACGTCAGGTAGTTGATCGACGCCACGACCTCGCCGACCGTCATCCCGCCGGAGAGCGTCGTCACGCCACCGATCCACACCGCGCCCACCACGGCCAGGTTGAGCACGAACGTCATCAGCGGCAACAGGTACGCCAACAACCTCATGACGGCGATGTTCCTCTCCGTCAGCTCGACGTTGGCGTCGCCGAACCGCTCGACCTCGCGATCTTCCCTCACGAACGCCTTCACCACGCGGACGCCGGAGAGGTTCTCCTGCAGCACGGTGTTCAGTCGGTCGAGCCGGTGCTGCACCCAGAGGAACATCGGCCGCGTCTTCCGGGCGAACCAGATCACGAAGACGACGATCACCGGGACGAAACCGACCATCATCAGGGCCAATCGCGGGCTCGTCAGGACGAGGAGGACGACGGAGCCGATGATCCAGATCGGCGCGCGGGTGAGGATGCGAAGCGACATCTGGACGATCATCTGCACCATGTTCACGTCGCTCGTCGAGCGGGTGATCAGGTTCCCCGTCTTCAGCTTGTCGAGGTTGGCGAACGAGAACGTCTGCACCTTCCGGACCAGGGCGCCGCGGAGATCGTGCGCGAAGTACTGCCCGACGCGCACCGAGAAGATGTTGTTGGCAACGGCGAACAGCGCGGACAGCAGCGCCGCGGCGAGCATCAGAAGCGCCGTGGTGAGGACGACGTGAAGGTCGCCGGCGGTGATCCCTTGATCGATGATGCGCTGCGTCAGCCGCGGGACGAGCAAGTCGCCGCCGACCATCCCGAGAAGGAGGATCAGCGCGACGACCGCCTGCCTCCGGTACGGCTTGACGAACCGGTACAGCCGCAAGATCGACCTCATGCGGCCCCCTCGTCATCGCCAAGCGGGAAGTTGGGGAGGTGCTCGTCGCCCGGCGCAAAGCGGTCGTACAGCTTCATCAGCAGCCGCTTCAGCGTCTCCCGCTCCTCGTCGGTATAGGCCGAACCGAGTTCCTCCTCCATTTCGAGGAACGCCGTCCGAGCCTCCGCGCGGAGATCCTTCGCCTTGCGGGTGAGGTAGACGCGGACGATCCGCTGATCGTCCCGGTCCCGCCTGCGGGAGATGAGGCCGTCCCGCTCCATCCGCTGAAGCATGTTCGTCACCGACGCCGGGCTGATGTGCATCGCCCGGGACAGCTCGCGCTGGGGGACCCCGTCGTGGTGCCACAGCTGGACCAGCGCGAACCCCTGTCCCCTGTGGAGCCCGATCTTCTCCATGTGGGTCTTCAGGAAGTACCCCGTCATACGGCAGACCTGCGCCAACAGCTGGCCGACGGTCATCTCGGGCGCGTCTCTCCGTTCCTTGGGCATCGGCCTCCTCCAGAAGTAAGGGGTCTAACGGTTAGGTTCCTAACTATATGGAGGCGAACTCACCCTGTCAAGGCCCAGGCGCAGAACCACCCTCCCGAGCTAGCGTAGATCGTCCGCCGTTTCCGGAAGCGTCAGGCGTCCGACGGCGTCCTCGAGCAGACTGCCGAGGTAGAGGTCCTCGCCGCGACGGACGACGCACGAGATCCCGGCGTAGTGATCTCCGCTGGGATCCTGGAGGTTGTGGACGACGTTTCCGTCGGCGTCGAGACCGAGGACGAACCCGTAGCGCGGCGCGGCGCCGGCGAACCAGGAGAGCGGCAACCGGGCCGCGACCTTGCGGACCCACGGATGCTCGAGCGACCAATCGATGAACCCGTTCCGCGGGTTCATCAGCGCGAGCCAGAACGTGCCCGCGTCGTCGCACGAAACCCCGTCCGGGAACCCGGGGAGGTTTTCGATGAAGACGTCGTCCTCGCCCCGCCGCGGGCCGGAGAGCCAGAGCCGCCGCACGCGGTACTCCGTCGTCTCGACGACCAGGACGAAGGATCCGTCCGGACTCAGAGCGACGCCGTTGGCGTAGTACAGCCCGTCGAGCAGAACCTCGGTGAGGCCGGTGTCCGGGTGGTAGGTCAAGAGCCGGCCGTTCGGTCGATGCTCGAGGAGGTCGAGGAGGGTGTCGGTCGTCGTGGTCGACGATTCGCTGAAATAGACGGTCCCGTCATCGGCGATGTCGAGATCGTTGATCAGACCGAGCGGCCGGCCGTCGACCTCGGTCACGAGTTCACGGATCTCTCCGGTTTCGGAGACCGAAAGGAGCCGACCGTACAGGTCGCAGGCGATCAGGCTCCCGGACGCGTCGAACACCATCCCCAGCGGGCGGCCGCCGGTGTCAGCGATCGTCTCCGGTGCCTCTTCGACGGATCCGCAACGGACGATCGTCCCGTCCTCCAGCCCGCAGGTGGCGGTTCCGTCGTCCGAGACGGCGACCGACTCCGGCCCGGGCCCGACCTGCAGCCGCTCGACGCCGGCGAGCGCCTCGTTCGGCTCGTAGGCGCCGGTCAACGGAGGTGCCTCCGGCGGCGTCCAGCGCGCCGGCAAGATCGGGACCGGCCAGAGCAACAAGTAGACGGCCAGCGCCCCGACCGCGGCCGCGATTCCGACCATCCACAGCTTGGACATGGCTTCCTCCCCCGCGCACAGGGATGCGCTTCATCCGAACGGCATCACGCCGGACCGCCGGCTCAACCGGCCGACGATCCGATCGAACTCCGGTCGCGTCATCTCCAGGCGTTCCAGCAGGTGGCCGGTCGAGATCTCGACGTCCTCCTCGGACGGCTTGTTCGCCGCCAGGATCTCGTGAGCCTCCGCACGCGTGATCGCCCCCTGCCGGAGCATCGCGGCGACCTCGGGCAGGACGCGGCTCACCCCGTGATGCCGTTCGTACAAGTAAGCGGCGACGTCGTGGATCAGGCAGTCGTCGTGGCCGAGGATCGCGTGGTTCTCCGAAGGCCGGTAGCCGACATCGAGCGCCTCCAGATGTCGCACGATCTTCACTCCGTCGTACGGCTCGAACAGGAAGAAGGCGAGAAACTCGGGGCGGATGTCATCGTCGCGAAACCCCGCCCCGAAGAGCTCGCGGAAGATCCGACGGCGGAGGCGGGCGTTCCGGATCAGATAGATCAGTAGAAGCCGCATCCGGCGGATGATCGCGCGGTAGTCTTTGCGCAACGCGGAGAAGGAGTGCTCGGTCAAATTGCGACGGAGGAGGCCGATGCCCGGATCCCGCGTCCCCGGATACCAGTGGCGGAACATCTGCATCGGGGATCGCCCGTGGACGAAGAACGGAATCCTCAGGTCACGGCATCCGCGCACCGAGAGGATGTAGCCGCCGAGGGAGCAAGCGATGCACGGGTCGCCCAGCCGCCGGAGGGTCGCGCGGTAGAACTCGCGGTAGGCTTCCCAGTCCGGCTTGTAGACGAGATGGTCGACGCCGGAGGTCCGGCAGATTTCCCCGACATTCCGCCACGCGTGCTCGGTGAGGAACCCGTTGTCGAACGTGATCGCGAGCACGGTCGCCTCATAGGCCGAGGTGAGCCGGTGGAGGACGTACGCGCTGTCCTTCCCGCCGCTCAAGCCGACCGCGGCGTCGTAGTGAAACTGGCCCCGATAGCGCTCCAGCCGATCGACGAAGAGGGGTCGGTTCCTCTCGAAGTCGAGGAAGGACGCCTTCGTCTCGTCCCAGTGTCGGCAGTAGTTGCAAAGCCCGGATTCGTCCAGGCGAACATGGAGGCTGCCGGCCGGGAGGAGGCAACGACGGCAGTGGGTGCGCTTGAGGCTCACGATCCTCCTTTCCGTTCTGCAAAGGCCGTGAATCACCCTAACGCGCCACGGCCGCTTCGGACAAGAACTTGGGAGGGCCTCACGGGCGAAGCGAGACGAGCACGACGCCGGCTAGGACGAAGAGCGCGCCGAGGAGGGCCCGCCGTGTCAGTCGCTCGCGGAGGAAGAGGACGGAGTAGATCAGCGAGAAGACGAGGGTCGAACCGCGGATCGGCGAGATCAGGCTGGCCGGCGCAAGGTTCAGGCTCGAAAGCCAGAAGATCCAGCCGAGGCACGCGCCGCCGAGCCCGGAGAGCGCGGTGAGTGCGACACCCGTCCGATTGACGCGTCGCGGGAATCGCGCGCGGAGGAGCGGAGTCATCAGCGCAATGGTGACGACACCGGAGCAGGAGAAGACGAACAGAAGGGACGCCGGGGAGAGTCCGTGCTCCAGTGCGAGCTTGGCCGGAACCGTCTCGGCGAATCCCCAGAGGAGACCGGCCAGGAGCGCGAACACCGAGCCGGCCGCGTGGCCGCGGATGCTCGGTCTTCGTTCGACGAGGAAGAAGGCGCCGGAGACGACGAGGACGACGGCGACCAGGATCTCCCACCGGGGCGGCTCGCCGAGGAGGAGGATGGCCGTCGTCACCCCCCACAGTGGAGCGGTGCTCGCCAACGTCGCGGTCTGGTACGCCGGCGCGCGCTCCATCGCTATCAGGTAGAAGAACCCCCCGAGGGTCGAGTCGACGAATCCCGCGAGGACGGCCATGCCGACTCCGTACCAGCCGGCGAAGGAGAGCGTGCTCGTGACGGCCGCGTACAAGAGCGCGATCGGTGCCGTCAGGAGCCAGCGGCCGAGCATGTACGAAAGCACGTCGATGTAGCGGAGTGCCGGCTTGGCGACCGTCATTCCGATCGCCCATGTCCCGCCGGCAGCGATCGCGAGCAGGACGGCAAGCCCCATCGGCCCTCCACCTCCTTCTTCCTGAAGCGACGAGCGGATTATGCACGACCCGGCCTCGAGGCGGCCTCCTCTTTCTCTTCACGCGCGCTTCACACGTTGGACACCGGAGCGCTCTACCTTGAAGGAGACCACGCGAATCGAAGGAGGTCAATTGCTGAACGAGAAGAGAAACCGCTGTCGCCTCGTCCGCGTCGCCGGGCTCCTCGGTCTGTCGCTCGTCGTCCTGTCCGTGGCGGCCGGCGCGCAATGGCGCGACGAGGCGTTCTTGGAGTCGGTGCGCGCCGAGCTGATCCCGGCCGAAGGAACGGAGACGGCATACGGCATTCCGCTCAGTCTCGGATCGTTGCCGCAGTTCATCGAATGGTGGAGCACGCGGGTCCCGCTCGTCGAAGAGGACGCGCGGTATTACGACGCGCTGAGCGCGCTGGTCGCGCCGTGCTGCGACGACAACCCGGCCTACCGCTGTTGCTGCGAGAAGGGCGGCAAGTCGTGCAACATCATCCGGAGCGGCAAGGGTCTCGCTGCGTATCTGATCCACGATCTGGATTTCGAGACGGACGCAATCCAGGCGAGCGTGCTCGAGTGGTTCCAGTTCGCGCGCCCCGACTACTACCTCGCGGCTGAGCTGGACGCCCGCGGGATCGACCCGAAGGACTACGGGCTGACAACCTACGGCTCCTGCTATCGCGGCCTGTGCGACACGCCGATCAGCCAAGGCGGCTGCGGCGGGATGGAGGAACTGATCGAGCCGGCGATCGAGCCGGTCGACGGTTGATCGAAGGGAGTCCTTGACGAAGAGAAGGGGGTGAGGCGTTCGGGCGCCCGCGTCCGGCAAGGAGACAAGCCGGGGAGATCCTGCGGTCTCCCCGGGTCCATCCTTGGAAGAGACGCCCTGTAATCTGCTAGGGTCGATTCTTTCCGTCTTCGCTCGCCGCGCCGCCCATGCTTACTGCGATGCTGACGACCGGTGAAGGCGACGCGGCACCGCGGAGCCTGAGACGTCGTCGAGACGGGCGGATCCCTATACTTCCCGGCGGGTGAGCCACATGAAGGTCGTCGTGCTGCACGGGAGCGCCCGGAAGGGGGGGGACACGGACACGCTCGCCGAGCGCTTCCTCAACGGTCTGAGCGAGTCCGGGGATCACGATGTGACGCACTTTCGCCCGATCGACATGCACATCGAACACTGCCGCGCGTGCATGGAGTGCGCTCGCGGCGAAGGCTGCATCATCGAGGACGACATGCAGGCCGTCTACCCGGTCTTCTGCGAGGCGGACGTCGTTGTGATGGCGACCCCGATGTTCTGGGGATACATGACCTCTCAGCTGAAGACGCTGTTCGACCGGCTCGAGGCGATCGTCTCCGAAGCGTGCTTTGGCCGGAAGGACTTCGTCCTTCTGATCGGATACCGGCACTACTTCGGCTCGATGGTCAAGTGGCTCGATCGGATCGCGAAGGGATTCGGAAGCCGATCGCACGCGATCACCGCCCGGACCTACGACCCCGAGACCGGCAGGGACGTCCCGGTCGCGGAGCTTCCGGAGGTGCTCGCGGAGGCGTACCGACTCGGGCGGGAGCTCGGGGGCACCGCCGGCGCGTGATCGATTCGGCTTCGCGTTTCCGCCGCGCGGGCACGACGGTCCGAAAGGGCCGGTCGAACAGCCCGAGCGTGGGACCGAACGTATACTCCCATCCGGCGCAGTGGAGGAGCGAACGAGGGGGCGGAGTCGGCCCGTGGGGAGGACGCGCGCGAGGCGATGAAACGGAAGCTCGGTCGCCGACCAGTCTCCAGGCTGAGAACGGCGACGCACGATGGGACGATCCTGATCTATGTCGGTCTGATCGCGCTCGCGATCGTGGCGGTCTTCTACTTCGGCCGGACGGTCATCCGCAAACCGTGGATCGCTCGAGAGGATTTCAGCGTGGCGGTGATCGACGGGACGGCGTACGTCTTCGGCGGGACGAGCAGGGCTCCGGACGAGGGGATGCTCGACGAGATCCTGGAGCTCGATCTGACCCGGCAGACGGTGCGGCTCGCCTCGCGGCTTCCGTGGCCTTCCCTCTTCTTGCCCGTCGCAGCGCTCAGCGATTCCGTCTACGTCTTGGGCGGTGCGGAAGGGGGCGCGTATCGGGACGAGGTCCTCCGATTCGACCCGGAGACGGGAGACCTCGTCACGGTCGGTCGGCTTCCCTCCCCCCGCGGGTTGTGCGATGTGACGTCCCTCGCCGGGAAGCTGTACACCGCCGGGGGATGGGATGGGGCGGCGTGCCTCGATGAGGTCGTCGAATTCGATCCGACGACCGGCGGGAGTCGCGTCGTCGGGCGGCTTCCGAGTCCGCGCCAGAGCGCCGCGGTCGCGGCCGTCGAAGGACGGATCTACGTCATCGGCGGCGAGGACGCGCTCGGGGAGACGCTGGATGAGATCGTCGAATTCGACTCGCAAAACGGCGAGATCCTTCGCATCGGCCGCCTGCCGTCGCCCCGTTCTCGGACGGCGGCGTGCGCGTTCGGCAACGAGGTCTTCCTCTTCGGCGGCCGGGGGAAGGGGCCGCTCGACGAGATCGCCCGGTTCCGGCCGACCCGCGATCCGATCGAGGTCGAAATCGTCGGTCGGCTCCCCGAGGCGGGTGTGATTCGCTCCGCCGCCGCGGTCGACGACCGGATCTTCCTGTTCGGAGGGACGTGGCTCCAGCGGGAGCGGGACAGGCAGTTCACGGTCCGGGCGCTCGACCCCGAGACGATGGGGCTTCGCACCCTGGAGTTTCGCGGTGAGCGCTAGCCCGCCTTCGCGATGAACGTGAGCCGGATCGAGATCGTCCGAGGCGACATCACGGCGATCGCGGTCGACGCGATCGTCAACGCGGCGAACGAGTCGCTCCTCGGGGGAGGAGGCGTCGACGGGGCGATCCATCGGGCCGCCGGCCCGGGGCTCCTCGAGGAATGCCGACGGATTCCGGAGGTCCGACCGGGCGTCCGCTGCCCGACCGGCGAGGCACGGATCACGGGCGGCTACCACCTTCCGGCGCGGTCCGTCATCCACACGGTGGGGCCGGTCTGGCGCGGCGGGGATCGCGGGGAGGCCGAGCTTCTCGCCTCGTGCTACCGCTCGTCTCTCCGGTTGGCCGTCGAGAGCGGCGTCCGCTCGATCGCGTTTCCGGCGATCAGTTGCGGTGTCTACGGATATCCCCCGGATCAGGCGGCCGCCGTCGCCGTCGCGACGACCAGACGGATCCTACGAAGCGATCCGACGCTGGAGCGCGTGCTGTTCGTCGCGTTCTCGAACGACGTCGCCGACGCGCTTCGGCGGGCGGTGAACGATCGGGCGGAATCGGGCGACGTACGGAGGACACTATCGTAGGAGGGCCCGCCATGCCGATGCGACCGATCCGACTTCCCGACGACCTCACCGCGCTCGTCGAGGTCGTCCCCCGCGCGTTTCAGTACCCCGAGAACCCGGAGTGGAGCCTTCGCCAGGACGAGACGGAGAACGTCGTGAGGATGATCCGAAGCGTGCGGCGGCTCTGGCCGATCGTTCGCGTCTTGCAGCTCTTCTCGCCGGCGCTTCGCGATCTATTCCGCGGGTTCATCTGGGAGGAGGACGGACGGATCGCCGGTGCCGTCGTGGCGCAGCGACACGGCACCACCGCTCTGTGGGAGATCGGACTGGTCGGGGTTCTCCCGGAGTATCGAAGGCGCGGGATCGCGCGACGGCTGCTGACCCGGACGCTCGACGAGCTCCGCCGGCGAGGTGCGGAGAAGGCGAGCCTCGACGTGATCGACCGGAACGTCCCCGCGTACTCGCTCTACAGGAGCCTCGGCTTCGAGCCCTACGGCGGCGGGGTCGAGATGGAGACTGCGGCCGGTGTCTCCACGGCGAGTCCGCCGTTGCCCGACGGATACGAACAGCTGCCCGTCCCACACGGTAGGAGCTGGCAAGTCCGGTACGATCTCGACAAGCGCATCGTGCCCCCCGAGCTGACCCGATACAAGCCAGTCGTGCTCGGCCGGTACCGGCCTCCGCCCCTCTTGCGACCGATCCTCCCCCTGTTGAGGTGGTTGCAGCGCCGCGAGGAGAAAACGGTGGTCGTTCGTCGAGCCGTCGACGGTCGGGCGGTCGCGTGGGCGGCGTACAACGTCCCCAAACGGCCGGGCGGGCTGAATTCAATCCGCGTTCGTCTCGACCCGGAGCATGCGCCGCTCGCCGACTACCTCGTCGCCTACCACCTCGAGCGAGCCGTCCGACGCGGACCCGGCCGACGGGTCGACTTCGTGATCCCGGACTGGATGCCGGCGGTCGTCGACGCCGCGGAGCACCATGGGTTCACGCGGCGCCTCGCGTATCACAACTTGGGGCTGGTGCTGTAGGGGATGGGCCCCCTCGCCGAAGAGGGCTCTCTTCGGGGCGCTTGACCGATCCCCACGCCTCCCCTACCCTTGCGGACGGCCACACCGTTCGAGGAGGAGAGCGTGATCGAGTAATCCGCCCGAGACAGCGAATCGACGATGCAGTCGGTCGAAATCGACCCACCGACGCGTTCGCGCGGATTGCTCGCATCCTCCATCTCCGATCCGGATTTTCTTCCCTTTCACCGCGCGACGCCGATCCAGGAAGGGAGGGATCTTGGCCTCGCTTACGTTTCATCGCGTCTCGTTCGGCTATCACGCCGGGCCTCGCTCCTTGTTCTCGGAGCTGCGGTTCAGCCTTTCGAACGGGTGGACCGGGTTCGTCGGCGCCAACGGCTCCGGGAAGACGACGCTGTTGCGGCTCGCGTGCGGCGAGCTGGCGCCCCGGGAGGGACGGATCGACGCCCCGCCCTGTGCGGTCTACTGCTCGCAGCGGACCGACGATCCCCCGCTTGGGCTCGACGCGTTGTTGGCGGCGACCGACGGAGGCGCGTATCGATGGCGCGGCGTTCTCGGCGTGGAAGACGACTGGCTCCGACGGTGGTCGACGCTCAGTCACGGGGAGCGGAAGCGGGCTCAGCTCGCCGTCGCCCTCTGGCGGGCGCCCGAGCTGTTGGCGATCGACGAGCCGACGAACCACCTGGACCGTCGGGCACGTCGCCTCGTAGGCGACGCCCTCGAAGCGTTCCGAGGCGTCGGCCTGCTGGTCAGCCACGACCGTGAGCTCCTCGATCGTCTCTGCGCGCACTGTCTTTTCGTCGATCCTCCGGGCGTCGTCCTCCGCTCCGGCGGGTACACCGCGGCGAAGGGGGAACTCGATCGGGAGGCCAAGCGGGCGCGGGAGGCCCGCATCAGGGCGCGGGAGGAGCGGAAGCGCCTGGAGAAGGAAGCCGTGGTGCGCCGGGTCCGCCTCGAGAAGGCGGAGAAGAGGAAGTCGCTCCGCGGCGCCGACCCGCGCGATCACGACGCGCGCGCCAAGGCCTACGCGGCGCGAAACGCGGACAGCGGCGCCGGGAAGCGGCTCCGCCAACTGAAAGGCCGGCTCCACCAGGCGCGTCGGACGGAGCGATCGATCGACGTCGTGACGACCCGTCCGAGGGGGATCGGGATCGAGGGGGAGACGTCGTCGAGGAACGCGCTGCTCCGGGTCGATGCGACCGCGCTTCCGCTGGGCGAAGGCCGGTCGCTGACGGTCCCCGACCTCCTGATGCAGCCCGCGGACCGGATCGGCCTGATCGGCCCCAACGGGAGCGGCAAGAGCACGCTGGTGCGCCACCTTCTGGAGCGGACGGCGCTGGAACGGGATCGGGTGATCTACGTGCCGCAGGAGATCACCGCCGAGGAGTCGGTCGCGATCCATGCGGCGGCCCGCTCGACGACCGGCGATCGACTGGGGGAGGTCATGAACTGGGTCGGCCGGCTCGGCTCGGATCCGCGCCGGGTGCTCGACTCGAAGCTTCCAAGCCCCGGCGAGGTGCGGAAGCTTCTCCTCGCGACGCGGCTGGCCGACCGGCCGTACCTCATCGTCATGGACGAGCCGACGAACCACATGGATCTCCCGTCGATCGAATCGCTGGAGGAGGCGCTGGGGGGCTGCTCGTGCGGGCTGCTGCTCGTCAGTCACGATCTCCGGTTTCTCGATCGGGTGACGGGGATCCGGTGGTCGATCGAACCGCTCGATTCCGCCGGGGCCCGCTACGAGCTGCGGGTCCGGTTGGGGCCCGCCTCGAGCGTGCAGTAATCTCAGCCGATCGAACGGCAAGGAGGAGCGATGAGCCGGGAGAAGGACGAGGTCCGCGCCGCGTGGGAGGCGAACGCCGAGTGGTGGGACGCCTACTACCAGGAGGGGAACGATTTCCATCGGACGTTGGTCGCGCCGCCGACCGAGCGGCTGCTCGACGTGCGGGGCGGAGAGACGATCCTTGACGTCGCCTGCGGGAACGGGGCGTTCTCCCGGCGGATGGCCGAACTCGGCGCCCGGGTCGTCGCGTTCGACTTCAGCGAGCGGCTCATCGAGTGCGCGAGGCGGCGGACGGCGAAGCACGCCAATCGGATCGAGTACCGCGTCCTCGACGCGACGGACCGGGACGCGATGCTTTCCCTCGGCGAGGGGCGCTTCGATGCCGCCGTCTGCACGATGGCGATCATGGACATGGAAGGGATCGAGCCGCTCGCCGAGACGCTGGCGAGGCTGCTGGCGCCGGGCGGTCGGTTCGTCTTCTCGATCCTCCATCCGTGCTTCAACCAGACCGGCTGCCGCCTCACGCTCGAAGAGGAGGAGCGCGACGGGGCGCTCGTCGTCACCCCGGCCGTGAAGGTCGTCCGCTACATGACGCCCGGCGCTTCGAAGGGGATCGGCATCCGCGGCCAGCCGGTGCCGCAGACGTACTTCCACCGTCCGCTGCATGCGCTGTTTCGGCCGTTCTTCGACCGCGGGTTCGTGCTCGACGGGCTCGAGGAGACCGCGTTCGCGGGCGACGCGGAGGAACGGCCCCGTCTGACGTGGGACTCGTTCCCCGAGATCCCGCCCGTGCTGGCGGTGAGGCTGCGCAAGGCCTAGCGCCAGGAGAGCCGACCCGCTCTCGCCGGCCGAATGGATTCTCTCTCGCTATACTTTCCTCAGAGAGAGGAAGGAGGACGCTTGGCTCCGATTGCCCGCCGTGCACTGCCGATCTGGTTTATCGGCGTGCTTCTCGCGTTCGTGCCCGTGTCCGCTTTCGCCGCGGCGAACGCCGCCGAGACGGCGTGGAGGCTCACCGCGTGCCCGGACGGAACCGTCGGCACGGTGGAGCTCGGAGAGGA
>Ga0315555_1001861_pt1 | contig 15116 bp, 6 predicted proteins | sample SalMarSW160380MG_FD_202113 | JGI IMG/M metagenome (GOLD analysis project Ga0315555, IMG submission 202113) | Salt marsh sediment microbial communities from the Plum Island Ecosystem LTER, Massachusetts, United States - Salt Marsh Sediment SW1603-80 ... | reverse complement strand
CTTAACCTCTCCCTTGAAGGGAGAGGAATAAGGTGATGGTGAAGATAGAAGGGGGGCTTTCGAGCCCCCCTTCCCTTTATTTGAGATTGCTTCGTCATCCCTCGCTTGGGCTCGGGATTCCTCGCAATGACACTTCCCATTATGTCGTTGCGAGGCACACCCCGCTTTGTCATTGCGAGGAGCGGGATTCCTCGTTTTACTCGGAACAAGCTCCGCAATCCCCAGGTTAAAAATGTAGTTGCCCAATTTATTGGGCAATTGTGCCTGATGAATCAGGCAACTACAAAATGCGGAGGCCAAGCAACCTGGACTGATACCCTGCAGGGAAAATCCTAAATGCTAAGTGCCCCACCGAGATTGCCGCGCTTCGCTCGCAATGACAATAAGAAAAAGGCTCGGAAACGACAAAAAAGAGGCGCGCAATGACATCCCCCTTACCTTATATTGCGAGGCACACCCCCCCCTTTGTCATTGCGAGGCACAACGTGCCGAAGCAATCTCGAAGTTAGCAGCTATCAGCTATCAGCCATCAGCTTCATACTGACTGCCAACTGCTGACTGCCAACTGCCAACTGCCAACTGCTGACTGCTGACTGCTGACTGCTGACTGCTGACCGCTGACTGCTGATTGCTGACTGCTGACCGCTGATTGCTGATTACTGACCGCTGACTGCTGACCGCTGATTACTGACCGCTGATTACTGACTGCTGACTACTGACCGCTGATTACTGACTGCTGATTACTGACCGCTGATTACTGGCATAGCAATAAGGGAACGGAGTTGCTATAATTCCATTTTGACTGTGGTTATATTCAGCATGACCTGGCAATCTGGTAAAGGAGAAAAGAACTACGGAATGAAGTTACTACGCTGCCTGATCATCGCCCTTGCCATCTGCCTGGTGGCTATCCCGGCGTTGGTCACCCCTGTCCAGGCTACCCTGGAGCGAGTCTCACTTTCACCAACCGAGGGTTGTGTGGGGGATAAACTGACCGTTAACGGCGAAGGTTTCCATTCCGGGGAAAGGGTTGACGTTTATTATGATGACGTGCTACAGGATAGCGCAAGTGCATACTGGGGACAGCAGTGCCCCCACGGATTCTTTGACGTATCTTTTACCGTGCCCGAGTGTTGCCAGGGATACCACGAGGTCTATGCCGAAGATGCCAGCGGCAGAAGTGCCATGGCACATTTTGTGGTTAATCTGGGGATAAGCCTGGACACGAAGTCGGGGCATACAGGGGATAGTGTGGAGGTAAGCGGAGGCGGCTTTCCCTGCGAGGCGACCGGCATTAGCATCCGGTATTACCTCGATGATGATTCCTATATTGACTTCCCGGTCACCGCTGACGCTGACGAAGATGGCAGCTGGGAAGAAGGCTTCTCCGTGCCCGCTTCAGCGAAGGGAGAACACACCGTAGGTGCCTACTATGACGATGACAAGGGTACTTTGAGCGATGTTAGAGAGGCCAGTTTCGAAGTCGAGCCAATAATAACGTTGAATCCGGGTTCAGGCTGCGCTGGCGAGATTATTGCCGTAAGTGGGACTGGCTTTGGGAGCGAAGACGATATTGAGTTAAGGTATGATGGTCAGAAATTCGGCGAATACTACGCCGATGAAAATGGCAGTTGGGGTGCGATAAGCTTTACCATACCCGAGGGCAGCAGAGGCGAACATGTTGTTGAGGCCTTTCATAGCGGCTCCATCACGGCGATTGCCTCAGCTACGTTTACCCTGGGGGCGGGCATAGCGCTGCAGCCAGCAACGAGCCCCAGCTTGCCGGGTCATGTGGGACAGACTTTTAATGTCACTGGCAAGTCTTTCGACCCCAGTGTCGCGGTAAGCATCAGCTATCAAAACGAGACGGCCAAAGTTTTCTCTGACGCCGATGGCGATGTTTCCGCGGTTACATTCACTGCCCGGGGAGGGCATGGTGAGCAGTATATCAACGCTAGCTATGAGGGCAATTCTGCTTGTTCGGCGGTGTTTTATATGGAGGGGACTCCGCCCGATGAGCCAGTGCTCAACTCGCCCGTTGATACCAGGACTGGCCTCTTCGGCAGCTTTCTGGGCAGAGCATCCCCGACATTCAAGTGGTCAAATGTAACTGACCCCAGCGGAATCGCCAGCTACGATTTAGAGATATATAGCGGCGATAATTCCGCGGTCTCTATCTCGGTCCCAATAGAAGCTGTCAGCTTCCATGGCGATATTGTTGCCTACAGCTTGCCCGGGAAGTATGCCTTATCTTACGGCAGCTATTATTGGAAGGTAAGAGCCACAGATGGCGCGGAGAATGAAGGAAACTGGGCAGAGGCAAAATCCTTCCACGCTGGAGTTCTACCGCAATGGGCAGCGATTACCATTGCGCTCGGGCTGCTTCTGGTGGTCATCCTGGGGGTGGGCATCTTCATCAGGAGACGGTTGGGATATTACTACTACGATTAACGTTGAGGTTGCCGCGCCTTCGGCTCGCAGTGACAACAATATCAAAGATCAAACATAAAAAATCAAAATTACAATTCAAAAAGCTTCACTTTTAAAGTTTGGTTTGTCATTTTAGGCTGCTTACATTACATTCTGGCTTTGGATCCAGGTTTGCCTTGATTATCAGGGAAATCCTTCACCTCCAAATCTTGTAGTACGACCCTTCAGGGTCGTGCAGCACGAGGCTAAAGCCTCGCACTACATTTTAAACTTTGGTTTGCCATTTTTGCATTTTGATTTTTGCGTTTTGCTTTTCCCGGGGTTGCTATTGACTTATGAATTTTTATACTATGTATTGCAATTCTGGATGAAGGTTGATAATCTTGTTTAGAAAATTAATGAATAATCGACACGGAAGCTAAGAAGGAGGGATTTCCGATGAACAAAAGGATAAAAGGGTGGTCTGGAAGATTATTTTATGTCGTCATTGCGGTGGTAATGACTTTCGGCTTGCTTCTGACGCCAGCTAGCGCTCCGCCAGTTAGCGCCGCTGAGGTCAATGCCGAGTGGGACAAAGTGGACACCCCCAATATGGATGATTGGAAGATTGCTACAGGGGCCGATCTCTACGTACCTTCCCTGGGCATTACGGGTCAGATCATCTATATTATCGGGACGATGTGGGTGGATGAAAATGCCGATGGATTGATAGATTATAACGAGGAAACCGCCCGACTGTGGAAGACTGAGGACGGCGGGGCTACCTGGGACGACATAACCGAGAACGTCATGAAGGAAATTTGCGACGAAGTTTACGGTTCTGATGAGACGATTCCCTGGAACGAAATGGTTGCCTGGTTCAACTTCAATACCGCGGCTATGTACGATGAAAACTTTGTAGCCATTGGTGCCTACCTGGGCGATATCATCGATCCAGATAACTGGCAGCAGGTGGTGCTTATTACCGAGGACGGTGGTGAAAACTTCGAACTACTGCCTTATCCTATACAGGATACCTCGACAGGCACCGAGCTTACCGATATTTTCGGCATAAACGTTGCCCCCGGGGAGGTTGACGGCGTGCGCGACATCGCCGTGGCGGGCATTGAAGATCCTGACCACAGCGTTAGGAACCCGGGAATACCAAGTGGCGATGAGCAAGGGCGCGTCTATCGTTACCGGACCGGCGGCCTTGTTGGTGGTAGGTGGGAGGATGCCGTCACCGGCAAACCCGGCTGGGTTAACTGTACCGCGGTTACCTGGGTGTATTTCTCGGGTTTGTTCACCGATGACCATACCGTGGTGGCTGTTACTCATAGCAACATGGGTGTCCCTGTATCGTGGCCTGATGTTGATTGTTTCCCGTTCACTGGTAATCAATCCTATTTCCAGACTGGAACCTGGAGCGGGAGTAATGTGAACTGGAACGAGGAGGCTTCGCGCGGCGAGGCAGCCCTTTTAGCCAACGAGCCAGTTCCGTGGTGGCTCATCAAAGGTTCATCGTCGGGGATAGGACTGCCGCTTGACTATGATGGCCGGGACAAGAATTCAAGGATTGCCTGGATAACTCTAAATACCGCTGAGGGTGTCGACGAACACACTGTAGGCACCATTTACCGCGTGGTCAATGGCAATGCCGAGCCCGTTACGCAGCAAGTTCCAGGACAGCCCTGGCTGGGGATGGTTTTCTACTTTGGAATGATAGACGATGGTAAGGCTGTTGCCGGGGTGTTAGGTAATGGTCATGTTACAGGTATTCTTGGAAATATATTGAAGGGCCTTTATCTTCCAACCGGGTGCTGCGAGGGTGTTCAGGTTTACCGCAACGACGGCATCTCGGATATGGATATCTGCTGTCAGGCGTGGAAAGAGGCGTGCAAGCCGCCGACAGGGCATGGCGCTGCTTTGTCTATCATTGCCCCGCCCGGTGGCACCAAGGTTTATTGCATCGTCACAGCACTCACGATAGGCATGAATCCAAAGCAGCAGACCATACCGGGCAATGTGCATAGGTACGATAAGTATGATGAAGGCGCCTTTTCGGTGAGCTTCGATGATGGCGATACCTTTAACCAGATTGGGTTGATTGATACCGATATGGATTACCTTACCGATGTTGCTCAGTCGCCCGACTGCAACACCAGCTATCTTGCCAGTGTTAACCTTAATCTAACTAGAGAGCACGAAGGGCCGACCTGGGGTTATCCCTTCCCATGTGGTGTGTGCGATAGCGTTTTCTTTAAGGCGAAGGACCTTACCAAGGATATTATTTATGCTCGAGGCTACGACGACACGTGGTTCCGGGTATGGAACCGCGAGCTCACAAATAATACCGCGCTTAACGGTGCCGATACTCCCGAAATTGGCCTCATCAGGCTGGCTCCTGAGGAGACCACCAGGACAGACACCGTTTACTTCGTTGACCGCGGCAGCGACACCGTTTACTACGATGGCAACAAGGGTCTGGGCTGCTGGGAAAAAGGAAGCTCGACCGTTGACGAGATATCCGATTTGGCTGTGCAGGACGAGGCTACCATCTATGCCCTGGGCTTCGATGCCGATGTGGCTGCAAACGATGACCATGGTTTTGGTGCTTCGTGGAGCAACACGATGGACAGCAAGGTTGACGATGGTCATACCATTGCCGTGCTTGGCGAGGGGAATGTCCTCGTTGGCGGTGCTGATGGCAAGGTGAGCTACTCCGACGATGACCTGGCTACCTTTCTTGATGGCGAGGCCAGCTTCACCAAGCTGGATGACATCGGCGATGGACGAGTGCATGTTGCCTTCGACAGCTACTTCGACAGTAACAGCGCCGTTTACGCTGCGGTGAGTTATGTCGATACTGCCTGCGGCTACGGAATTCCGGTCAATGACGACGACAACGGCATCTACCGCTGGGTCATTGGTGAAAGCAGTGCGTTTACAGACCTTGGTGAATGTACTGGCACTGCAACGCCATATGAGGCTCAACTTGGCTTAGATGGGTGTGGTGAGGCTCAGGTTGGCTACTACGGCATAGTCCTCAGTACTGCTGAGGGCAATCCCGAGACCGATGCTACCACTGGCGGTGTTCTGTATGCCACCTTCTATGATGCGGACCGCAATGTCACCGGTGTGGCTCGCTGCCTCAATCCTGCTGAGGAGGTAGCCTGCGGTGAGGCAACCTGGGATTACCTGATTGAGGATGTGAATGTGTATCATGGAGCGTTCACGCTGGAGCCTTCCAGCTTGAAGATATGTGGCTGCCTAACTCCGGACACCAACAGCAAGCTGTGGGCTATTGATGATGCCCGTTACTACAACGGCACTGTAATTGAAGAGGATCCCCGCTACATCTCTACCCTGGGACGCCTGTGGACCTACGAAGACTGCTATGCCAAGGCAGGTCCGGCGCTCAACAGCCCGGCAAACGATGCTTTGGTAGATGCCGACCCATGCTACTGCTGGAACGATGCTTTCACGCTGAAGTGGGACAGGCAGTGTGATGCCTGCTCCTACAACCTGCAGATATCTCTGGATGAGGACTTCACTGAGGTGCTGAACGACATTGACATCAGTGGCAAGGATGGTGATTGCAATGAGATAGACTACGAGCCATCCAGTGGCACGAGTCCCAGTTATGTTGTTGGGAATATGGCACTGGGGACAGGTAGTTGCGGCACCAAGTTCTACTGGAGGGTGAGGTCTGCCGATGCTGAGACCGGTGAGATAATTCACAGTCCGTGGTCAGAGGTACGGAGCTTCACCGTTGCTGCTGGTCCTATGGCTCAGGTAACGCTGACCAATCCTGGCAATGGCGCCACTGGGGTGGCGGTGAGCAATATCCCGTTCACCTGGGATGCCGTTGCCGATTCCACTGGCTATGAGTTCAGCCTGGTGAATGCTGCGACTGGTACCGATGTTGTATCAGCGACTGCAGTATCAGGGACAACTTACACCTATACCGGCACGCTTTCCTACGACACCTCTTACTACTGGACAGTAAAGGCGTTGAAGGACACTACGGTGTTTGGTGACGCTACGGGAACCTTCACCACAGGTGCGGAGGGAGTTGTACCGCCGGCACCAACTACTGCGTCATGGTTGTGGGTGATTATTGCCCTTGCTGCTGTGGTGTGGCTGGTGATTCTGGTGCTTATTTTCCGAACACGAAGGGTGTAAATCCTGGGAAATGCAAAAATCAAAGATAAAAAGTCAAAATGACAAATGAAAATGCAAAAATCTTCCTCATGCTGCCCTTTGATTTTTGAGTTTTTGACACTGTAGTTGCCCAATTTATTGGGCAATTGTGCCTGATGAATCAGGCAACTACAAAACCCGGAGGCGAAGCTCTGCAAGCTCACGCCCCGCCGGGATTGCCACGCTCCGCTCGCAATGACCCCCTTTTTGTCATTGCGAGGCACGCAGTGCCGAAGCAATCTCATGCTATAATGGTGCAATGACGCACCCCCCTGTCATTGCGAGGAACGTTGGTGCCGAAGCAATCTCATGCTATAATGTCGCAATGACAGGTAAGGAGAGGGTGATAAATAACTACAATGTATTGACAAAGTTAGTGTGGTGATATAATAATGAATAGACGTTTATCACGGAGGTAAAAATGGCTAAATTCTGGAGATTTCTGTCAGTTCCAATTGTACTTGCGGTCTGTTTAGGGCTGATGCTGGTGCCCGTGGCTGTCCCAGGGCAAGGGCAGGTGGCTCTGGCACAGGGGACTGCAGGCCTGGAGGTAGTGCCTGATGTAACCACAGTGGGTTTCACCGAGGACTTTGACCTGGAGATATGGACAAATGCAGCATCCAACCAAAGCATTGACGGCGTGGGTGCCTTCCTGAACTTCAGTCCCACTTATATGATGGTGAATTCCATCACGGATGGTGGTGTGTTCGCCATACCTATGGGGTCAGCTTTTAACAATACTCTTGGAACCATTGGTTATAGCGCAGGTACGCTGATGGGGGCAAAGCCTACTGGTGACTTTCTGGTATGTACTATCAACTGTACCAGCAAGAGCACAAACGGGATTTCACCGGTAGACTTTGTGATCGATGGATTATTGAGGACAACTGAAGTCACATTTGCAGGAGAGTCGATCACCAATTGGAGCATGGTGGTTAACGGCACGGTGATAGTTGGCGACGCTTTTAATCTAACGGTAACTTCAACCGGCTGCTGCGACGTAGTTGTAGGTAGTAGCATGTACTTTGTACCAGCTAATTCCAGCCAGACATTCATCGTTCCCTGTCCCAGTGTAACCCTCACTGCTAATGATACCGCTGGCTCCTGCAGCTTTGCTAACTGGACGGTTGATGGTGGTGCGCCTACCACTTCCAATCCCGTAATCGTCAACGGCACGGCCAATACTAGCCATACTGCCATTGCCAGGTGCACTGTGGTAGCTCTTGCAACCCTGGAGGGGAATGTTACCTTCCCGGGAGCTCTTCAGGGTCCCAGGTGGGTGCGGGGACTTGAGGTAAGGTTCTTCAACTCGACAACTGGAAATGAGACGGCATGGTCGCCGATGAATGCCACCACCAACAGTACCGGGGTGTTCAACATCACCGGTCTTGCCCCTGGGACGTATAATATTTCCATTAAGAACTGGACATGCCTGAGCGAACTGAACACCAGCGTAACGCTGGGTGCCGGTAACACCACAGTGGTAGATTTTGGGATGACACGAGAGGGAGATTCCAATAATGATGATTGGATTGTTCTGGCGGACAGGACGATACTGTACACGGGCTGGGGGACGCAACAAGGAGGTGCCGGGTGGAATGCTCATTGTGATTTCAATCGTGATGGATGGCTTACCCTGGCGGACAGGACGATAATGTATACTTACTGGGCTCAACATGGAGGCTTAGTTTAAGGAAAGATGTTGCAGTAAAGGGTGACTGGCTTGGCCGGGCATTTTACGTGTTGATGAATGTGAAACAAGGTCTTGACAACGCTTTCTGTTGTGTTTTACAGTTTGGCTCAATATGATGGAAATGATGTCGGAATTAAAGTTCGCAAGAAAGAGGTGAGCAGATGAGAAATAAGATTATTAGCGTCGTTTTATGTCTGGGAGTGATTTTGGCGCTGGCGCTGGTGCCAGGGACACCGCCAAAAGTGGTTTCGGCTAATGGAGCGCAGGACTGGGGCTTTGAAATCCAGCCCAATGTGACCAGGGTGGGGTTTGGCGAAGCCTTTACGGTAAATGCCGTGGTCACTCATTATGCAGGTAACTCGACTGCCTGGGCTATGTACCTGCTGTTCGACTCTACATTACTTGAGGTGACCGGGATAGATACGCCGAGCACCTTGCCTAATGGAGAAACGCCCGACCCGGCTCCTGGTATGCCGACCTGGAATAATGCTACAGGCTTTGCTCAACACGGGTATGGCCTACCATTCACTGCCACGACTGATATTAACGAGACTTTTGTCTATTGCACCATACATTTTCGCAGCAAGAGCGCTACCGGGGCCAGCTATCTGAACTTCGCCAGCACTGACCCAGCACATGCCACACAGGTTCTAGATGGACTTGGAGTTGACCATCTCAACTGGACCAGGGTGGTAAATGGCACGGTGATGGTTGGCACTCCCCAATTGACGGTAAATGTAACCCCTGCTGGCAAGGGAGATGTAACGGTAGATGGAGTCACTCCATCTTCCTACCCCTACAACACCACCTGGAGCTGGGGTGATGTGGTTAGCCTGACAGCGGTAAATTCAACACCAGGCTGGGGTTTTAATCACTGGAGCGGAGACTTGGGCGGAAGCACGAACCCCACCAACATTACCATGGATGACTTTACTAAGAATGTAACCGCTAACTTTGCGGAGCAGGCGCCGGCAATTTTGGCCCTCCCATCGAGCCTTAACTTCAGTGCCAATGTGGGAGAAAATCCCCCGAACCAGACACTTCAGATATGCAACGGTGGTGGATACATACTGAACTGGTCGGCGAATATAACGGATGGTAACGTGACCTGGCTCAGCATGAGCCCGACGATGGGCATCAACCTCAGTGCCGCCGACTGCGATTCTACGCAAGTGGCGGTTAACGTAACCGGCCTGACAGCGGGAACTTACCACGCCAATATCACCATTAGCGTACCGCCTCCGCCATCAGCGCCTTCGCCACAGGGTTCGTTGGAAGGAGCTGAGAGCGCTGCGATCAATGGGGTTGCCCCTGTCGTGGTGCCAGTCACCCTGAATCTTGGCGTTCCCGAAATCTCGGCTAGTCCGACACCCCTTACCTTCACCACCAGTGAGGGAGAAGACCCTCCAGACCAGACGCTCGAGATTTGCAACACGGGAACTGGAACACTGAACTGGAACATAACTGATGGTGCTGGCTGGCTCAGTGAAAATCCCACGAGCGGCAGCCTCGGTGCAGGTGAGTGTGAAGACGTAACTGTGTCAGTTGATACCACCGGTATGGCAGCCGGAGATTACACTGCTACAATCACCGTTACCGGGTCTCCTACAGTATCAGTCCCGGTCAACTTGTATATAGTGTCGGGAATGCCGGAAATACCGGGGGAGCCGGCGAGTGTATCTGCCTCAGGCCTCGACATCTCGCCGCAGCAGGTTAAGCCTGACCAGGCGGTGACAATCTCCATCAGTGTCGCTAACACCGGTGGGGAAACTGGCAGCTATAACGCCGTTCTGTACATTAACGGTGCGGTTGAGGACAGCCAGTCGGTGTCCGTTGCCGGGGGCACAAGCAAGAACGTGATATTCACGGTAACCAAATCGAAGGCAGGCGTTTATGACGTTTCCCTGGCCGGGCAAACCGGGCAGTTCCAGGTAGTGGGTGGCGGCTGGTTTGGTGGTGGGCTCGGGCTGGGCACCGGTGGCATAATAGCCATTGTGGTGATTGTTATCGCACTTATCGTGGCCGTGATATTCATAATCAGAGGCACGGCGGGACCGGGATAAATTAAGCTGATATGTAATATAAAGGGCGGCTTTGTAGCCGCCCTTTTCTTTTTGAGATTGCCGCGCCTGGCCCCTTCGCTACGCTCGCGCCTTCGGCTCGCAATGACACCCCCCTTTGTCATTGCGAGGCACTCTGGTGCCGAAGCAATCCCATGCCCCACCGAGATTGCCGCGCTGCGCTCGCAATGACAGGTAAAAAAAGGCTCGCAATGACACCCCCCTTTGTCATTGCGAGGCACTCTGGTGCCGAAGCAATCCCATGCCCCACCGAGATTGCCGCGCCTTCGGCTCGCAATGACAGGTAAAAAAAGGCTCGCAATGACACCCCCCTTTGTCATTGCGAGGCACTCTGGTGCCGAAGCAATCCCGGTGGGGCATTGACAAATGTGAGCCTCCCCCATAATCTACACAATATAAGATGCATCTAAACCCCCAGAAATCGCCGTGAGTGATTTAAGGAGGCTGGAATGAGAAAGCTGGGATTTATTATCGGTATTATTGTGCTCCTGATGGCGGTAATGCCTGTGAGCGACAGCTTACCGGCTCAGGCTGCGGAGCCACCTCCACCCGTACCACAGGAGGCACCGAGGCTGCCGCCGCCGCAAGAACCACCTCCGGTGATAGACGGGCATGGAACGGGTTTCATAGCGCCAACGATGGACCTCTCCCATATCACCGGGCAGAGAATGCCCGACGGCTCTCTGGTGGGAGAGTCACCGGTGGCCGCCCCGCCAGCTTCATTTGATTGGCGTAGCCCACCAAATGGCACAAATAAAGTCACCTCGGTGAAGGACCAGGGCAACTGTGGTTCCTGCTACGCCTTTGCTGGAATTGCCAATGTCGAATCGAAGGTACTAATCGACACCAACAGCACTCCCCCTGGCCCAGACTACTCCGAGAACAACGCCAAGGAATGTAACTGGCGCGAGCTAAATGCCTGGGTGGACGGCGGAGGCAACCCATGGGGCAGCTGCGCTGGAGGAGACTACAGGATACTTGCCAGCCTGTTCTCCCAGAAAGGCATAGTCCGGGAGACAGATGACCCATATCAAGCCTCTGATGTCGCCTGCAACTCTACCTGTCCGTATAACAAGACGCTGCTGGACTGGAAAATCATATCGACCGGTTCGGTGCCCAGTACCACGGTGCTGAAGACCTATATCATGACCTATGGACCGGTCTATACCACGGTATATGTGGACTCAGGCCAGGGTTTCAATGCTACCTACAACGGCTCGTACACCTTCAACTACACTAGCAGCGGTACAAACCATGCTGTGTTGATTGTGGGCTGGAGCAACATGCTTCCACCCGAGAAGGGATCCGCCGTGCCTGGAGACGGCTGGATAGTGAAGAACTCCTGGGGTGCTGGCTGGGGTGCTGGCGGATATTTCTACATCAGGTATGGCGCAGCGAATATCGGTATGTGGTCCTCATTTATGCACTCGTGGCAGGACTACGATAACAACGGCGGAATCATGTATTACGACGATGATTGCTGGGACGCCAGCTGGGGATATGGTGGTCCCACCACCGCCTGGGGACTGTGCAATTTCACCCCGGCAAACAATACCTATGCCACCCGCGTGGAGTTCTGGACCACGGATGTCACCACCGACCTTGATATATACATCTATGACGACTTCAATGGGACAACGACATCGCTGAGCAACCTGCTGCGTAGCCAGTTGAACTACAATTTCACCGAGGCGGGTTACCATTCAGTGCCCTTGAGCTCGCCCCTGCCGCTGACCGCCGGCGACCCTGTTATTGTGGTGGTGAACTTCACTAATAACGCCTTCACAGGCCCCATCCCGACAGACCCGAATGGGCCAAGTGTAACCGGGCGGACATATATGAGCCTCACTGGCGCAAACGGCACATGGACTGACATGGGGGCAAGTGCAGCTGATGATGTCTGCATTCGCCTGCGCACGTCCGTACCCGTGCTGAATTGCACCTGCGGCGATATCTGCGTCAATACCACTGGATGGTGGCGCAATGGGGGCACTTTCAGTGCCAGCGCCACGCCCATTCAGGATGCGGTTAGCAATGCCACCGGTGGAGACACGATTTGCGTTAAGGATGGCAATTACAGTGAGAACGTGGATGTGAATACCGCTAATTTGACCATCCAATCCGAAAATGGCGCGGCTAACTGCGTTGTGAACGCAACAAACTCAAGTGACCATGTGTTCTATGTAACCGCCGATTGGGTGAATATCACCGGGTTCACGGTGGAAAATGCCACTGGAAGCAATGCCACCGGGGTTTACCTTTATGGCGTAAACCACTGCAACATCTCTAACAATGTTATGTGTAGTAATAACATGGGCGGGATTTACCTGAATGCAACGCATAACAGCACTTTAGATAACAATACTGTATCTCATAGCCTGGCAGGGATAGGTTTGGAGAATTCTACCTATAACAATGTAACGAATAGCAACATCAGCAATACCAGTTATGCTATCGCTGTATGGCGCCTCAGCCACTTCAATCGAGTCATAAATAACACCATATTTAATACCACCAATTTTGTTGCCAGTCCTTCTGGCAACTATAGCTTTGCTATTGAAATAATGGGTTCTGGCGATAACACGGTAGATAACAATTATATCTCCAATACAACGGCATCCGGGACAAATGCCGGCGCTATGGGCATTTTTATAGCGTCTTTCAATGGACCGGCCAACAACAACACGATAACCAACAATGAAATATACAACACAACAGCGTACGGAACGAATGCGAGTGCTATGGGTATTTGTATAATGGGCGGACCTGCCAACAACAACACAATAACCAACAACGAACTATACAATGCGACGGCATCCGGCGGAGGGTACACGGCTGGATTTGGAATTTATGCAATGAACGCAACCGACAATAGACTGCTCAATAACACTGTAAGCTCAAATGATTTTGGGATAATGCTGGATTCAGCGAGTATTAACACGCTAACCAATAATACTGTGACCTTGAACAACAACTACGGCATCCATCTGTCTTCCTCGAACAACAACAACCTCACCAACAATACCGCCTGGAATAATACCGGCCTCGGCATCGTCCTGTATTCTTCGAGCAACAATACCCTCACCAGCAACAATGTCACCTCAAACCACGACGACGGCATCTCCCTGGGTTCTTCGAGCAACAACACCCTCATCAACAACACCGTAGGCTCGAACGACTGCAAAGGCATCTTCCTGCTTTCTTCGAGCAACTGTAACAACCTCACAAACAACACTGTCTCAAACAACGGCCACTACGGCATCTGGCTGGATTCTTCAAGCAACAACAACATCTACAATAACTACTTCAACAACACCAATAATGCCTGGGACAACGGGACCAACATCTGGAATACCACAAATACTACTGGGCCGAATATCATCGGTGGACCATACCTTGGTGGAAACTACTGGTCGAATTACAGCGGGAATGATACCAACGGAGATGGCTTTGGGGACATTCCTTACAATATCAGCGGGGGTTCGAATAAGGATTATCTGCCCCTGGTTCTCCCGGTCCACAACGTGAACACTGGAGAAGATTTCCTAACGATTCAGGCTGCGATAGACGATTCTAATACTGCAAATGGGCACACAATTACCGTTGCCCCGGGGACTTACAATGAAAATGTGAATGTCACCAAGCGGCTAACGATTCGCTCGACTTCTGGAAATCCTGCCGATACCATTGTGGCTGCAACAAATTCAAGTGACCATGTGTTTAATGTTACCGCAGATTGGGTGAATATAACCGGGTTCACGGTTCAAAATGCCACTGCAGACTATATGGCTGGAATTCATTTAGACAGCGTGCAGCATTGCCACATTTCCAGCAATCATGCCATAAATAACTACCATGGCATCACCCTGGGTTCTTCGAGCAACAACACGCTCACTGACAATACAGCTTCGAATAATAACCAGATAGGCATCTTCCTGGTTTCTTCAATCAGCAACATATTTATGAACAACACTGCAACGAATAACACGCACGGCATCACGCTGCTTGGTTTCAGCAACAGCAACACCATCTACAACAACTACTTCAACAACACCATCAATGCCCAAGATAATGGAAACAACGTCTGGAACACCACAAATACTACCGGGCCGAACATCGTTGGTGGGCCGTATGTCGGCGGCAACTACTGGTCGGATTATACCGGCAATGATACCAGTGGGGATGGCTTTGGAGATGAGGGACTTCCTTATAATTGTACTGGAAGTATCCAGAATGGTGGGGATTATCTGCCGTTAGTGGTGCCGACCGGTGCAACCCTGGAAGGGCATGTTGGCTTCCCAGGAGCTTCTCAGGGTCCCAGGTGGGTGCGGGGGCTTGAGGTAAAGTTCTTCAACTCGACAACTCAAAATGAGACGGCATGGTCGCCGATGAATAGCACCACCAACAGTACCGGGGTGTTCAACATCACCGGTCTTGAGCCGGGCACCTATGATATCGGAATTAAGAACTGGACATGCCTGAGTGAGGTGAACACCAGCGTAGCGTTGACTGCCGGTAACACCACGGTGGTAGATTTTGGGATGACACGAGAGGGAGATTCCAATAATGATGATTGGATTGTTCTGGCGGACAGGACGATACTGTACACTGGTTGGGGGACGCAGCAAGGAGGTGCCGGGTGGAATGCTCATTGTGATTTCAATCGTGATGGATGGCTTACCCTGGCGGACAGGACGATAATGTATACTTACTGGGCTCAGCATGGGGAC
>Ga0315555_1001860_pt1 | contig 15119 bp, 16 predicted proteins | sample SalMarSW160380MG_FD_202113 | JGI IMG/M metagenome (GOLD analysis project Ga0315555, IMG submission 202113) | Salt marsh sediment microbial communities from the Plum Island Ecosystem LTER, Massachusetts, United States - Salt Marsh Sediment SW1603-80 ... | reverse complement strand
CCTTTGAAGTGCCATTCTAGCAGCACCCAAGGAAGTGTCAATGACCCTTTTGGGCTAGTTCAGATAGACTAGTGACGCTGGGTTCTGAAAGAACGGTACAATGTCCACACTACGAAAGTCTATAGCGGGATTCCGGGATATTTGTTTACGGGTGAGGACCTAGTTCAGATTATATATTAGACTTCTGCAGCAGCCTCTTACGCCTCCACTACGCTGACAGTTATATACTCCTTCATGTCATCAATCACGGGACCATATGGAGCCTCAGTCAGACTAAGAGCGAAGGTATATTCACCCGGTTTGCTGAAGTAAACAAGCGGATAGATGGTTCGGTTGTAGTCTGCCGGCAGATCAAACTCGTTTGAATACAATTCGTTGTTGAAGGACCAGAAGTAGAGCTTGATCGTAACATCTCCGGCACGTGGGTACACCCTGACATGTAACTGGACGCTATCGTAGCCTAGTTTTCCTAATTCGTCGGTCTTCAAGGTCACCGGCATCCTTGTATCTTCGCAAGCCACAATCACGTCCGGAATGTCGCAGATCAACTTGTAGGTGGAATGCAGAATTGCTTCAAAGCTAGCGGTGATTTCGTAGTTCCCCTGCATGGTAATAGTGGTTGAGACAGCATTGATATCGGCAATCGGGTCGACATCGCCAGTCCACCCGACAAATCGGTAGCCAGGACTCGGAGTGGCAATCAGGTTGACTACCTTGCCAGTGTCATAGGTAAGCATTGCTTTTCCAGGGATAGGTACATTATCAACGGTGACTGTACCGCCGGCCGTACTGTCGACAGTGAGGGCATAAGATTCACCACCGTCATCACCGTCACCCCCAACGCAGCCTACCATTCCGACGATTAAGGCTACTATGGTCAAGAAGATGCCCACTCTTGTCACTTTCATAGCTCCCAGCTCAGGAAGGGATAGGTCTGTCCATCAACGATATTCCAGATATATGAAGGGTTGCGCGTGCCCCGACTGGCGACTGCGACTATATTCCAGCCTGCCCCTGAGAAGGTGGCAATGCTCCTCATTTCTGCAGTTGTCTTCCCGGTCCCTCCATCCGAAGTAGTTTGTCCGCTCGTTTGGACGTCCCAGAAGGAGTTGCTCACGGTGCCTTTGTTATACCCCACTAGACCACCGACCTGCGCAGAGCCAGTCGCGCTACCGATGGAATAGGAGTGAGTCACGTTGCCATAGTAATTCACTCCCACGAGACCGCCGACACGCTCCTCGCCAGTCACGTTGCCGCTGGAATAGGAGTTGTTCACAGTGCCCCTATAATACCAATTGTCCCCCGTGAGACCGCCGACAGCCGAATCGCCAGTCACGCTGCAGCTGGAATAGGAGTTGCTCAGAGTAGCCTGGTTCCATCCCACCAGACCGCCGACACGCTCCTCGCCAGTCACACTGCCGCTGGAATGCGAATTGTTCACAATGCCTGAATTATGTCCCACCAGAGCACCAACCTGCGCAAAGCCGGTCACGTCTGCGTTGACCACCCCGACATTCTCGACAACCCCGACATTATCGATGTAACGTATCCAGGAAATATGAGTGAAAAGCCCCACATAATCCTGGTCAGGCCGGTTGATAAACAAGTCCCTTATCTCGTATCCTTGACCGTTGAAATTTCCGGTGAACCCATCATCGACGGTTCCAATTGGCTCCCACCCCTTTCCCCCATTCGCTGTCTCACTCGCCAGTTCTATATAACCGGCAGCGGTAGAATCGAGGTCATTCATCAGAATGTAACTGCCAGCCAGGTTATTTCTGAGGGCATGCAAATCGTACCAGTCCCGTATTTCAACAGGACTAGGAGCACAGCCTATCATCCCTGCAATCAAAGCTACCGTAATTAAGAAGGTGCTAAGTCCTTTCATATGCACGAGCCCTGAAGCATTATTGTATCACCAGTGAAGGAACTATCAATAGGTTGCTGTGTCGAATATATACTACGCAGCCGGGCAGTCACAATACATCAGAATGTCTAGCGTCTGCAGACCCCATGCGCTTGCTGGTTACTCCGCCACGAAGCTGATGGCCAGACACGGTAAGGCGACGAGTTCCGAGCCCAAATGCGGTATCTTTGAAAGGAACAAGCATAGGTGAGTACTTCTGCCTTATCTCCTGAGCGCAGGCTGCGAGTTGTGGCGCTTTTCCTAACTCATCAACCGCCCTAGAATTTGTTCCTTCTGTTCTGTAGTGAGAAACCCCTGGTCCACTAGTTTCTGTAGCCAGGCCTCAGCGCTGTCCAGGACTTCAGCCCTACGCTGCTCAGCAAGCTGACCTTGCTCTACCGCCTTGTCAATCCTAGCCTCAACCCGCTCGAGTACTTGCGCCTTCTCCTCCTCACTCAGGTTGCCCTCCAGCGACGTCGTGACACGCTCGAGCACCTGCCCCCTGCTTTCCTGAGCAAGCTGACCTCGCTGTATCAGCCCATCGATCCTGGCTTCAGCCTGCTCCAGTATTTCCGCCTTACGCTCTTCACTTAATTTGCCCTGCTCTACCGCCTTAGCAGTTATCTCCTCAACCCGCCCCAGGATTTGCGCCTTATGCTCTTCGGCGAACAGACCTCGCTCTATTGCCCTGTCAATCCGAGCCTCAACCCGCTCAAGGATTCGGGCTTTCTGCTCCTCACTTATGTTGCCCTCTAGTGATATCCGCACATTCTCCAAAGTTTGCTCCCTACGCTCCTCAGCAATCTGACCTCGCGCTATCGTCTTGTCAAGCCTCTGCAGAACCCTCTCAAATAGCCGAACGCTCCGCGCCACCAGAATAGGTGCGGATGATTCTTGTGTGGCGTTTTCAGCTAGAGTCAGCAGGTCTGATTGCTCGGTGGCACCTTCGGCCAGAGCCAGCAGGTCTGAGTCATTCATGACACTTTCGGCCAGAGACAGCACGTCTGGCTCCTGTATGGGGCTCTGAGCCGGACCTGCCCCGGCGCAGCCCACCAGACAGAACAGCCCAACCATCCCTATGCTTAATAGAATCTGCCACTTTTCTCTAATCATATTGCTTCTCCTACTCGTCTGAATATTCCAGTCTCAACTTGGAGACTATGCTATCAACAAGATCTAGTAGTGGCTCTATTATATCATGTCCATCACCCGCCTCAATTCCCTGACAATACACTCAGCGCCCGGGATAGTGCTCCTGTCCACGAGATTTGAACCAGCCCCACTGCACATTCCTGTCGAGCTTATGGAACTTAGCAGCCCGCAACAAAGATGGAAGTTGGGTACGCCTCCATAGCTCCATTTTTGCTGGGCGGGGATATTTGCCAGACTGTGAAGGAGTGTAAGGAGCTTCTCTATCATCCAGTCTAAGGTCGCAATTCTGGCTATTGTGTGAAAGAGCGGTATTGAATGCGCCCGTTGGTCAACTTACTAGAGAATTTAATAACGTCGGGGTGAGAGGATTTGAACCTCCGACCACCTGAACCCCATTCAGGTGCGCTACCAGGCTGCGCTACACCCCGTCGCCGTGACACGCATTAATATGTTATCATAGTGGCCTCAACAAAGAAAATCTTGTAGAGAAAGAGGTTTTGATTCTTGGCTAAGAAAGAGAAAAAGGCTACATCTGAGCGAGTCCCGACGAAGCACCAACTGGGCAAATGGCAGCGCCAGGAGAGAATACGCCGAATCGTGATAATCGCTGCCGTTGTTTTCCTGGTCGGCATTTCGAGCTGGATCGGCTACGGGTTTTACAAAGATTATAAGAGCGACCCCTTGCGCCAGGTTGTGATTAAGGTAAACGACGTTCAATTTAACATGGAATACTTCGTAGATGTACTCGACCTTGTTTACATTATGTCTACAGGCGGCAATGCCACGGAACTCTATTATTACGGCGATTATTTTGCCGGTATGGCTGCCGACCAGATTATCAATGCTGAGTTGGTAACACAAGGAGCTAAGAATCTGAATATCGCAGTTACTACTGAGGAGATAGATGCGGCATTACAACAATATGGGTTGCCCGATGATAAGGTATACCGAGATTTGGTTGGCGCTAGTTTGCTGGAGGAAAAGGTTAGGGAGCACTTTGATCCCGGGGTGAATGCCACAATGGAGCAGGCTGATACACAAGTGATACTTCTAGAGAGCCAGGAGGTGGCCGATGAAGTGATGGCCAGAATTGAAGCCGGTGGTAACTTCACTGCTTTAGCTGAAGAGTTTGCCTGCAATTCCTCCGTTGAACGCGATCTGGGCTGGCTGCCCGAGGAGCTAATGCCCAACACCGCAATTGCCAATGCTGCTTTCAACCTTACCCCCGGTGACATAAGCCAGCCTATTTATGATGCAACGGTAACTAAGAATATTGGCTACTGGCTTATAGAGGTCACTAGTGCGCAAAATGAGACGATAGACGCGCAAGTTATGCTGCTGGGCAGCGAAGCCGAAGCAGAGCAGGTTAAAGCCGAATTGGCAGCTGGTGGAAACTTCAGTGCCCTAGCTGGGAATTACTCCCAGCATGAAAGCAAAACCAACGGTGGCATGCTTGCTGGACTGCAACCAGGGGATATGGGCAGCACTGCCTTTGACCAGGTTGCCTTCAACATGCCTCTCAACCAGGTGAGCGACCCGGTTAAGGATGTATCGGTGCAGACCACCGGCGGCTACTGGATAGTCAAGGTCATAGATAGGGACGACCATCAGATTGACGAACAAGTCAGGCAGCAACTGATAGATAAGCGTTATAATGACTGGCTTGAGGCATGGACAAATAGCAGCACAATCGAAAATCTGCTGGATGAAGATAAGAACACGTGGGCTATAGATGAGGTCTTCAAGAGAGAAAATCAATAATGAAGAAGACTATCGGCATCGGCATGCTGGGCCTGGGGGTTGTGGGCAGTGGTGTGGCTGAAGTTCTGGCCACCAAAGCCGACAGTCTGGCTGAGCAAACAGGACTTCCCCTGATTCTGAGAAAAGTGCTGGTGCGCGATGTGAAGAAACGACGCTCGGCAAAGCTCAGTCCCGCCCTGCTGACCAACCACCCTGAAGAAGTCCTTTCTCACCCTGAGATAGACATAGTAATCGAACTTATTGGCGGCGAACATCCAGCCATAGAATATATGAAGCAAGCCCTCGCTAACGGGAAGCACATAGTTACGGCCAACAAAGAAGTGATAGCCAAGCATGGATATCAGCTATTCTCTCTGGCCAGGAAACACAATGCTGACCTCCGCTATGAGGCAAGCGTGGGCAGCGGCATACCGCTCATTTCCCCTTTCCAACAAGACCTGGCCGCCAATAGAATCTCGGCCATCCATGCCATCCTCAACGGCACCACTAACTACATTCTGACTCGAATGGCACAGGAGGGACTGGATTTTGCTGCGATCTTGAAGCAAGCTCAGAAATTAGGTTATGCCGAAGCTGATCCAGCTAATGATATAGAGGGAACAGATGCTGCTTATAAGCTGGTCATCTTATCCAACCTGGCCTTTCGCACTAAGTTTACCCCTCAAGATGTATACCGCGAAGGCATATCAAATATTGCCGCTCGAGATTTTCTGTATGCCAGAGAATTCGGCTATGCCATAAAACTTCTGGCCATTGCCAAGAGAGACGATGACAAAGTGGAGATGAGAGTTCATCCTGTTTTTATTCCCCAGGACTCCCAGTTAGCTAAAGCAGACGGGGTTTACAATGCCGTCGAGGTGGAAACCGACTTAGCTGGCAAACTGGTCTTTTATGGGGAAGGGGCTGGAGCACTCAGAGCTTCCAGTGCTGTTGTGGCTGATGTGCTGGCGATAGCCAAGAATATCTGTCGCGGCGTAAACAATGTCCCGGAGCTGAGGCTAAACCAGAGAGTGACTGTCAGGCCTATGTCCGAGTTGAAGACACGGTACTACCTCAGGCTGAATGCGCCTGACCGCCCTGGTGTTTTGTCTCAAATTTCCAAAGTTCTGGGCGACAATTCCATAAGCATCTCGTCCGTAATCCAGAAAGAAAGCAACTTCGCCACACAGACCGCCATAATCGTCATTATGACCTATCCCGCCAAGGAGAAGGGAATGCAAAAGGCTCTCAAACAACTGAAGCAGCTACCAGAGGTTAGCGAGGTTAGCAACTTCATCAGAGTTGAGGAATGAAGCCAGGGGTCTTAAAGAGGTATCGTAATTTCCTGCCAGTTACCCAGGCTACGCCTCTGATTACGCTCGGAGAAGGTGATACCCCTTTAGTGAGGTCACGCATTCTAGAGAAAGAACTTGGTTGTCGTGAACTCTATTTCAAGCTCGAAGGCTGTAACCCCACCGGCTCCTTCAAAGACCGGGGTATGGTGGTAGCGGTGGCTAAGGCAGTGGAAAGCAGTAGCCAGAGCATCATTTGTGCCTCCACAGGCAACACCAGTGCTTCCGCAGCCGCTTTTGGCGCTAGATTCGGACTGAAAACTATTGTCATTATTCCTAAAGGGAAGATAGCGATGGGCAAACTTGCCCAAGCTCTTGTTTACGACGCCCAGATTATAGGCATAAGAGGCAATTTCGACCAGGCACTTCACATAGTACGCGCCTTGACCCAGAAATACCCCGTCACCCTGGTAAACTCCCTGAATCCTCATCGCATCGAAGGCCAGAAGACGGCAGCTTTTGAGATTATAGACGACCTTGGGGATGCTCCTGATTATCTGTTCATCCCTGTAGGCAATGCTGGCAACATCACCGCCTACTGGAAGGGCTTCGTGGAATACCACCGTGCCGGCAAGGCCAGCCACACTCCCAAGATGATGGGCTTTCAGGCTGCCGGCGCCGCCCCCATAGTGCTAGACAAGGTCATCAAACGACCCAAGACCATCGCTACAGCTATTCGCATCGGCAATCCCGCTAGTTGGCAGAAGGCCATAGCTGCCCGAGACGAGTCAGGAGGCACTATCGACTGTGTTACTGATGACGAGATTATGAATGCTTATAGCTTGATGGCGATCAAGGAAGGTATCTTCGGCGAGCCAGCTTCAGCAGCTTCGCTAGCTGGTCTTATTAAGCTGGCCAGAAATAAGGGCTTTTCAGACAAGCGCGTAGTCTGCATCATCACCGGCACCGGCCTGAAAGACCCCGGTGTGCCAGCAAGATATGCCCGGGCACCGATAGAGATCCCCGCGGATCTGGCAGCTGTTGAGAAAGTCTTGAAATTCCCAAGATGAAGAGTGCCAAGTCCCAAGCGCCGCATCCCGAACGAAATTAGAGAATCAGAATGACAAATCAAAACGCAAAACCTTTTGAGTTCTACCCCATCATTCTTTACTTTCATTTTCGCGTTTTGCATCTTGGAAGGATTTATCTAGATTTTAGAAATTAGGATTTAGAATTTAACCAAATGAGAAGGATAGGAGAGTTATGTCAAGAATTGTTAGCGAGGACATAGGGAAATTCAGCCAGCACTATCCGAAGGTGGCAGCTATAGTCACGGCTAGTGCCCGGGGCAGAGATGATGCCATGACTGCCGCCTGGCACAGTTCAATTTCTCTTAAACCGCCGCTCTATGGCGTCGCCGTTGCACCTAAGAGATTCACCTATCAGCTTATCACGGAAAGCCGGGAGTTCGGCATTAATTTCATTCCTCTGCACAAAGCTTCCCTGGCCGCTGCCGTCGGCGGCACTTCCGGGCAGCAGATGGACAAATTTGAGAGATTCAACATCCGGAAGGAGAAGCCTCTGAAGACCACGGCGCCTATCTTAGAAGATGCTTACGCTGCCTATGAATGCAAGCTGGTGGATAGTAAACCCTACGGTGACCACATCTGGATAGTCGGCGAGATTGTAGCTGTCCACTTCCTTGAGGAAGCATTTACCCCAGCGGCGGTTCTTGACCCGGATAAGCTAAAGCCACTCCTTTACCTCGGCTCAGATTTTTATGCTAGCGTGGATAAAAACAGCGTAAGCTTTGCAAAGAGAGGGATTTAAATGGTTAATCAGAATAGAATCAAGCGGGCAATGGTCTCCATAATAGAAGCTATTGGTGAAGATCCTCTCAGAGAGGGCGTAAAGGGTACGCCAAGGAGAGTGGCTGAGATGTATGCCGAGCTCTTCTCCGGTCTGGATGCCGACCCCAAAGCCGAACTAGCGGTTGACTTTGGGGAAGGATATGAGGAGATGGTGATTCTGAGGGATATTCCCTTCTATTCCATGTGTGAACACCATCTCCTGCCCTTCTATGGAGTAGCTCATGTCGGTTATATCCCCAGCCCCGGTGGTAGAGTGGTAGGAGTAAGCAAGCTGGCCAGGGTGGTAGAAATCTGTGCCAGGCGCCCCCAGCTACAGGAAAGGATGACCCAGCAAATTGCTGACGCCATTTTCGAAGCACTTCAACCAGCTGGGGTGGCTGTGGTTATCCAGGCCGAGCATTTGTGCATGGTTATGCGCGGCATAAAGAAGCCCGGAACAACTGTGATAACCTCGTCTGTGAGAGGGAATTTCCGCAGCAAGGTAGCAACTCGCAGCGAGTTCTTATCTCTGATTCAAGGGAGAGGCTAAATAAAAGATTACAATGCAAAAGGCAAAAATACAGAGCAGAAATTAAGAACCTTTGCATTCTGATTTGTCATTTTGATTTCTTATGTTTGACTTTTAATATTTTACTCGTGACGCAGGGACTCTATAGGGTCGAGTCGTGCCGCCCGGATGGCCGGGTACAACCCAGAAATAAGTCCGATAGAAATTGCTACACCTACCGCCAGGGCAATAGCATCGCCGGAAAGCGTAGCAGTAAAGGCAAAACCAGCATTTGTGGCTACGACAGACATGATTTTAACTATAATCCATCCCAATCCTATCCCCAGACCACCACCGCAGAGCCCCAGTGTAGCAGCTTCAATGAGGAATTGAAGCAGAATATCTCGGCGCTTGGCTCCTATCGCCTTGCGCAGACCGATTTCCCTGATACGTTCGGTCACCGAAACCAGCATGATATTCATAATCCCGATGCCGCCGACAAGCAAGGATATACCAGCTATGCCGGCAAGGACGAGCTGGAGTATTCCCAGCACTTGGGTGACCTGGGCTGCCACGGAAGCCATGTTGAGAACTCTGAAGTCATCGTCTTCCCCCTCCCTGAGGCCATGGCGGACCCTCAAGATATCGGTGATCTCCTGCTCGGCCGACTCCACCTCGTCGCTGCTCTTTGCCTGGACGCTGATCATGCTAACACTGTTTCCACGGCTGCCCACCTGTGAGGTTGTCAGAGTCGCATAGAAGGTGGATAAAGGAATATAGACCCTCATGTCTTCAAGTCCAAATCCTGTCCCCCGGCTTTCCAGTACACCACTGACCTGGAATTGACGCCCACCAATCCTCAAGCTCTGGCCAGTAGGGTCCATCTCGCCAAAAAGAGTCTTGGCTACCTCGCTTCCCAGGACGGCCACCCTCGACCTCGCTCCATAATCGAAGTCGGTTATGAAGCTGCCCTGTGCCATGGCATAGTTGTCCACGACTTCGGATTCTGGAGTCACCCCGGCGATAATTGTGTTGCTAAGGCTCTCTCCACCAGCTACAACCTGAGCGTAAGTCTGCGCCATTGGCGCCACATTCTCCACGGAAGGGGCGTTTTGGGCAATCGCCTGTGCATCTTCCAAAGTCAGCGTTGACTGAGCTCCCACTCCACTTATGCCCAGTTCTTGAGGCATGACGTATATCAGGTTAGACCCCAGAGTGGCAAAAGACTCCTCTACTATAGCCGCCTGCGCACTTCCTAAGGATAGCACAGAAATAACTGCGGCCACGCCAATCAGGATACCCAGCATGGTCAAAATTGACCTTAGCTTGTTACCACGCAAAGCCCGCAGCGCAGTGGAGAAACAATCCCAGAGTTTCATTCCGATACCTCTATTTGAAATTCAAGTGTCACCTTGCCCATTAAGGAACACCTTCTTCAATCTGACCATCGCGAAGTTTAATGGTGCGCTGGGTATAAGCGGCAATATCTGGCTCATGAGTAACCAAAACGATGGTCATGCCCTGCTCATTCAGTTTCTTAAAAATCGCCATTATTTCCTGGCTGGTCCGGGTGTCAAGATTGCCTGTGGGTTCATCAGCTAAAATAAGAGAGGGGTTATTTACTAAAGCTCGAGCGATAGCCACTCTTTGTTGCTCTCCTCCGGCTAGCTCGCTTGGTCTGTGAGTGACCCGCTGAGCCAGTCCCACGGATTCCAGGACCTGTAACGCTCTTTGCCGTCGGTTGCTGGCACCACTGTAAATGAGTGGCAGTTCCACATTGGCTAAAGCCGTGGTCCGGGACAACAAGTTGAAGCTTTGGAAAACAAAGCCTATCTTTTTGTTCCTTATCTCGGCTAATTGATTATCGTCAAGCTCGCTTACCTCGGTTCCATCCAGGCGGTATCGTCCTGAAGTTGGCTTGTCAAGGCATCCAATGATATTCATCAGGGTGGATTTCCCCGAGCCCGAAGGTCCTACGATGGATACCATCTCCCCTGATTCAATGCGGCAGCTAATCCCCCGCAGAGCAGGAACTTCGGTCTGCCCCGCTTTATACACTTTGGTTATGTTTTCAAGTTCAAGCATTGGCTACATGGAGAAGAAGCCACCTGATCGCTGTACAGAAGTTGGCACTACTACTTTCTCCCCCTCCTCCAGTCCCGACAAAACTTCAGTGTTTATCCCGTCGGTTAGCCCCAAGGTAATTTCTCTCTCTTCTTGCTGCCCGTCTACGAGCACTACAACCATTGGGTTTTCCGGAGTCCCCCGAATAACTCTGTTCGGTATATACAATACATCATCATGACGCTCGATAATAACTTCAGCAGTGGCACTCATACCATCCTTGAGCCCTGCAACCGGATTTTTCAACGTTACGGTAGTGTCGTAAGATACCACCCCGGCTAGAATTGTGCCTACCGGGGAGATAAAAGCTACCTCGCCCTTTACTTCCTCGTCGGGCAAGGCATCTAATATGATATTCGCTTCCTGGCCTACTTTCACAATGGCGATATCTATTTCATCAATGAAGCCACGCATCTCTATCTCGCTGGTGTCAACCAGGGATATTGCCGGAGTGGCTAATGCCGCTGTCGAGATTTCTTTTCCTTCAGTTATGCTGATGTCAGTAACCACACCATCAAAGGGAGCCACTATTACCGCCTTTTCCAGGTTAAGCTTTGCCGAGTCCAGGCTGAGCTTTGCCGACTCAAGGCTGAGCTTTGCTTGTTCCCAACCCGATTTGGCTATGTCTACGTTCAACTCAAGCACGTCCTCGGACTGGCCAAGCACGCCATTGTCCAGGTTATCCTTGGCGATTTCATATCGCGCCCGGGCCTGCTTGACCCCCTCTTCCGCTATTTCGACTTGCAGCTCGGCCACATCTACACTTGATTGCAGAGACGGCGCATCCAGTCTGGCTAATACCTGGCCTTCTGTCACGTTATTTCCTTCAGCAACCAGCACCTCTTCCACTGTACCCGTGACTCCAAATGATAAATACGCTTTATCAGGCATTACTAAACTGCCGTCCACTAAAACGGTTTTCACTATATCGCCTCGGGTAACGTTAACAGTCGTCAGCGTAGCCTCGGAGCCAGCGCCTCTAGTAAGTACGATAGCGAGTGCTATGCCAATGACAACCACGCAGATTGTTATTATTAGTGCTAATCTTTTCTTCATTTTTCTGGGTACCTCTCTCTGTTCTGATAAACCACTCATTATAGCGCAAGTCTATGGTGTCGAGTAAAAAAGAGCGCATCATATATTTTGACTGGGTCATTAACTTACCTTGCCTTCACGTCCTATCCCAGCACCAGCGATTTTGTTTTTCTTGACCAACTTGGCAACCTCATCAAGTCGGCTGCTCATGATGTTCAGCAGCTCCTCTGCTGCCTCAGCTTTGATGAAAATAAGTCCCCGCCCACCAAAATGACCGAAAACCAGAAGTTTACTACCAGTGTCTATGCCCAGTTCTTTTCGGGCTTCCACTGGAATCACCAATTGCCCTCGGGGCCCAAGCACAGCAGTGCCAAAACACCTGCCTATTACACGCATATCCCTTTGTTCCATTCTCACCTCCTGCATAAGCAACGTCAGTATTATATGATTTATCTTACTAATTTGTCAAGTAGTATAAATCTGACAGTCCAGCCATAACTTAGGACCAGCGAATGTAGTGGCGAGGTTCATTCTCGCCTTATTGGCGGGGGCTAGCCCCGCATTTGAAATGCTCATGGGGATCGTGTCGAGCAATGAGTGGCAGCCATGATAAAATCAGGTTGCCTTCGACAGCCTAAGGCAAACGGGTTGCTAAACAACCTGTGAATTTCAAGCGTGGTTCGCGATGAAAAGACTTATTGAAGGAGCAAGCAAGCTAGGGATAGAGTTAAATGCCAGGCAGGTAAAGCAATTTGAGCTTTACTACCAGGAGCTAATTGAATGGAATAGAAGAATCAACCTCACAGCCATAACAGACTACTCATCAGTGCAGGTGAAGCATTTCCTTGATTCCCTGACCGTCACTCTAGCTTTGTCTGCAGAAGAGGTGACGAACCCAGATTTCAAAATCGTAGACATAGGCACAGGTGCCGGCTTCCCCGGATTCCCGCTCAAAATCCTTTTCCCCCGGCCCAGGCTCGTGCTCCTCGAGCCCACAACGAAGAAGATCACTTTCCTCCAGCATATCGTCTCCAAATTGGAGCTGGAAAACGTGGAAGTACTGAATAGTAGAGCTGAGGAAGCAGCCCACCTACCACTCTATCGTGAGCAATTTGCCCTGGTTCTCTCCCGCGCTGTCGCCTTGCTGCCTACCTTGGTGGAACTGACCCTCCCCTTTTGTAGGGTCGGCGGAAGGTTTATCGCTCAAAAGAAAGGCGAGATCGAGCAGGAGGTTAATAGGGCGAAAGAAGCGGTTGCTACCCTGGGAGGCAAACTGAACCAGATAAGGAAAATAGAACTGGAAGAATTTAGCGATGCGCGTTATTTGGTAATTATTGATAAAATATGCCCGACGCCGGGTAAATATCCCCGTCGTGCGGGACTACCAAAGCGGCGACCAATACAGGAGGTGAAATAGAGATGTGGAGCAGGAGATCCCGGAGGTTCTACTTTGGACTGCCTCCCTTCGGTTTCTACTTCCAGGGATTCAAGCCCTTTCCCAGCAGGAAGGAATATCTGGACATGCTCGAGGAGTACAAGAAAGACCTGGAAGAGGAGCTAAAGGAGCTAGAAAAGGAGATCGAGGAAACAAAGAAGAGTCTCTAGCCCGGAAATGCAAGCCAGGTACACCTTAGTTTGGAGGGATGCTGGAAGATATTCGTGGGCTGATTCAAAGCCAGGCAGACTTCATCATTAGTCAACAGTCTCCTTCGGGGGCTATCCCCTGGTATCGAGGCGGTATCACAGACCCCTGGGACCATGTGGAATGCGCCATAGCCTTAGATCTCAGCGGCCACGTTCGTGAGGCTAGCCTGGCCTATAGGTGGATGCGGGATACACAGAACCCTGACGGAAGCTGGTATTTCAGTTATCACAATGATAAACCTCAGGACCTGACCAAAGATACAAATTTCAGCACCTACATAGCAACAGGGATGTGGTTTCACTACCTCACTACCAGGGACCTGGACTTTCTCCGCTACGTGTGGCCTACGGTGGAGAAGGGCATAAACTTCGCCTTAAGTTTACAGCAGCCAGGCGGCGAGATTTATTGGGGAGTAAGTGAGAACAATGAAGTGTGGCCAGGAGCAATCTTGACCGCCTCGAGCAGCACCTGGCTAAGCATTAAATGCGGCACAAGGATTGCTAAAGCACTGGGTGTAGAAAAGCCCAGCTGGAATAAGGCACGCCAGAGGCTGGCCAAGGCAATTAAAGAGCACCCCGAACGCTTCGACAGATTAGGCGAGGATAAGAGCGGGCATGCCATGACCTGGTATTACCCCATCCTCGTGGGACTTCTGAAAGGGGAGCAGGCAGAAGAGCGCATCTCAAGAGGGTGGCAGGATTTCATTATAGATGGATGGGGATGTAAATGCTTTGCCGACAGACAGTCAGTATGCGTAGCTGAGACGTTTGAACTTATTCTGGCTTTGGCAAAGATGGGTGCCAAGGATAAGGCCAGGATGGTGCGGGACTGGGTACTGCAGTTTCGAGATAGCGACGATGTGTTTTATCGGGAGGTGTATTGGCCGCAGAAAGAGATAAGACGATCAGAACGGGGGCCACAGGTTCCTGAGAAGAATACATGGACCTCAGCAGCAGCAATAATGGCTCTGGTGGCTCTGGATAAGAGAAAAGCACCGCAGCCAGAACATTGGCTTGTAAGATGAGTCTGGAGCTGACCGTCAAGAGAGTTTCCCTCAAGATTCCACTAGAAGATGACCCAGATGATTTCGTGGGTTACGAAGTCCTCATAGACTTCATAAAGCAACTGGCATTACACAAGCTAGAAGGAGACATCATCGAGATTGGCGCTTATATGGGCAGAGGTACTGCCAAGCTGGCAAGGTTTGCCCAAAGATATGGCAAGAAGGTCTGCGCTATTGATATTTTCGATCCCAGTCTGGACAAGACCGTGAGCAAAAGTGGAATCAAGGCGGGTGATGTTTATGAAGCATTTCTCCAGGGCCGCTCGATGTTAGAAGTTTACCAGGAGTCAGCGCGGGGCTTTGACAACATCGTGACTATAAGGGAAGATTCCAGAAAGGTCAGCTTCCCAGAAGAGCAGAGATTCATCTTTGGATTCATTGATGGCTGCCACCAGCAAGCCTATGTAGAAAACGATTTCCACGTCATCTGGCCCCATCTTGCTTCCGGAGGTGCCCTCGGTTTCCACGATTATAGATTTGACGACTGGCCAGAAGTCACCAAAGCCACAGATACGCTAATGCTGGCACACAAGAGGGAGATAAGCGAAGCATACGAGATAGAAGGGAAGTACAACATTCTGTCTCTTCTGCTGATTAAGAAATAGAATTTATCTCCAGTTCTCCAAAGCTGGATATCTCTTCATGTGAAAGAGTGATGACATTTGTGATTTGACTGGTATAGCGTTATAATGAAAATCGATGGAGAAGGGTACCTGGAAGGTTAAGACGGGACTGGCGCAGACGCTGAAGGGCGGGGTGATTATGGACGTGGTCACGCCGGAGCAGGCCAAGATTGCCGAGGAA
>Ga0315555_1001859_pt1 | contig 15122 bp, 10 predicted proteins | sample SalMarSW160380MG_FD_202113 | JGI IMG/M metagenome (GOLD analysis project Ga0315555, IMG submission 202113) | Salt marsh sediment microbial communities from the Plum Island Ecosystem LTER, Massachusetts, United States - Salt Marsh Sediment SW1603-80 ... | reverse complement strand
GCAATGTCGCGCAGCAGCTCTTCGTTCAAACGGCTGGTCACCACCTGGCCGTTCTCGTCCGTCATCCACCCGGTGCGCTCGCCCTTGTCGTTGTACACCGGGATCGGGTCGCCCTTCGCACGGGCCATGCCGATTGTCCAGATCTGCACGCCGTGTTTCGCCGCGTCCTTCGCCGCATTGACCGCGTTTCCCTCGTGGTCCTCGCCGTCCGAGACGATAACGATCGCCCGGCTGCGGCTGCCGCTCTTGTCTTCCGGGAAAAGCTTCATCGCGGTTTGGATCGCGGCGGAGATGTTTGTTCCGGGGACCGGGATCAGGTCGGTGGCGAGGATGTCGAGGAACATCCGCGCGGCGGCGTAGTCCAGCGTCATCGGCAGCAGGGGGTACGCCTCTCCCGCAAAGGGCACGATGCCGACGCGGTCGCCTTTCATTCCCTCGAGGAATTTTGCCAGCTCGTAACGGGTTTTTCCGAGGCGGCTGGGGCGAATGTCCTGGCTGTCCATGCTCTTGGACACATCCACGGCGAGCACGATGTCGATGCCTTGGCGGGTCACCTCTTCGTAGCGTGTGCCGATGCGCGGATTGGCGAGGCCGACCGAAAGAAAAACCAGCGCCGCGATGAACAGCCATCTCCGGGTGCGGCGCAGTCCGGCCGACCGTCCCGGCGCAAGCCGTTCCCAGAGCGCTTCCGCGGCGAAACGCCTGCGCTCGCTGTCGCCGCGCCGCCCGAGAAGCAGTTCGGCGAGTGCCAGCAGCGCTGGTACGGCCAGCGCGATCAACCAGAGTGGCTGTCCCCAAAGGATCATCGGTCTTTAACACCTCAGTTGTAAATCTGTCCAATCAAGTAATCCACCTGTCCGCTCCTGGCCGAATGAGGCTTCCGGCCTGAAAGATTACACCGCCAGCCGCCGCATCCTTGTCAGCACCAGCAGCCGCTCGGCCAGCAGCAGCACGAACGCCAGCGCCGCGAAGGGGTAAAACCGTTCGCGCCAGTGGCGGACATGTTCCACCTTGATCTTCGTTTTTTCCAGAGCGTCGATTCTCTGATATATCTCACGCAATCCCTCGGCGGTGGTTGCTCGGAAATACCGGCCTCCTGTCATCGTCGCGATCTTGGTCAACAGCTGCTCGTCGATTTCCACCTGCACCATCTGGTAACGGATCCCGCTTGGGGTCTGCACGGGTGCGCGGGCGGTTCCCTGCGTTCCGACGCCGATCGCGTAGATTTTGACACCGAGCCCAGCCGCGGCGCTCGCCGCGGTCAAAGGGTCCGGCTGATCCACGTTGTTGACGCCGTCGGTGATCAGGATCAGCACCTTGCTTTTGCCGGTGCCGCTGCGCAGGCGGTTCGTGCCGGTGGCGATCGCTTTGCCGATCGCCGTGCCGTCTGCAACCGTTCCCGCCTTTACCTCGCCCATCAGGTCTGAGAGCACATGGTAGTCCAACGTCAGCGGGCACCACGTGTACGCTTCCCCGGCGAACATCACAAGCCCGATCCGGTCGCTGGTGCGCCCCTCGATGAAGTTCTGCGCAACCCGTTTTGCCGCCTCGAGCCGGTTCGGCTGCAGGTCTTCGGCGAGCATCGACGTGGAGATATCGAGGTCGATGACGATGTCGATCCCCTCCGAGTTCACTTTCGCCTCGTCGAGCTGCTGGCGTGGACGGGCGACCGCGACGACGAGCAACGCCACCGCGAGCAGCCGCAGCAGCATCGGAAGGTGCCGCGCCGCGCGGTGCAGGGGGGTCATCAAGGTCTGCAGCCCGGACGCCGAGGGAAAGGTCACCGTCGGTTCCGGGCGGAGCTGCCGCCAGAGATAGAGCGCCAGCAGCAGCGGCACGAGCACCAGGCCGATCAGGTAGAGAGGATTGCCGAAGCTCATCTCGCCTTCCTCCCCCGGTTCGCACCGGTTCCCGCGGGATGCATCCGCCACCCACCCTGGGCTGAATTCCCGCTGCTCTCGTTCTTCGCGTCCGCGGTTTCGCTGTCCTTCGTCTTTTCGGCGGCCGCTGCTTCTGCCGGTTCTTCGCTTCCCGTCGTCCCGCTGCCATCGCCGTCGGTGTTGGTCTCGGGAAGTACGCGCGGTTCATACGCGGCGACAATCCGCTTCGTGGATTCAAGCAGTTTCGGGGCGTCATCCGCGGTCAGCGACCCTTTTGCAAACTTCACATGGTCCCCCGCCTCGAGAATCCTCAGCAGATCGTTGGGGTCGCAGAGTGTTGGGCCGTCCGTCAGCCAGCGGCGCACCTCATAGGTGGTCATCTCCATCACCGGCGTGCGGTGAGTACGTTCCAGCAGCCGTTTTGATATCTGACCCAGTGCCGTTACGTACCCTTTCTGGTCTCCGCTGGCGAGGGGGTTGTTTTTCTCCAGTTCCGCGAGCGCCAGCATCGCCTCCTCGTAGGGGGAGAGCAGCGGGATGTCCTGCTCTTTTTCGAATGCCCTGCGGCGGCGGTTGCGCAGCCAGCGGCGACCCAACTCCCAGAGAATCAGGAGGATGCCGGCTAGGGCAATCCACGGCCCGAACCACCGCACCAGGTCGTTGAACGTGATCGGCAGGTCTTCTTGCGCCTTCAGCGGGCGCAGATGGAGTCCGGTGGAATCGTCAAGCACACTGGCGATCGTAACCGTTTGTGCCTTCAGGGTGAACGGCAGGCCTCCCACGGACATCGAGAAGTCGCCCGTTGAAAACGATCCGGTGTCGTAGGCGGCGGCGAGGAGCACCAGGGACGGACCGCCGAGACGGCTCAAACGCTTGCCGCGGGTGACGGTGTCGGCTTTCAGCAGCGTCAGTTCGCCGACACTCCCGCCTTCCGCCTTCGGCCACTCGATTTCACTCGCGCGGGCTCCCGGCACGGTGATCGTGATTGTGACCGGGTCGCCGACTCTCGCAACTTTTGGATTTACAGAAAGGGAGGGCGCCCCGAGGGTCACCATCGGCGCGGCGGCGAATCCCAGAACCAGGAGAACGACCCACACGTTCACGACCGGGTATCTTCGCCGCCGCCTCATTGATGCCCCCGAGGCGCTGGAGAGGTGCATCCACGTGAAGTGCACCTCTCGACGAGTCGTGTGGTTCCCGCGATCAGGCTTCATCGTCTCCGCTCCCTCTCCTTGAAGAAGCGGACGAGCGGCCGGAAATAGGGTTGATCCGGTTCCGTAAGGTCAATCTCGATCCGGTCGATCCCGCTGCGGGCGCAGAAATTCGTGATGTCTTGGATCGCCATCCACTGCCGGCGCCGCAGCGCGGCACGAACCCCGCGGTCGGAGCTGTCGAGCCAGGTGACGTCTCTGGTTTCGGGGTCCTCCGCGGCGATCCAACCCACCGGCGGGAGGTCGCGTTCGCGGGGATCGATGATATGCAGGGCGACCAGGTCATGATTCGCCGCTGCGATCTTCGCCGCCTCACGCCATGCGCTGTTCTCGTCCTGGAAGTCGCTGATCAGAAAAACGATCGCCCGTTTCCTCAGCGCGCGGAGCAGGGTTTCGATGCCGCTCGCGAGGTTCGTTCCGCGACCCCGCGGTTGGTACGCGAGCAGATCGCGAACGAGGCGAAGCGCGTGGCTGGTCCCCTGCTTCGGCGGAACCCACTGTTCGAGATCATCGGAAAACAGCGCCATGCCCACCTTGTCACCGGACCGCAGCGCGGAGAACGCCAGCACCGCGGCGATTTCGGCGGCCATCTCCCGCTTCATCGCTGCCACGGAACCGAAATTCCCGGAAGCCGAAACGTCCACGAGCAGCATCACAATCAGCTCACGTTCCTCTTCGAACAGCTTGATGAATGGGCGGCCCTCACGCGCGGTGACATTCCAGTCGATGGCGCGCACATCGTCGCCGGGAACGTATTCACGGACTTCGGAAAACTCGATGCCGCGCCCCTTGAATGCAGAGTGGTACTCGCCGCTGAACAGTTCGTTGACCGCCCCGCGGGTGCGGATTTCGATGTTGCGGACTTTTCTGACAAGCTCTCGTGTCGTCATTCGCTTCTGCCTCGTACGATTGCATACGCAACTGCTTGAAACTCAGTCAACACTCAACACGATGTCACCCTGAACGCAGTGAAGGGTATGGGTGTTGATTCAGTTTCTTACTCAAGGACTCTATTCTTGTTCCGAAACTCCCATATCCTTCAGCCTACGGCTTCAGGATGACTTCTACCTGAGAACTGTACTTGATTCCGACTCTTCACTCCACCCGTCTCTGGTGCTCGGCAACAGTGTCACCCTGAACGCAGTGAAGGGTATGGGTGTTGATTCAGTTTCTTACTCAAGGAGTCTATTCTTGTTCCGAAACCCCCATATCCTTCAGCCTGGGCTTCAGGATGACTTGTTTTTAAGACTTCATCGTTTCAGCAAGTAATGACTCGGCAACGTTTTCAGAGGTCTATATCACAGTCACCCTGAATGCGGTGAAGGGTATTGGTGTTTTATTTCGCTTTAAGCGATCCACGTTACATCATCAGGGCACTTCGATGCCCATCAGGATTGCGTGGACGATGTCGTCGCTCGTTCGCTCCTCTGCCTCCGCCTCGAAACTCGGGATGATCCTGTGGCGAAGCACATCCTGCCCGATGGCGCGGATGTCTTCAGGAATGACGAAAGCCCGTCCCTGGAGGAACGCCCACGCCCGCGCCGTCCGGATCAGCGACAGCGAAGCGCGGGGACTTCCGCCGTACGCGATCAGCGGTTTCATCCCTTTAAGCCCCGCCGCTTCCGGATCGCGGGTTGCAAATACGATATCCAGGATGTAGTTCTCGATCTTCTCGTCGACGTACACCTGCTCCACGATCTGCCGCGCCTTGAGAATGTCATCGGGTTTCAGCAGCGGCTTGATCTCGGGAATCTGGCTCGTCCCATGGAGGCGGATGATTTTTCTCTCCTCCTCGCGATCGGGGTAGTCGATGTGCAGCTTGAGCATGAAGCGGTCCACCTGCGCTTCCGGGAGCGGATAAGTTCCCTGCTGTTCGATGGGATTCTGCGTCGCCAGCACGAGGAACGGGGAAGGCAGCGGATGGGTCTGGTCGCCGAGCGTCACCTGCCGCTCCTGCATCGCTTCGAGCAGCGCGCTCTGCACCTTGGCGGGAGCGCGGTTGATCTCATCGGCGAGGATCAAATGCGCGAAGATCGGGCCACGCTTCGTCTCGAAAGACCCGTCGCGGGGGTTGTAAATCAGGGTGCCGATCAGATCGGCGGGGAGCAGGTCGGGGGTGAACTGGATGCGGTGGAAACTGGCCTTGATCGCCTGGGCGAGACTCGTCACCGCAAGCGTTTTTGCCAGTCCCGGAACGCCTTCGAGGAGAACATGGCCGTCGGCGAGCAATCCCACGAGCAGCCGTTCGACCATGTAGCTCTGTCCGACGAGGACTTTGCCGATCTCTTCGGTAAGACGTCTCACCGGCGCGCTGGCGGCTTGTACTTTGTCTGCGACCGCCTGGATCTCTTCATTCATTTTTAGTTGCGCTCCCTGATGGTTCCAGTTGGTATCAGTTTGAAAGGTTGAACGCCGTTTTTGGGAATCTACTTGCCATATGTCGTAATGTCAGGACCGACGCTCCATTTCCCGGAGACAGAACCGGTTCTGCCTTTTCCTACTCCTTCGGAAAATGAAAGTTCCGAGCCGAGGGCATGTTCCTTGGGAAGACCGGAGAAGGCGTTGTAGGTGTGCTGCCGGACGAAGGAATCTCTCCGGATAAAAAATGAATCCACTGCTGCCGTTTCAGATTCAGTGCGCTTTCAATTCCAGACTGGCGGCGTTTGCATCCCGCACAGAGGATCACTCATTGCGCAGCGCGTCGGCTGGATTCGTCAACGCCGCCCGAAGTGCACGGGAGGCCACCGAGACGACGGCGATGGTCAGCGCAACGATGACCGCCGCGGCGAAATGCCAGGGTTGAAGCGCAACCCGGAAGGCGAATCCTTCAAGCCAGCGCGAGAGCAGGTACGCCGTCGGCGGGAGGCCGAGTACGCATCCGATCAGCACCAGCCGGATGAAATCGGACGAGAGCAGCAGAACGATGTCGCGTGTCGCCGCGCCGAACGTTTTTCGGATCGCGATTTCACGGGTTCGCCGTTCCGCTGCAAATGAGGCGAGACCGAACAGCCCCAGGCTGGCGATCACCACCGCAATTGTGCTGAACACACCGAGCAGACGGAGCATCCGCGCTTCGTTGGCGTACAGGGAGTTGAGCCGGTCCTCGAGGAACCCCCAATCAAGCTCGAAGGGACGGTAGTCTTTCCACAGGGTCTCGATCCGCTGGATCGTGGCACGTTGGTCTCCGGCGGCGAGGCGAACGGTCACCGTGTTCCACTCCCTCGGCGATACATACAGCACCACCGGCGAGATGTCGTTGCGCAGAGTTTCGTAATGGAAATCGCGCACGACTCCGATCACCCGGCCGGGATCATACCCCACGGCTTGAAATGGAGCACCGATGGCCTCTTCCGGCGAATTCCAGCCGAGCTGTTTCACTGCAGTTTCGTTGAGTACGTAAGCTTCGGAGGAATCGGTGGAGCTGGTCCGGTCGAACGACCTTCCCGCAATCACGTCGATACCATAGGTTTTAATGAAGTCGGGGCCGACGCGAACATGAGGCAGGCGGATCGTGCCATCGACGACGTTTCCGTTTACTTCGGTGGTGAAGCCGGGAGAGTCTCCAAGCACTCCCGAGGGAACCCGTTTGGAAACTGCCGTGCTGACAACTCCGGGAGTTGCCAGAAGTCGCTCGCGAAGACTGTTCCAACGCTGCTTGATCACGTTGTCCGCGGAGATGACGATCAGGTTCTCCTTGTCGAATCCGAGGTCCTGCTTGACCAACAATCGGACTTGGGATCCCACTGTGAGGATCCCGATCACCAGCGCGGCGGAGATGGCGAACTGGAACACGACGAGCATCTGACGCAGGCGGGATCCGCCTCCCCTGGACAACTCCCCTCGCAGAACGGTAGCGGGCTGGAACGAGGAGAGCACCAATGCCGGGTAGAATCCCGCGGCGAGGGCGGTGAAAAGCAGCACGCCTAAGGAGATCGGCAACAACGACGCGGAACCGAACAGTCTGAAGTCCACCGGTTGTCCGAACAGTCTCTCGAACCAGGGATGCGCCACCAGCAGGATCACCCAGGCGAGAATGTACGCGGCGAACACCGTAATCGCCGATTCGGTAAAGAACTGGATGATCAGGCCTCGTTTCTGTGCACCAACCACTTTTCGCAGGCCGACTTCACGGGCACGGGTCGTGGCGCGAGCGGTCGACAGGTTAACAAAATTGATCGTGGCGATCAGGATGATCAACACTCCGATCCCGATGAACAGTTGGATCAGCCGCAGGTTGCCTCGCTCTTCGATCTCGTTCATCTGGTTCGACTCGAGGTGGATCGCTCGGATCGGCTGCAACTTCAGGATGATCCGGCTGCTGGCGGGAATCCACTCCCCGCTTTGGTTCTCCCAACCGCCGATGACACGGTCCAGCATCTGTTTGATTTCCGTATCCATTGTGGCGAGGGTGACACCAGGCTGAAGGCGGAGATAGGTGAAAGTGATGTTGTCGGTGAACCGGTCGGTCTCGAACATATCATGATAGTAGTTGGGGCTGTAGTTGCGGAAGAATGCCAGAGGCATGAGCACGTCGAAGTGGATGTGCGCCCGTCTTGGAACATCCTCGAAGACAGCGGTGACGGTCAGTGCGTGTCGATCACTAAAGGTCAACGTTTTGCCAATAGGGTCTTTGTCTCCGAAAATCCGTTCAGCCGCACTTCGGGACAGAGCGCATTCATTGGTGCTCTCAAAAAGGTGCTCACGGTCACCGTGTAGGATTGGGATCGTGAGTACATCGAAGAGGTCGCGATCGACGAGATAGAATTCCTGCTCTTGATAGTATTTATCGTCGTACATGATCTGAGCGGAACCCACTTTCAGCATCCGGGCTGCGGCTTCCACACCTGGCAGTTCGCGCAAGTAGTCCGTGAACCGTGGGGCGAGGGAAGAAAAACCGATGGAGACGCTGCCGTCACCCCTCATCCAATCCCGCGCGACACGAACGATGCGGTCTGGATGATCGTGGTAACTGTCGTAACTCAACTCCTGCTGGCAGTAAAGCAGAATGGCCAGACTCGTGGCGATTCCCATTGCGAGCCCGAGCAGGTTGATCAGGGTAGTTCCTTTATGCCGCAGAGCTTGGCGGAAGGTGGTGCGAACGGCGTGGGTTGTCATCGCTGTCCCCCCGGGGATAGTCGTGACAGCGGCTCTATTCAATAGACACGTCAATCATGCCCGGGGTTACAGCGGCGCGAAATATGGGCAGAATAGCGTACAGGTATTTTATCCATGTAGGAGTAAAGTTCGATCCCGCATCTGATTAGGTGCCGGGTGTATTCTCCTGCAACAACCTTTTCAGGGAAACTTTCTCATCAGGGGCCGTTTCGGGCTGCGGCGGACAGCATCCTTGAATCCGGCCTTCCGGAAGGCGGGGGCGAGACCGAGGTAGACGAAGGGGTCGGGTTGCCGCTCCCCTGCCGGGAGATCGTGGGGACACGCTTCGACCACGTTCGCGCCTTTGGAGAAAGCGAAGTCGCACGCCGCCTTGATCATCTCGACGGATACCCCTTTGTTGCGCAGTGACTTGCCGATAAAAAGGCAGGAGATGAACCAGGAATCGGGATCGTCCACAGGCGCCATCACCCGGCTTGCGGCGATTCGCGGGGTCTCGCTGCGAGGGGCAATGGCGATCCACCCTGCGGGAGCGCCGCCAACGTAGCCGATAATGCCTGGAATCGTCCCACCTTTTACCAGTGTATGGATTGCGTTGCGGTTCTTCGCCCCTCTGTTCTCCCTGAACTCTTTTGCGGTCTGCCGCCAGTACATGCACCAGCAGCCGCCACAGGCGCCGCGCTCGCCGAACAGCGTCGAAAAGTCGTCCCACAATTCCGGCGTCAACGGTTTCCATGAAAAATTCATCGTGCCTCCTCCGGCCGATCTGCGTTGCTCCCGCACCAAGATGGATTTGGATGGCTCCCTTCAGTGTCCATTTGAAGGGACCGCATGGTCTTAGCTAAACTCCAATTTTCGCGAAATAATGACACGAGGCCGGGGATTCCCTTGTCTGTGAGCAACCGGCTGTCTAAGCTATGGGTGGACCAGGCGTGTGCCGTAAGGGGACAAAACCCAAACGGAAAATCCGGGAGCGAGGGCTCCCGTCCCCGGCGCCGAAAGGTCCGGATATCGGTCTGAGTCCATGGGAATCTACGGGCGTTAACACGTTAAGATAGCGGGCGAGTACCGCCCTACCGTATTCAGTGAGCGCCGTCAGCCCCGGGTTCAGGCCGGTTTTTCATGCCTGCCCGAATCCAGGTTTAATTTACTGAAAACAGGACAATTCCGTACCCGTCCCGGAATCGGACCAGCCCGCGAATGGTTTTCTCCACCCGCTCAATTCTCCGTCTGCTGATCTCCCTGTTTGTCCAGCAAACGCATGATCTGATTGATCTTCTCCACGGTTGGCTGTGTTCCCAGCTTGCCGGCGTCCTTCCAATCGGCCTGTAGATCGTCCACGAGGCCGGAATAGAGTGGGAGCACGGTGGCTTCGTAGAGTTTCGGGAATTCCGTGCTGACGTTCACGAAGGCGCCGTCGCGCCACGCGTACACCTCCGGCCAGTAGAGAGGACCGGACCGATCCTCGTTTAGGTACCCGGGCGTGGTCGAATGCACAATCAGTTCGCAGACACCGTCGCCGTCGAAATCGCGCGCCCAGGGGAGCGGAGCGCCGGATTCGCCGGGGGCGAGTTTGGCGAGACGGTCCAGCAACTCCTCGTCGCCGAGCAGAAACAGGGTGTTCTGAATGCCGATCTCGCTCCCCATCAGGTCGTACCGCTGCCATCCCACGCTCGAGTCATGCTCGATGACAGTCAGTGAGACGGATCGTTCGGACCCGGAGATATAAAGCAGGGTCAGCAGTTCATCCCCCGGAGCCGGAGTCAGGTTGACACGCTCGCAGAGCATCCCCTCCCAGTCGTACGGCCAGACGCCTTCCACCAGGCTTTCGAGGAAAGGAGAATCGGGGAACAGCGCTCGGGCCAGATTGACCTTTTTCTGCTCGACGCTTTTCGTCGAGGCGGCGCACGAGTCTTGCAGCGCTTCCGCGGCCGATACGACGGACGCGGAGCAGGGGCGCGGGAGCACCGGCGAAACCTGTTGTGCGGAGGCCTCCGACGCTGCCGCAAGCGCGGCGGCGAGCACGCAGTTCATCAATAGGGAATAGCCGCGCATCGATCCTCCTGCATGCTGCCCGGCGGGTCTTGGGCGCATATGCACAAGCTTTGTACCTTCCTTCATGTCCAACGTACAACGTCCCCCCCGCCTTCCGCGAGTGGACCAGGCACTGAACCTCGTTCGGACGGCCGCAGGTCTCGCCCTCACCCTGGTGCGAAAAAGACCCGTGGTCTGGGGCTCTCCAGTGATGGTGATGGTGGAACCGACGACCGCCTGTCAGCTCCGCTGCCCTCACTGCCCGACGGGACGGGGTGAGTTGACCCGGCCTGCCGGGAATTTGACTTTCGACCAGTTTCGCCGGATCTGGGATAGCATCAGGCCCGCGCCGATGCTGTTGCAGCTCTGGAACCAGGGCGAGCCGCTGGTCGATCGGGACACCCCCGAGATGATCCGCTACGCTTCCGCCTCCGGAGCGCGGGTGGTGATGTCCAGCAATGTTGAGCTGATCGCGGATGTGGATGGACTGGCCGTACAGCTCGTCCGCTCGGGGCTCGCGGAGTTGATCCTTTCGCTCGACGGGGCGACACCCGAGTCCCACGTTGAGTACCGCGTCGGGGGCGACTTCGCCAAAGTGGAGGAGGGGATCCGCCGCATGGTAGCCGCCCGGCGTCAGTTGAGAGCGCGGCACCCGACCCTCACATGGCAGTATCTGCTCTTCCGTCACAACCTCGGCGAGATCCGCGAGGCGCGACGCCTTACGAAAGCCTGGGGCGTGGATCGTATCGTGTTCAAAACGGCGCAGCTCGAGTCGTTTGAGCGCGAGGAAGGCGAGAAATGGCTGCCGGAGTCACGATCGCTGCGCCGGTATGATCTCAGGGACAAGCGTTGGGTTCTGCGGCGAATGGAAAAGCCTTTCTGCCAGCGCATCCTCACCAGCGCGGTGATCCAGGCGGACGGCGGCGTCGTGCCCTGCTGCTTCGACAAGGACGGCGAGTTCGTGATGGGCAACGTGCTGGATACGCCCTTCGGCGAGATATGGAAGAATAAAACGTACAGCCTTTTCCGCTATCGGATACAGAACGGCGACCGTCCGCCGATGTGCAGCAACTGCACCGAGGGATTGCATCATCTCTATGCACATCCAAGATGAGCGTATCGGTTGCTACACAGGTTAGAATTCCTAAATAGTGCTTCCCGGGATTGTCTCTTTGCTTTCGCTTAGAATTTTTATCAAAATCCCAAATACTGCTGCCCAGTCCCTAATTGACATGGCAACGATAGGAATATTAAAGGGTTTGAATCCGAAAAATCTCGGATCTCTCGTCCAACAGCGGAGTTCAGAGAGGCAAAAGGCTCCATTAGTTTTACCAAAGCCCTTGCATCCGAACGTGGGAAAACGGTTATTAGCCTGCAATCGGCATTCCGGGGGGACTGTCGAAGAGGTACATTGGGATATCACGAGGAACCTGTGATCTGCCGTCTGTTTGGCGCAGGAGCAGGGAGTATTTTGGAGGAGCCGACCATGCGTCACGACGCCCCCGCGTACGCCCGTCTGACGATCTCTGTTTTGACCATTGTCTTGCTTGTTTTCCTGATAGCAAGTCCTGCCGCCGCTCAGGTTGGCAAGGGATCTGCCAGCTTTACCGCCTTCAACCTTATCAAGATCATCTCGATGGAAAAGCATCTCTCGAAAGCCGGCAAAGAGGTCTCGGTGTATGTGTTGAACGACCCTGATCTTACCGCCGAGCTCAAGAAGATGATCGGAGAGCCGATCGGCGAGGCGACGCTGAAAGAGGTGACCGGCGGGACGAAGCTACCGGACAAGCGTGTGGATGTCATCTACATCGGCAACCCGGACGATTACCTGTTCAATTCGAGCCTGATGAAATCCTTTTTGCAATACACGAAGGACAACAAGATCCTCAGCGTCACCCACGAGGCGATGTTGATCTACAAGGGCATCGCGCTGGGCATAGGCAGCATGGATGGCACACCCAAATTCTATATCAACCTTCGCACTTCCGCCGACTCCGGGCTGGATTGGAGCAAGGCGGTGATCAAACTGGCGGAAACGATCTGACCGGACCGCTCGTCCCACGCAGGGAGGAGTTCGCGGCGCCCCTTTTTCTCCCTCGGATGGCGAAGAGGGTATCGCCGTGAGCTTGGTGACGTGATGGAGGACCCGTAATCTTTGAGAGGGTGTCGTGGCTCGACTGCCGATGCAGCTGAAAATAACCGGCCTTGTCGTTATGGTCGGAATCATCATGGTCTTGCTGGTTGCGCTTTATTCTCCACGTCAGGCTCGTGTCGTCGGCGAGGAGAACCTTCGCGAAAACGCCGCGTTCATTGCGGATCTACTCGCCGATAATCTCTCCATTGGCCTTCAGACGATGATCTTCGATAGCGGCGCCTCGATCGACGAGGCGCTGAAAATGGTCGCGCCGAAAAAAGGCGAAGAAGCTGACGCGACCATCACCGGCGCCCGCCTTTTCGACCAGGATCTTTCCTTCCTCAAGGGATTTCCCGAAGATGTTGGCAAACACGCTCAGTGGCCGAAGGCGGAGCAGACCGAGTTCCACAACCGCAACCGTTCCCTGTTTGTCTGGACCCCGGTCAAGAACTCGGACTCGGGGAAGGTTCTCGGGTACCTCGAGCTGACCTTCTCGAAAGATTCCCTGATTCACGGCGTTCATACACAGGCGTACCGGGCGCTTGGAATCGCGCTGTTGGGACTGGCGCTGACGCTGCTGGTTGCCTGGATCGTGCAGCGCGGCATCGGGCGGGATCTGCACCGGCTGGCGAACGTGGCCAACCGCGTCGCCGAGGGGGATGTCGATCTCGACATCCGCATCGAGAGCCGCGACCAGTTGGGGCAGCTCGTGAGCTCCTTCAAGCGAATGGTTGAATCGCAGCGTGAACGGGCGGACATCGCCGAGCAGATCGCCGACGGCAACCTGGCGGTGCACGTCGAGGTGGCGGGTGAGCTCGACCTGCTCGGGCGAAGCATGGCTACGATGAAGCAAAATCTCTACCAGGTCGTCTCCGACATCTCGGAGGCCTCCTCCACGCTTGCGGCGGCGTCCGAGGAACTGGTGACGATTTCCTCGGAGATGACGGCCTCGGCGAAGGAGACGGACACCCAGACGGAACGGGTTTCCAAGGCGGCGGACCGCACCAGCGAGACGGTGGCCAACATCGCGACGATGGCGGATCAGATGGCGACGACGGTCAAACGGATTGCGGATGACGCCGGCGAGAAATCCTTCGCGCTTGCCGAGGTCGTCCGGTCCATCCGTGAGGCGACCAGCGGGGTGGCGAATGTAGCTGCCGCCGTCGAGGAGATGTCCACCTCCATCCAGGAGGTGACCGGGTACACGGACAAGGCAAGCCGCATCGCGCAGGAAGCGGATGGGCTCGGCAAGATCACCCGCGAAAGCATGCAGACGCTCGAGGGGGTGGTCGGCGACGTGGCGAAGATCGTCGAGACGATCAAGGAGATCGCCGACCAGACCAACCTGCTCGCGTTGAACGCGACGATTGAAGCCGCGGGAGCGGGCGAGGCGGGCAAGGGATTCGCAGTGGTGGCGAGTGAGGTTAAGGCGCTCGCTCGCCAGAGTGCGTCGGAGGCGAGCGGCATCAGTGAAAAGATCGACACGATGTTGGACAGCAGTCAGAAGGTGTACGGCAACATCGAGAAGATTAGCACGGTGCTCAACGAGATCGCCGAGCTGAACGTCAGCATTGCAAACACGATGGCGCAGCAGAACCGTGCTGTGGGCGAGGTGTCGCGGACTCTCGCCGATGTCTCTTCGAACTCGGAAACTGTGGCGAAACTCTCCGAGGAGATCAGCACGGCGGTCGAAGGCATTGCCTCGGGTGCGGGCGAAGCCGCGGGCACCGTCCGTGAACTGGCGATCAGTGTGAACGATGGTTTGAAAGCGGTTCAGGATATCGCCCAGTCGATGGAACGCATAGGAGCCGCGGCGCAGGAATCGGCGCGCGGCACGGCCTCGACGCATGAATCCGCACGCGACCTCGGCAGCCAGGCATCAAAACTTCAGGAGATTGTCGGTCGGTTCCGGCTTCACGGCACCGCCTGATGAACGGTCCGTTCCTCCGGACCGTGATATCCCAAACGGGTTGGCCTCGATAATGTCGAGGCCTCTCGTTTTTTATGGGGTGACCTCACTGGTTTGCACCGTGTGTCCTTCTGAAACTCTCCCTAGTGTCATTCTCCTCCCGAACGGTCAGGACCTGGTCGCTTGGTTGCGTTGAACTGCTTTCTTGCCCGGCGCACAAGGGGTCCGTAACTTGTCTTGTCTCAGTAGCTTCCGTTTTCTTGTTCAGCTGCACACCGACCGCGCGAGGGAGAGGATGCCCTTTTCATTTCTGGAGAGGCTGGAACGTGGTGTAATTCTCGGTGACGGCGCCATGGGGACGCAGCTCTATGAGCGGGGCGTCTACATCAACCGGAACTACGACGACCTCAACCTGACCGACGCCCATCTGATCAAGGCAGTCCACCGCGACTACATCCAAGCCGGTGCGCAAGTTATTGAGACGAATACGTTTGGGGCAAATCCGATCAAGCTCGGGAAACACGGGTTGGCGGACAAGACCTTCGAGATCAACGAAGCGGGGGCCACCATCGCCCGCCGCTGTGCCGATGAAGCCACCAATGTCTATGTCGCGGGTTCCATCGGTCCGCTCGGCAAGCCGATCGCGCCGATGGGAAAAGTGACCGAGGAAGAGGCGCGGGAGGCTTTTGTCAAGCAGACCAAAGGGCTTGTCACGGGCGGGATCGATCTGGTCATTCTCGAAACCTTCCTCGATCTTCATGAGATCGTGATCGCGATCCAAGCTGTTAAATCCGTGAAGCCCGACATGCCAATCGTGGCGATGATGACCATCGATCACACGG
>Ga0315555_1001856_pt1 | contig 15138 bp, 9 predicted proteins | sample SalMarSW160380MG_FD_202113 | JGI IMG/M metagenome (GOLD analysis project Ga0315555, IMG submission 202113) | Salt marsh sediment microbial communities from the Plum Island Ecosystem LTER, Massachusetts, United States - Salt Marsh Sediment SW1603-80 ... | reverse complement strand
ACGCGAAAATGTATTCAGCAGCGCAACGGCTGCCACCGACGGATGTTTTCCAGCACCGTTGTGAATAGATCTGCGTAGGGGTATGCCTCGGAGAAGGAGAGCCAGATTTTTCGAACCGTCATCCGTACAAGCGCCCCAATCTTCAAGAGCCTCAGCCGAATTGTATTGCATTGTGCATGCGCCAGCTTCGTGCCTTTCAATCCGATCCTCCGCAGCGCATGCATCAGCATATACGCTACCGACGAGAACCACAGCCGGATCTGATTCGAATCCATGAAATGTGTACTGGTACGATCGGCGAACAGGTACAACTGCTGCTCCTTGATCCGGTTTTCCATGTCTCCCCGTGCGCAATAGAGCTTCTCGTACAGTGTTTGAGGATCCCATTCATCCGCGCTCAACGACGTGACCACGAATCGCGGATTGCTGCCCTTGGCCAGATGCTCCGCTTTGCCGATTACCCGACGCGTTTTCGTCCAGCTCGTTAGCGTCTTGTACTGGAATTCTTTGTATACGCGAGCGGCTTTATCCGTCTTCTCATATTGCGCCTTGACTGATTCCAGCTCGCTGCCAATTGCTTCGCGAAGACGGCTGTTTTGTGCCAACCCGCGTATGTACCCCACGTTATTTCCCTCGCACCATGTCATCATCTCTTCCCGGCAGAAACCCGAATCGCCTCGAATAATGATGCGAGTCCGAGGCCATGCGCGTCGAATCCGGTTTACGATACGTTCGGTCTCCTTCGTCCCACCAGCCGCGCCGTCTATATTCGATGGCCGAAGCTTCGCGCATAGAAGGTGCTCTCCGCAGAATATGTACAACGGAAGGTAGCAATAGTGTCTGTAATACCCGTGAAAGAATCGTCCTTCCTGTTGGCCATGCAACGGGTCATCCGTGGCATCCAAATCAAGCACGATCTCCTCCGGCGGCTTCCCGTGCGCTTGAAGAAAAACATCTACAAGGAAAGCTTCCACGGCTTCCTCGTCTATGATAATCTTCTTGTACGAGTCCTTCTGCGGTACCGTTCCCGGTTTTCCAAGCTCCAGCCGGTTCAGTGTGCTCTTGCCTGCCAGGGCCTTGCCTCGATCCCGCTTTCGAAACCGATCCTTCCCTTCCGGATCGTCTTTGCCCACCAACACCGCCAACGTTGGATCGGTTCGCAGTTCATCGTGATCGTTCAGATCCTCATACCCCAGCGCCAATGCGTACACCCGCTGCGCTACCAACTCCTGCACCGAATGTTCCGTCAGAAGGGGACTGCGGTAGTCTTTGAAGCATTCCGCGAACTGCCGAATGATTCGCTTACGCATCTCCACCTCGCGCAGAAGCATGCTTCCTCCATCGGATGTGATCCGTCCCCCGTCGAAACGTCCAACCACCTCGTGCTTATTATGGGGGTGAAATCCGATCGATTCTGTGCTACACTGTGTCTGCATGGGGCCATCTCCTTTCTTTGGTGTTAATGCCCTATTCCAAAGACATTATACCAAAGAAGGAGGCCCCTGCATATCGAGGTATGAGAAATTCAGGCTAGTCTTTCCCGATGAGGTTCTTCAGGAACGTTTCCGTCGACGCCGGCTTCCACGTTCCGTCCCCGTCCGTCGATACCCCGAGCAGGTGCGGGTACCCCTTCTTCCCGCGGTCCTCGAGCGTGAATTCCAGGTAGATATTGCCTTTCCGGTCCGTGAAGAGGTGATGATAGTAACAGGTGTACGTGTCGCGGCGCGGGGGCGTCGCGACCACCGCGGGCTCCGACCATTTTCCCGACGCGGCGGCCCTCCGGCGGTACGCCAGGTCCGGCGTGTGCCGGTACGCCAGGTGGAGGTTGCCCTTCCCGTCTACCGTCAGCGCCACGTACGTCTGCATCGTCCCGAGCGATACCGGCGTTGTCCATTCCCCGATGCCGCCGCCGCCGGAGCGGAGATACGAGAACCCTTCCATGTCCGGCTTCCAGGCGTGAGAGCCGGTCACCACGTGCAGGACTCCCTTGCCGTCCACGACCAGTGACGGCGTGGAATGGCAGTCCGATTCGACCGGCGGCGAGTCGAGCAGGTGCGTTCTGTTCGTCACCTTCCGCGCGTCGCGATCGATCTCCGCGACCCAGACCGGGTTGCGGCCGGATTCCAGATTGTCCGAGACCTCTATGTAGGCGACGTAGAGACTCTTCCGCCCCCCCGCGGCCACGTTGAGCGCTCCGGAGTGCGACGTGATGCCGTTCGCCTTCTCGGTGACGACGACGGGCGGCGCGAGCTTCAGCCCGTTCCCCGCTTTCTCGGGAAAGATCACCTGCAGCCGGTCGTACTCGCAGAAGCGGAGCTTCTCCCGCCTGCCGCGCACCTTCACGTAAGTATCGGTCACGTACTTCAGCGCTTTTCCGACAATGAGAGCGGGAGGGCACTCGAGAGCGCTTCCGCCGTTCATCGTCTCCATCGTGCACAGGTACGGCCTGGCGCCCAGCGGATAGGCGGTGAAGGTGTCGCCGAAGTCCGTCGAATAGATGAGCGCCGCGTTTCCGTTGATGTCGATCTCGCCGGGCTTTCCCCCGCGGCGCGGGGTGGGGGTGGCGACGAGTATGTAAAGGTGGTCCTCGGCGTCGAACGTCATCGTGCCGAGGTCCCGCGGGTTCTCGCAGTTGGGCTTCAGTTCGAAGCCGGCTTTCCTGAGGGCGGGCAGGAAGGAGCGCTCGACCCACTTCCCGCTGCGGAGCGTCAGGATGGTACCGTACCGCTTCGGCTCACGCGTGTCAACCAGGCAGGGGCGGTTGCGGCTGTCGAAGGCGATCATACTCGCTGGCGGGCAGTCCATGGAGCACTGCGGCATGGAGAACGGCGCCTCGGCGAAGACCGCCGGTGAAATCAGCAGCAGGAGGAGGGGAATCCCGGCGCGTGTCATGCGGCCCCCCGGTGCTACATTCCCGAGCCGAGCGTTCTGAGCTCGTCCGGTCCCATCCAGTTGACCTTTTCGATCTTCGTCTCGGAGCCGACCTTCTTCTCGGCTTCCACGCGAGTCCGGACCAGGAATCGGAGCTTCAGCACCTCGCTCAGGTCTTCGGGCGCCAGCCGTTCCTTTCGGACGATTTCCCAGCTGAAGGGCGTCTTCATCGGATCGGTCGTCCCGCCCGCGGCGAGCTTCTCGAGGGCTTTCGTATGATCCGGACCGAACGCGGTCAGGGGCAGTATCTGGGCGGCGGCGATCTCGCCCGCGACGGCCGGGTCCTTCGCGACCTTCTCGAAGTCCTCTCCGGACGAGAGCTTCTTCGCGGCCGCGTCGGCGCGCTCCTTCAGGATGCGCAGCGCGTCCTCCTCGTCCTTCGCGCCCTGCGGCCATCTGGATATGGAGAACGACAGCCTGCTGAACTTGCCGTACTGCTCCCGGAACGTCTTCTCTTCGCCCCGGCAGTATTCTTTCCACGAGTCCTCGGTGGGCCACTTCTCCTTCCGCTGTCTCTCCGCCCATTTGTCCATTCCGAGGTCCACGCGGAGCATCAGCCGGAGGTCGCTCCACGTGATGCAGTCGCGGACCATCACCGCGGAGATCGGCTTCGGGGGGGCTTTGCCGAACGGGTTGGGGTCCTTCTTCATTATCTCGATCTCCTCGTCTATCTCCTTCTTGGAGACCGCGACCCCTTCCCTGTCGAGAAACTGGCGGAGCGGAACGTAACGGATAAGGCGCGCACGGCGGGTCTCCCAGCCGGCGGACATGTCCGTCGGGCACACGTCCGGATTGTAGGAGGGGCATTCCGCCAGTCCGGCCGCTATCGCCTTTTTGCCGAACGCCTCGCCGTTGATTCGGAATTCGACGTCCTTCTCGTCCGTCCTCTTTTCGGCGGCGGCCGGTTCGGCCGCGGCACAGACGGACGCGGCGACAAACAGTCCTGCGAGGCAGATCGAAGCGAGCTTCATGCGTCCCTCTCCTTTGAATACGGGGACACGAAGGAATCATGTCCCCGTGTCTTACGGGGCGGTGATCTTCCGGTTTTCGAAGGCCCAGAGGGCCTGGTACGGGCCCTGCCAGACGGCGGAGGCGTCGCCGTACTCGCCGAGGCGGCCGTAGCCCTCGATCCTGGTCTTCTGGACGATCTTCTTGGCCTTCACGTCCACCTGCCAGATCTCGAACTTGTTGCCGTCCTGGATCCGGACCGTCACGCAGCCCTTGCTCCAGCTCGGCTCCACGTACGCCTCCGGGTCGCCGTAGCCGCCCTCCTTCACGTTCATGATCTCGTTGCCGGACTGCGGGTCCATCCCCACGAGCGTGACGGACGTGGCGCCCATCTCGTACTTTATACCGTATGGCTTGCCGTCCACGAACGTCATCGAGCTGAGAACCAGACCGGTGGCGGTCTTTCCGCCCTCCGCTTCCTTTTCCTGCTCCTGGTACTGCTTCAGCTTCTGGTCCATCTTCTTTCCGCCCTCGCGCCTCCGCCAGAGCATGTCGCCGGAGGCGAGGTCGAACACCGCGTTCTCCAGCACCGCGTAATACGGCTTGAGCACGAACAGCTTCCCGCTGTCGATCCACATCCGGTACGACGCGTCCTGGGACATGTCCAGCTTGGTCGCGCCGCGGGACCAGCGCACCTCCCGTTTGTCGCAGTCCACCACGTGGTAGGTCAGGCCGTCGGAGACCGCGAGCACGCCGTTCTTGAACGCCACCGGGTGCTCCTCCGCCGACTCGGCGGCGGCCGGGTTGCCGCCCGTTCCCTCCATCGCGAACATCGGGTGCTTCCGGTTCGTCGTCAGCCCCGGCAGTCTCACCCGGCACAGCATCCGCCCGGTGCCCACCTTCCGGAAGGACACCTCCGACGGGCTCTTCCTGACGGTGAACATGGTGTCCTTGTGGAAGAACGGTCCGGCGTAGAACTCTCCCATCTCGGGCGAGTCCCATACGATCTCCCCGGTAGTCGGCGAGATGGCGACCGTGCTTCCCCGCCCGCACAACACCAGCACGTCGCCGCACATGCCGACCGTCTGTATGTCGAACCCGAGCGGCACCCGGAAGTGCCACTTTTTCTCCTTCTTCTTGTTCGCGTCCAGGTCGGTGTCCGGCGCGTAGTCCAGCGCGATCACGTCGTACTGGCCGTGCACGATCGCAAAGTTGTTGTGGATGAATATCTCCTCGAAGCCGACCTCGTAGCCCTCGCCGCCGACCAGCCGGCCGTGCAGCAGGATCTCGCGGGCCTCCCATACCTTCTTGTTCGTCTTCATGTTCCAGCACAGTATGGTGAACCGGTTGCCGTACGCCCGCTTCTTCCGCCCGCCGACGAACAGCAGGTGCGCGGTGCTCGCCACCTGTCCCTTCTGCGGGAGGACCAGCCGCACCATGTCCGGGTCCTCGTTCTTGGTCTGCTCCTGCTCCATGCTCGAGCCGGCGGGCATGTTCGTGGGGGGCGGCACCTGGAAAAGTCCCTTGTTTCCGCCGGAGACCAGTTTCTCGCCAAGCCCGCACGCGGAGGCCAGGTCCGCGAAGCGCCACAGCTTCGCCTGCCGCTCCACCGGTTTCAGGGACGAGGCCGCCGCGACGAGCTCCTGTATCTTCTTTCTCGCGGCCTCGCTCTCGGGCCAGCACCACAACAGCCGCTCGCCGACCTCGATGCTCTTGTACTTCTTCAGCTCCTCCTCGGCCTGCGTCTCGTACCGGTCGCGGTAATCCTTCGGCGCGCGCGCCAGCAGCTGCCGGAGCCGCCGGGCGATCAGGTTCCTGGTCTCCACCACGTAGTCCGCGTCCACGTTGGCCACCGCCAGGAAGTAGTCCACCAGCGCGGTCTTCTCGCCCTCGTATATCTGTTTCGCCGCCTCCTGGAACGGGATGGGGATCTCCGCGAGCAGATTGTCAAGCGCCTTCTGCGCGGTTGTCGTCAGCTCCTTCCGGTCTCCCAGCTCCAGCCCCGATACCATGATGGACTCCCGCCAGTAGTGCCGGGACGCGTTCTGCAGCACCTGCACCGCCTTGTCCCAGTCGCCCTTCTTCGCGTGAAGCTCTGCGTACGCCAGCAGTGCCCGTATCTCCTGGTTCGGGTTGGACGCGGTGGCGCCCATCTTCTTGCACGCCGCCTCCAGGAACGGCAGGTCCGCCGACTGGTGGCCCCACCGGGCCAGCTCGGTGTACAGCGGATACAGCCGGAGGTTGATGTTTCTCCGCCGGTCCTCCTCCTCAGAGGGGAGCAGCGGCTTGCATTCCTCGTACTGCGTGATGGCGCCCTGCACGTTCCCGGCCTTCCGCGCCATCTCCGCCTTCGCGAAGAGGGTCTCCAGGTCCTTTCGCTCCGCCAGAATCTTGGCCATCCCCTTTCTGTCGTAGCGGACGAGCATGTGGAAGACGGTGACGTCCACCTCGAACGGGATGCCCCACCGCACGAACGACATCCTCATCGCCGGGTGGAACTCCTCCGGTTCCTCGTTCACCACCCGCTTGATCACCGGCGGGGCGTGCGGATGGTCGTAGATGAACGCGGGCGGGTGGTACCAGCGGCGCTGGAGTATGATCTCCTTGCTCTTGATGTCGGCACAGTACTCGGAATTGAACGGGCCCTGGCACGGGTACGGGTTGCGGTACCAGCCCTGCATCGCGAAGTACAGCTTGCCGTCCGTGGTGAGCGTCGGCTTGCAGTGGAGCGAGCCGGTATCGACCCAGTAGTCATTCCCCTCGCCGGTGATGGCGGGCTCGAGCCCCTTGGGGACCCCCTTCTCGTTGAACTTGCCCCGCTGTCCCCACATGCCGTGCATGCCAATCTTCCACGAGAGCTTTCCGGTGTTCGGATCGATGAATACCGGCTCCCGTCCGGAGATGCACAGCGTGCCGTCGGAGGCGAAGCCGTCCATCCGCCACGCCTGCTGGAACCCCTTGGATCCCCTGTCCGGCCAGCCGGAATCGGAGCTCTGTGTCGTGACCCAGACGATGCGGCCGGTCTCCTTGTGTATCGCCAGCAGGAACGGAGAATCCGCCGGGGTGACGAACAGCTTATTGCCCCTCACCATCGGCGGCTCGTTGCGCCAGATCTGGCCCGGCGACGAGAAATTATCCATCACCACCTTGCTCTGCGGATACCGGGTAAGCCAGCGGACCTGGCCGGTCTGCGCGTCGACCGCGGCGACGATGCCGGCGTTGGTGACGTGATAGACCGCTCCGTCCTTCACCAGCGGCGCACTGGACAGTATCCGGATCTTCCGCGGGTAGCGGCTCTGCGTGATCTTCAGCGGCGATATCCGCGACAGCTTGGTCCGCCAGAGCAGCTTTCCGGTGCGCGTCTCGAACGCGGCGAGCTCGGACGTGGAAGAGATGTGGCTCCGGCCGCGTATGTCATCGTGGACGACGGGCACCACCACCATGCCGCGACCGGCCGCGGGGGAGGCCTGGTACCGGTCGAGCCACTCGTCCTCCGTGGTCGCGGCCATCGGCCCCTTGGCCCACAGCAGCCTGCCGGTATGCTGGTCAACCGCCACGAGCGACGGGCCGTACACGAACATGTGCGCGAACACCACGCCGTCGTGAACCAGTATCGACTGGTTGGGATAGTAATAGTGGCGCGTTCCGCCGGTGTACCGGTCCCAGTCGAAGCTGGAGCCGCCCGGACCGAATGCCCAGTTGAGTTCCCCGGTCAGCAGCGACCGGCTGTACAGCACGTTCAAGTCCTTGTAGATCAGGTCCGTTTCCGTCGCCCAGGGGAACGTCTCCGGTTCCACCCCGCGCGGCCAGCGTCCCGGACGGGTCGTCAGCGGCACCCGCCACTCGCCGCGGTTGGTCGAGAAGTCGTAGGGCATCGGCTCGAGCAGCTTCTTGTCGTCCAGCGCGTCGTACCGGGCACTGCGGCGCCCCTCGCGCTGGGTGACCCAGAACGCGTCGTACTTGAACTGCTCCAGCTGCTTCAGCAGGCGGGAGACGGTCTCTTCGTTCCTGTTCTTTATCTTGGCGACGGCGGCCTTGAACATGGGTTCCTGGTTCATGTGCTTGTAGCAGATGGCAAGCCGCGCCCATACCTGGTCCCGGTCGAGCTTGATGTCGTCGCGGTCTTCGTCCGCCTGGCCGTGGTACGTGACGATCCGCTCGTAGTACCGCCGTCCCTCGTCGTACTGCCCCTTGTCCACCGCGTCGTTTCCCAGCGCGAAGAGCGCGTCGTCTCCGTACGACGTGGCCAGGTGATATCTCACCAGATCCTTGTAGTCGAAGATGGAATATCTGCGCACCGCCTTCTGGTAGATCTCCTTCGCGGCCGGGTCGTAGAGTATCCGGTAGTACGTCAGCTCCTTCTTCGGGTAGGTGAGGATGCGTCTCTGCACGTACAGGCACGCCGGGACGAAGATGCCGTGCTCGGCGATGTGCACCAGGTCCTCCGGATACTCCTTCAGGATCCTCCGGTACAGCTCCGTCGCCTGGCGGGGCTCGTTCTTCTGTTCCAGCGTCTCGTTGGCCTTCTTGATGATGGGCCACACCTGCGCGTCCATCTGCACGTCGCCGACGTTCATGTAGAGCTTCTGGCGCGAGAACTTGAGTTCCTGGTCGCTGGCCTTGCCCCGATACGACTTGATGAACTTGGGGGCGTAGTTGTCGTAGATCTGTTCGAGCGACGGCTTCGCGTCCCAGATGGGGCCTTTTGCGGCCGGCTTCTTGGGCGCGGACCACGCCGGCAGGCACAGCGCCGTCAGCATGACGGGGACGGCGAGCAGGGCAATGAGACGGTGTGAGATGTGCGGTCTTTGCACGAAGGCCTCCTCTCTCAGTATGCGAGATACATGCTTGGGTACCGCTGCAAGCGGCTTGAATACCGTGAGCCGATTATACCACGTTCGCCAAAATAGGGATAGACCCTTTTTCACCCGGCCGAACCTGAAATCCGCTCGTCAACATCCCGCCGCCGGCCGCACAAGACGATAGAGAAAAGGGTCTGTCTCCCGCAGATCGGGGCAAACTGGTAAACTTGTGAACGTCCCCGTTTACTTGATCGGTATTGTTTCCGTCGCGTGGTACGTGATCTTCGTGACGACGATGCGCTCGTTGGACATGTCGGGGACGCAGGCGTAGTTATCCGTGGCGGTGACGTCCATCAGGTGGCCGAAGGTGACGTCCTTGCCGTCACGCCCGCTGTCCGCGTTGCCGTACGTGCCGAGGTGCATGATGAGATTGCCTGCGGTGTCCACGATGCCGACGCTGTTCCGGTACGCCTCCGGCACCCAGGTGCGCTTGTACCAGTCGGTGCAGATACGCATGTTGGGGCACTTGCAGCTGTGGGATACGATGGGCGATCCGCCCGCGTACGTCCATTCGACGTCCTCGAGCCATCCCTTGGAGCCGCCGAGCACGACGTCGTGCGGTCGCGTCGGCCACGGGTCCATCTTCGTCGGGGCGCTGGCGCGGAGCACCCGCGCACCGGTCTTCGGGACCTTGATCAGCGTGCCGTTGAACGGATCGATACCTTCCTTTCCGGAGCCGATGATCGTGGTCTTCCCGTACAGGAACGGCTTGCCGCCGACCATCCGGGTGCCTCGCAGCACTGTGTACACCGCGCCGTCCTCGTCGACGCCGACGCCGTTCGTGTAGAGAAGTCCCTTGCACAGATCGGGGGAGCGGTACTCCCCGGTGCGCTCGAACACCCACAGCGTATTCCCGGAGAGCACGATGCCCGGCTGGCGCCGTATCGTGTAGATCGCCGCTCCCTGCTGCTGCAGCTTCTTGATGCGCTGGAGGAAGTCCTGGTAGCTGTGGCCGCCCACCGACCCTGCGCGCTGGTTGACGAAATCGCCCTGCACCGAATCCTCCATGCGCGGCACGTAGTAGATGCAGCTCTCGATGGCCACCTCTCCCTGCATCGTGACGTCCATGCCGAACTGGAAGTAGTGCCCGCCGGGCTGATCGCGCACGTCCAGCACCCCCTGCCAGCCGTTCCTCGCGACGCCGTAGTCGTACGGCACCTCGTGGTACTCCCGGGTCCTGCCTTCCTTCTTCTTGATCTGGTCGGGGGCCACCCGGCCGACGCCCGGGAAGCCGAACCCGGGATTGAAATGCACGTGCACGTAGCCGCGCTTGTCGAAATCCACGTCGTCCGTCGAAGGCCAGCCGTCGATTCGCCACAGGTACTCGCCCGTATTCAGGTCGAACACGTGGACGTTGCGGAAGTAGAGCTGTTCCCGGTTGGGGTCGGCCGATACCCGGGTGAATCCCATCGGGAGAAGAATCTGGTGATCGAAGCCCTGCGTGCCGGCGATCTCGTTCGCTTCCTTCTTGAAGTCCCGCACCACCTTGAACTTCTTGCCCTGCTCCTCCAGGATCAGCAGGCGTTTGTTGTCGCTGGTGACCCATACTCTGGTCGGCGACGAGAAGTGGTCCACTCTCATCACCGGTTCCCATCCGGAGTAGCTGTTGCCCCGCTTGTCGAAGCTGAGGGTGCTGACGTCGTACTCGGCGACCGGCTTCGGCTTGTCGAAGCTCTCGAGTTTGGTGAGCCGCGCGACGGACTTGCCGCGCTCGCGCCAGCCGTGCAGCACGTAAATCGCGCCCGTCGTCGGATGAATCTCCACCAGGTACGCCCGGTCCAGCTTTATTGACTTGAGGAACTTCGCGTCCTCGGAGTATATCTGGATCCGGTTGTTGCGGGTGTCGCACACGTACACCCGGCCCTTCTGATCCACCGCGATGCCCTCCGGCCCGGCGAAGTGATAATCGTCCCCGCCCAGCTTGTCTTCCTCGCCCACGAACGTCTTCTTTCCCAGCGGATCGCTGGTCGTCGCGTCCAGCCGGAACACCGCCGGAGAGCCGCCGCGCCCGGAGCCCTGCAGGCCGCTCAGGTAGAGCCACTTCTTGTCCGGCGAGAGGGCAAGCTTGGGAAACGACATGACGAATTCCGACGAGCGCACACCCATGCCGCGGGATATCTGCCGCCAGGCGTAGGTGGAATCCTTCGGCGACCCTCCATCCTCTACGTTCACCCGGTACAGCCACACCATGCTCTTTCGGTCCGCCACGGTCGCGTAGGTCAGCAGCCCGTCGGAGAGCAGCATCTGATGCGGGCGCACCGCGCCGGCGGGGAAGTACACGCCGTAGCCGAATATCGTGCTGGTGAAGCGGCCCATAGAGGGCAGCCCCTTGATCTCGCCGGAGACCAGCGCGAATCTGCCCTTCTCGTACTCGATCTTCTCCAGTCCCCTGAACCGGTCGAGCGGCACGTCCGCCGCGGGGGGGAACACCGTCTTCATGTAATTCCCGTCCCGGTCGTACTTCCTCACCTGCACGTGGTCGTCGCCGGAGAGGACGTACACCCCATCTTTGTCCGCCGCGATCCCCCGGTAGGTGCCGACCAGGCTCTTCGGTGTCCAGCCGAGCAGCTTGTCGAACACCGGTTTCAGTCCGAGTTCGACCTTCACCTTCAGCTTCTCCGGCTCCCTCACGTAGCCGCCCAGGTCGTCCTTTCCGTCCCAGTAAACCTTTTGCGAAAGGGAGTTCCTCTGGAACGGGGCCGGCGCGTTCTTCCCCAGCACGCCGGATGCCAGGTGGCGGACGACGTTCCCCTTGTCGTCCACGAGGGATACGGTGACGTCGCAGTTTCCCTTCACCGCGAATGATATCTCGTGTCTGTCCTTGGCGACGAGCTTCACCTGCGGCTTCTCGATGAACGCGAAGACGCTCTCTCGTTCCATCGCCTTCGCCTCGTACGGGGTGTAGATGTCCGGCGCGGCGGACGCGGACGACGTATGCGACAAGGCTGAGATGCCTATTAGGATTATCGCTGAGACAACACGCATGCTCGACTCCTTTCCGGCTGCGATGCACTTGAAACGGAAATGGGATTCGCGGTCTGCTGTTCATGGTCATTATCGCGCCGTCCGGGCGGCGGTGCAAGGATCGGCAGCAAGACAGTTGATTTGTCTCAACTAGTCTCAGTCGGTGCAGTCGAGGGACGGCGCAAAGCCGTCCCTACCGCGTACTGGTGCCGATGAAGCCGCCTCCGGCGCGCCCGCCGGACCTCTATAACGCGGACTTCATAGACGCGCCGGGCGGCGACCGGGCGCGCACCTGGGTGGAGAACGCCGAGTGGCTGTACGCGGGGGCCTCGCCCATCGTGTCCACCGGATGTTCCTGCCCGATCCAGAGGCTGTACGTGGACTGGTACAAGCGCACCTTCGTGCCGGAATCCTACCGGCACACAATCGGCGTGCTCGATGCGGCCGGAAACCTCATCATGCACCTGGGCGGCTACGGCAACCACGACAGCGCGATGGGGCGGGAAAGCATGACTCCGATCGGCGGGGACCAGATAGCCATGAGCCTGGTCCGCCTCATATCCGGCACGGATGACTGCCTGGTCTTCGAGGACCACGGCGAGCGCATAATGGTGCTGAAACTCAGCTACCACGCTGAGGAAACGGTTTCCATACAGTAAGGACGGGCCAATTCGAGTGACAGGTTACTCTATTTGCCTGTAGAATGGGCCGGATCTTTCATCGGCCAGTTCAAGAAAGGACAGTGCATGAAACGATTTCCCGAATTCATCACCACCGAAGCCAACCGGGTGGCGGAGGGACCCGACCCGGGGATCATCGGCACCGTCTTCGACGGGGCGGACGGCTCCCAGGTGGTGTTCTGGGAGTGTGAGGATGGGGGCACCCAGCCGGAGCAGGTCCACGACTTCTGGGAGTACGCCCTGGTGGTCGAGGGCACGTTCGACGGAGAGGTGGGCGGAGAGCCGGTGCACCTGGAGCCCGGGGACGAATGCACGATACCGCCCGGCGTTCCGCACCGCGGAAGGTACAGCGCCAGCTACCGGGCCATCGACGTATTCAGCGCGAAGCGCGTGGAGCGCGCTTCGTGAGATACAGCCTTCTCTCGCTTGTGGTGGCCGCGGCACTCGGTGTATCCGTCCGGGCCGAGGAGAAGGAAAACGACATCTACTCGTACCTGAACCGGGTTGCCGCGGAGATCACCGCCGACGCGCCGACGAAGTACGCAACGCTCGGCGAATGGAAGAAGGCCCGGCCGAAGGTGCGCGCGGAGTGGATCGAGATGCTCGGTCTCACCGACGTACCGCTCGAAGGAAAGCGTCCGCCCCTCAACGTCACGGTCACCGGCTCCGTCCAGACGGAGGGGTACCGTATCGAGAAGCTGTACTTCGAGTCCCTGCCGAAGCTGTACGTGCCGGCGAATCTGTATATCCCGGACGGAATCAAGGACAGGGCGCCGGCGATACTGTACGTATGCGGCCACGACCGCTCTCCCAAGGTGAAGCTGCAGGCCCACGCGCGCCGTTTCGTCCAGCTCGGCTTCATCTGCCTGATTATCGATCACATCTGCGGCGAGGGCAGGGGGGAGCACCACGGCTGTTACAGCCGTGGATGGTTCCACTGGTACTCCCGCGGCTACACGCCCGGCGGCGTCGAGGCGTGGAACGGCATCCGGGCGCTCGACTACCTCTGCGGCCGGGAGGATGTCGATCCGGAGCGGCTGGGTGTCACCGGCTACTCCGGCGGCGGCTCGTACAGCTGGATGGTCGGTGCGCTGGACGACCGGGTGAAGGCGGTGGCGCCGAACTGCGGCGGGGGCACGGTGGAATCGCACGTCGCGTCGAAGACGATCAACGGCCATTGCGACTGCGTGTCGCCGGTGAATACGTACCTTCGCGATTATCACGACCTCGGCGCGCTCATCGCGCCCCGACCGCTGCTCATCACCCAGTCCACGGCCGACCGCTACTTCCGTCTCGATGCGGTCAAGAAGCTGTTCGCGCACACGAAGCACATCTACACCCTGTATGAACAACCGGGCAATGCCGAGCTGCTGGAGAACCCGGGAAAGCACGGGTACCACACGATATCGCGCACCGCGATATTCTCGTTCTTCCTGAAATACCTGATGGGCCGGGACGCCCGCCGCCAGGAGGTGGGGGACGTGGACAACAGGGACCTGGCCGCGAAGGATCTGAACGTATACGAAAAGAAGCCGCCCAGGGACGACCGGACGCCGACGATTCACGACTCGTTCGTGAAGCTCGCGGAGCCGGTGAAGCTGGAGACCGACGCTCAGCGCGACACACACCGGAAGAAGGTGGTGGAGTTCCTCGGCACCAGGACGTTCAATGCGTTTCCGAAGAGCCCTCCGGCGCTCGACGTGAAGGCGGCGGGGGAGAACGGGGTCTCTTCGTACAGGTTTGTGCCGGAGAAGGGGTGGTGTCTCGGCTGCAGCGTGAAATGGCGGCATCCGAAATCGAATCCGCTTGTGGTGATCGTTCGCGGGCCGGCCGATACGGACGAGGATATCGAGAAGCTCCGCGCGTCGCTCCCCGCGGACGCGAACATCGCGGTATTCGAGCCTCGCGGCGTCGGTCCGACCGCATGGCCGGTCAAGGGAAGGGCGCAGCGGTTCATCCGCCGCGCCGCCGCGTGGACCGGCCGGACGATCGCCTCCATGCGCGTCTACGACGTGCTCCGCTGTCTCGAGATGCTCCGCGCGATTCCCGACGTGGATAAGACAAAGATCGGCCTTGCCGCGCGGGGGGAGATGTGCGCCGTCGCCGCGTACGCCGCGCTCCTGGATGAAAAGGCCTCCTCGGTCGTTCTCGAGAATCCCCCCGCCACGCAGAACGCGCCGAGCGACCGGAGCGGCGGCGGCCCCGCTATCGAGATGCTGAGCTGCCTGCGTGTCACCGACCTGCCTTGGGTGATCGAACTGCTTGGGCCGCAGTGCCGGGTGATGAAAAGCGGGGAGAAGTAGCATATACTGGAGGCGTGGGAGGATTCTGAATGAACTTGGATAAATGCAAAAAGGCCGCGCTCGAAGACGTGGGCATCCCCGCGGAGTTGTACGACGAACTGGTGCGTGACTTCGTCCCCGAGGCGGAGGAGTCCGTCGCCGAACTCAACGGCGCGCTGGAGAGCGGCGACCTGGAAACGGTGAAACGTGCCGTGCACAAGATACACTTCGTCTCCTTCTCCTCGAGGATCGCCATGAGCATCTTGGCGGAGGTGGAGTCATCCTCGACGACGACGATCTTCTTCTTCCCGCCGCCTTGCAGTGCAGGACGCAGAGCCGGAATGAAGTAACCTGTCACGAATGGTCGTTCCTTTAGGATTGTAAAGCAAGGGACCTCCTTTAGTCGAGAATAAGGTTAACCACAACCAACTCTCGAAAAAGGAGGTACCCCGATGTCTAAGGGAAGTATCG
>Ga0315555_1001852_pt1 | contig 15152 bp, 10 predicted proteins | sample SalMarSW160380MG_FD_202113 | JGI IMG/M metagenome (GOLD analysis project Ga0315555, IMG submission 202113) | Salt marsh sediment microbial communities from the Plum Island Ecosystem LTER, Massachusetts, United States - Salt Marsh Sediment SW1603-80 ... | reverse complement strand
AGCAACCAGCAATTGCATAACAGTGTCTTAATATTAGGGTCGGAGGAAAGATTTCCCAAGGCGAACCTCTTACCGGTTTTTATATTCAACAGAAGCCGGCAGGGCCGGTCCTGTATTAGTGTTTCACAAGCTAAGCAGGCAATAACTTTTAAGCACCGTGCGCCGACGATTGGCCGGGACAATTCACATTTCGGGAATAGTTAGAATGACATAAAGGATACAAGGCCACCTACAAAAAAGGACTTTTTTCATGGTCGTAGTCCTTGGGAGCTTTAAGGCGACCCTTTTATCGTAAAGGGTAAAATCGTACAGCTTTGGAGCTCCCTGTTTTTTTGTAAGTCTCCGCCGCCGTGTTATTTTGAGTCAACTGCAGGAAAACTACTCTACCTGCGTCTCCTGCATTATTTTATTTCCACGATCGAGTTATATTCACCGAACGGATTGAGTTCCGTCAGCTCGTTATACGGGTCCTGCTGCCACTGCCCGTCAACAACAAGCCTGTATCTGTATCGGCCTGCAGGCAATTTCAATTCCGTCTGCCAGACACCGCCGTCTCCCACCTTTTGCATAGGCGTTTCCTGCGGCTGCCAGTTATTGAAATCACCGGCTATCTGTACGTTCTGGGCACGCGGATAAAGCGTTACAAACACTATTGCATCATTTATCTGATCGACGCCGTAATAATCTGAGAGCTTGGCGGCGGTACTCTCTTCGGATATTTCCGCTATCGGGATGGGAAGCTTTTCCGGTTCTTCATCAGAATGTGTTTCGGGCTCTTTCACGCTCGCTTCGAGCTCCTCCCATGCGTTGGCTTCCACGGCTGCGAATTCTCCCTCATCTATATGAAGCTCAAGTTCTTCATCCTGCGGTTCCGGCTTAAGTTTCTCCTGGGATTTTGTCGCCTGTAACAACTCATCGGCGGTAGAGCTTATGGCTTCGAGCTGACCGGCCAGGGAGTTGACGTAGTCGTGTCGCTGCCGCTTCGCCTGCGAGCTTAAAATCTCAGAAGCCAATGAGCGAAAATCTTTCTGGCCTTTGCTGGCCGGATCATATTCGCTGATAGGCTGACCGAAACTGGAAGCTTCCTTGATCTTGGTATTGAAAGTAACGATCGTATCGAACATTTTATCGCCGAAATGGTTGCGTAATTCAGCTAATATTTCTCTGGCCATCTTCGTCCTTATATCATACATAGTAGCCAGTACGCTAACGTTTACTTCCTGGTTTGTCCGTTTGCAGAGCACGCTAAGTGTTTCAAGCTGCTTGCTGAGTCCATGGAGTGCAAAATAACCGGTTTCAACCGGTACGACAATATCCGTGGCCGCCCTTAATGCATTGAATGTCAGCAAACTCACGGCGGGCGGGCAATCAATCACTGCATAATCATAATCATCCTTTATCTGGTCCAATGCCTCCTTCAGGCAGCATTCACGCTCCGCGATACCAGTCATTTGCTGCTCAAACGCCGACAAATCTATACTGGCCGGCGCCAGCTCCAGTCCGTCGGAAATCTGCCAGAGTATCTCAGTCAGTTTTACAATCTCATTTCTGCTCCTGCTGATAAGCACATCATAGATGCTCTGCTCGACTTGATCCTCCGGTACGGCAAGGCCGACCGCGCAATGCGACTGGGGGTCCATATCGACCAGCAGAATTCTTTGGCCCAGTCCGGCGAGAGCACTCGCGAGATTTATAGCTACCGTTGTCTTACCACAACCACCTTTTTGATTCACAATCGCAATGGTTTTCATAGTTTCTCTCCAGCCTCTGAGACTTCCATTTTCCCAGTTACACGACGAAACAGGACAACTTCAAAAAAATACACTAAAAGCCTGTTTTTCACTACTGAAAAACACAATTTTCACATAAAAAATACTACTTAATGCCCTATAAACTATATTCGGCAAAAAATTATGAAAAACTTTATCCTTTTATGGGACCAGCCGATAAAAAAGCTAAGTAATAATATAAAGCAACGGACTTTCGCCTCCATCGAGTGTGCTAAAAGAGAATAAAAACATAATATAAAGACACATATCCGCCCAAATACAGATTATAAAAAAATTCCTCTTTTGCGATCCTTCACAAAAGAGGAATAAACACTTTTCTCAAAACAAGCCCTGTTTATCTGTTCAAGGAGCCGGAGGCTGCAAGGCTCGATATTATCATCCCTTGACCTTGACTTTAATCGCCCTGGCTTTGGCGGCTTTCGGTAAGTTGATAGACAACACACCGTCTTTGCATGTTGCATCAATCTTATCGGAATCCACATCGGTCGGAAGGGTCAACTCCCTTCTGAAGCTGCCGTAGCTGCTCTCAACATGGTAATAACCTTTTTCCTTTTTCTCTTCCGAGAGTTTTTTTTCTCCGCTGATGGTCAACGTATTACCATAAACGGAAATGTCAACGTCCTCGGCGTTGCAGCCCGGCACTTCAGCACGGACAATTATCGAATTTTCATCTTCCGCTACGTCGATAGATGGCCAGGTTTTATAACCTGCAAAGGGCCTGTCCAACCCTCGGAAAAAACTATCGAACAAATCGTCCATCTCATTATGGAGTGTTGCCAAGCCATTTCGATTTCTTTTTGTAAAAGGTACCAGTGCCATAGTAATACCTCCTTTCAATCTCTTATCAAATTCTTCTTCAATTCTTACATTCTGTTTTCATTTACAAATCAAACTTACATAAAGAGAATATGCAAAGGCCGTGCCAGACTCTGGAATCGCTTTAATCGCTCAAAAATCCCGGTTTTTTTACTCACAGGGCTTATACTTTGCTTTTCCAAGCTGTCAATTTGACATCTTCTCGTGTCAAGCAAGATAATAATTGTAGTGGCACAGGAGGATTGAAAGAAAAGCGCAGATCAATAATCCGAGCTCGAGTCTTGCAACATGATTGTCAAACGGTATTCTTTCAGGAACGAATTATCAAAATCTATTCTTTTGTCGGTGGGCTCAGATACTGAAAAAATTCCGAATCGTTGGGTAAAACGATAGTAGTCCCCGTACCAAGCGAGAGCTTGTAAGCTTCTAAAGTCCTGATGAATGAGTAGAACTCGGTATCCTTTTCATATGCCTGGGCATATATTTTGAGGGCCTCGGCGTCACCTTCGCCTTTAGTTTTCTCGGCCTGCATGTAACTTTCGGCGAGCAGGATTGTCTTTTCCTTGTCGGTCTGTGCCCTAACCATTACGGCTTCTTCCTCGCCTTCAGAGCGATACTTTTTAGCGATTCTCTCCCTTTCGGCTCTCATTCGGGCATAGACCGAATGTGTAACCTCTTCGGGCAGGTCGGCCCGTTTTATTCGCACATCGATAATCTGGATTCCATAATCGGCAGCTTTTTGGGCGCACTGCTCGGCCACTTTGTGCATGATCTCCTGGCGGTTAACCGATACGATTTCTGTCAACGTATGCCTGGCAAGCTCTTCACGCATCTCAGAGAAGACAATATCATCCAGTCTTGACTGGGCGCCGAACTCATTGCCGACGGTTTGATATAACTTGAGTGGATCGATGATTTTCCAGCGGGCATAATTATCTATCACCAGATGCTTTTTATCATCCGTGATAATTTTCGCCGCTGCAGCGTCATATTCCATAACCCTGGCCTCAAATCTGTGCACCGCCTGAATCAACGGGATCCTGAAGTGCAGGCCGGGTTCTTTTACTTCTCTTACGAATTTTCCCAATTGTGTTACAATGGCCTGCTCGGTTTCATCAACAGTAAACAGTAAAGCGGGCAGCACTACCGCAAGTATTACAATGAATACAATCAAACTAATCAGTTGTTTATTCATCTTTGCCTCCCAGTATCAGGATTTGGATTTTGCGTCGTATTGCCAAATGGTGCACCTTCAAGAGGTAAAAGTTTCAGCAGGCCGTCACCTGACTCAGAATCAATGATAAACTTTTTAATCTTTGGTAGAACCTGTTCCATAGTTTCTAAATAGAGACGCTTTCGTGTCACATCTTTTGCCTTTTCGTATTCTGTAAGCACGGCTAAAAATTTCTCTACATCGCCCTGAGCTCGTTTTATCTTTTCTTCCTTGTAAGCCTCCGCGGCTAAAACTATACTCCTGGCCTGGCCGCGAGCCTTCGGAATGATATCCTCTTTATAACCTTCAGCCTCCTGGATCAGTTTAGCCTTATCCTCCTTGGCGCTGACCACGTCGTCAAATGCTGATGCAACCTCTTTTGGCGGCCGGACAGTCTGAAGTTTAACCTCGATGATTCGAATGCCGCTTTCGTATCCATCGACTATCTCCTGAAGGAGTGCCAGGATGTCTATTTCAACTTGCAGTTTTTCCTCAATGAGCACATCGTCAATCGGCCTTTTGCCGACAACCTGTCGCAACGCCACTTCGGCTGCATCCTTAATTGTGCCCTGCGACCCCTCCAGATTGCGAACATTGAACAGGTAGTCGGCAGCATCCCTTATCTTATACTGGACTATGATTTGCGCATCGATTATCTGCTCGTCACCGGTCAGCATTAGCGACTCTTCGGTGTGGAAGTTATACTTTGCCGGTGAACCTGAGCTAATGGTTTCAAAACCGATTTCTATTCGCCTGACCTGTTGTATCTTGGGCTTGTCAACTTTTTCGATCGGATTGGGCAGGCGGTAATGCGGACCTGGTTCAACTGTTCTTACAACTTTGCCAAATCGGCGGACTACCCCCTGCTCATCAGGTCCTACGATATATATCCCCGATAAAAGCCATAGCACCAACAAAAACGGGACCAACCATTTGAGCCATGAGGTTAGTTGTTCGGGAAATTTAAAATTCATCTTATATTTACCTATTTCCCAGCGACTTATCCGCTCCATAAGAGTCCCTTTCCAGGATATAAGCGACGTACATTCGCAGCCGTATCTCTCAATTATAGGTTGGCCCAATACTACGTCAAGAAGTTTTATAGCTAAACAGGGACTTGTCCTTTGTCAATAGTTTGGGTACTATATGGCATTACGACGAACGATATCTAAAATATCATCAATACCTATGTGAAAATATGACAAACGAAAAAGGTAAAAGCCCCAAAGAAAGTGCCGTAGAGACAAGATACTTGATTATGCCCAACCAAGCCAATCCACAGGGCACTGCCTTCGGAGGTGCGATTGTAGCTTTGATTGATATGGTCGCGGCGATGGCGGCACAGAGACATTGCGGAAAAGAGGTTGTCACCGCCGGAATAGATTCGCTGGCCTTCAAAGAGCCGATTCGCATCGGCGACCACGTTACTCTCAAAGCCTCCGTAAATTATGTCAGCCGTTCATCCATGGAGGTAGGTGTTCAGACAGCTAAAGAGGATCCCTACACCGGCAAAAAAGTCCTGGCGACGACCGCTTTCCTGACGTTTGTCGCACTCGATGAAAACAAAAAACCTACCGCCGCCCCGCCGATAGTGCCGGAATCGACGGAAGAAAAACGCCGATACGAAAACGCCAGGCTCCGCGTCCAGGCACGAAAAGAACTGCTAAAGAAAATGAATTGACATTATGATTTTGGAAATAAAAAGGTCATTGTCATTCGGCGCCCGATAAATTTCTATAATTTTTATTCAGAGCGGAACTTTTTGGGGATTATTCCGACATTATCTGTGAACAAGAAATATGATAGAATTCGTGAGGGAATATCTGAAAGTTAATTTGCAATGCCCGCAGACAAAGCAATCGAGATAAAAGTACTCACGAAACGATACGGCAGCGCCCGAGGTATCGATGACTTGTCGTTCGATATCGAAAAAGGCGAAATATTCGGCTATCTCGGCCCAAACGGCTCCGGTAAAACAACAACCATACGCTGTCTGATGGGTCTGCTCAGACCGACATCCGGCCAATGCAATGTTTTGGGCCGTCGTATCGAGGCAGGACATGCAACCCAACACACACACATCGGCTACCTGCCCGGCGATTTTCACATCTGGGCGGGTCGTTCTGCACGAAAGTCACTCAAGCTAATGGCCGAATTAGGCAACGGCAAAAACTGTAATAAACGACAAGAGGAGCTGGCCGAACGGCTCGATCTGGACCTGGATAGAAGAGTCAGAGCTTTATCAAAAGGAAATCGACAGAAGGTTGGCGTCGTCTATGCCTTCGGCCATCAGCCGGAAGTGCTTATTCTGGACGAACCTACCATTGGGCTCGACCCACTGATAAGTCAGGTGGTGCTCGATTTGATTCGGGAAGCCGCCAATGAAGGTGCAACCGTCCTGTTGTCCTCACATGACCTTAGCGAAGTGGCGGCGGTATGCGAACGAGCAGCAATCCTGCGCGAGGGACGTCTTATCGAGCTGGCTCCGATTTCAAAGATTATTCAGCAGGGGCAAAGGCAACTGAAGGTCTGGTTTATACAGGGCAAGAACGTTCCCGCCTCTACAGCAGACCTTCCCGAAGGCGTCAGGGTCATCAGCCGGGATTCGCAATCGCTTCATATCTCTTACAGCGGCGCCGCCGATACCGTTCTTAAATGGCTCGCCCGTTTTCCGGTTGACAGAATCGACACGCTCCAGACGTCACTCGAAGAAGCCTTCATGCAGTATTACCGAAAGGAGGACGGCCATGAGAACTAACCGCCGTGTCCCGTTTCCCTGGCCGCTACTTCGATTCTGGACGCTCCGGATGCTGCTCGCATGGTTTTTGATTGCATTCTGGATATTCCTTTTTCAGCTTATCGTCTGCGGCATCGTGCACGACAACGAAAAGGTAAAGGCATTCCTTCAGTACATCGATTTGCTGCCGGGTTTCATCAAAACGATGATGAGCGGCGATGCACTGCAGCTTGGAAACATCGCCGGGCTCATCTCAATCGGCTATCAGGAACCCTTCATTCTATTTTTGTATATGCTCTATGCCGTCGGAGTGCCGACCGCCCTGCTGGCCGGAGAAGTGATGAATGGAAACATGGAGTTGATACTGTCTCGGCCAACCACAAAAACGCACGTCTATATCTGTGTCGCCCTAATCACCATTGTCGGTATGGCCGCACTTGTCCTGGTGATGTTCCTCGGAACTGTGGTCGCTACTAACCTGTACGACTTCGAGCAGGAAGTTCCGCTCTACGCCTTTTTCAAGCTGGCAGTCGTCGGCGGATTACTCGCCGGCACGGTCGGAGGAATCGCACTGCTAACGGCGGCATGTTTTAGCCGCATTACCGCAATTTCGCTGACTGTAGCCTTTTTGGTCGTGAACTATTTTATTTCGATTGTCAGCGAATGGTGGCCCGTTATGAAACCGCTCACTCCCTTCACCATCTTTTACTACATTGACCCGCCATTGATTCTCGGCCAATCTGTATGGCCGATTCGCGATATAGCCGTGCTGATAACACTCCTTGCCGTCTCAACACTGCTGGGCGGTGTCATCTGGCAACACCGCGACCTGCCACTGTGAAAAACCGCTCAAACAATACTATATCCACCGTCACTCTTTTACACGGGACAATGACTCAGCACCTCGCTTCGAAGGTCGAATCGACTTTATACCTATCTTTCGACGGGCCTTTGGCTGTGAAATTCCCGGGCCTTGTGTATCCCGCAGCATTTCTCTTTTCTGGTAGCACTGCTCCACGAAGACGGCGATTTCCGAATCCATATTCGCACCGGCCGAATCGCCGAAGAAGGCATGGATAACCGGGAACACCAAATCGGTTTTTTTCTTTCTCAATTCTTTTGCCATCGCCTCGATTTTGGCCGTGGCAACTCCTTCCTGCATACACGTAAACGGGCCCACGTGAAATATTCCCGATATATAAGCATCGCCTTTGTTTCTGATTAAATCGTTCATAAAATAATAAGCAATACCGGCACTCAGGGGAGATTCGCCTTCGATATTACCGTGGAATTCATGCTTCTTTTCCAATGTCTCAATCATCTCCATAGGCTTGGGAAGAACATGCCTGCCCCCAAGAACTTCACGGAACGGCCCGGCGAGTTTATGCTCGATTGAAGACATATATTTGCCCTTGATAAAGGAATTAAGCAATTTTCCCGCATTTTTCAACGTCTTTTCCAAATCATAAGCCTTGATTCCCAGCTTCATATCTCTTTTGGAATTTCTCTGGATGACCTTATTGACATAATCCAGCCAGTCCGTGACGGGGTCCCGTACCGTTTCCAATCCCTGCTCTTCCAGTTGCTCGATCACACAATTTGTATAAGGGTCATGCTGCCTCATGTATATTTCACCGATGTAGAGGACAAGGGGGAACCTTTCACAGTTTCGCACAGCAAGTGACTTGAATCGATCTACAGTCTCCTGGCCCCACTGCACCAATTCGACCGTTATCGCGCCGTTTTGTACCACAATCTCCAGCTCTCTCAAACGGTTCGCCATTAACTTTTTTATCTCTTTTTTGTTCTCAACGTACGGTCGGAACCGTAAGAGTATGTCACCCAGCAAATCGGACGAATATATCCCTTTGAACAACATTCGCTGTACCCTCTGCTTATCGGAGGATGCAAATCCTTTGGGAAAGGGTATGTCCGTATAATCGGTTTCAGACGATGGGCCGGCCACGGGTATTTTCTCCAAACCTTCCCGGTCAAGAAACTCCCTTACCAGTTCAGTATATTTTCCGAACCTGCACGGCCCGCTCGTCGTCGGGAGCATTATAAGATAGTTGTTCTCGACATACCGTTTATCCTTTCTCTCAATTTCATCGTAAAGAAACGCGAGCGCATCGCCTACCACTCCTTTTAGGGGGTGACAGACCTCCGTATAGATATGCTTGCGAGCCAGCTCATAACCACTCGGTGTATTTGTCGGCAAAACCTCACTGTTTATTCCGAAATGCCTCAATCCCGCCGCCGCTACGAAGCTTGCATTCCCCATAAAAGGAATTAGCCATGTCCTCTCCTCGGAATCATAACCGTCGCGTCTCTTGAGTCTTTCAATTCTTAATTTCGTATTTTTGACTTGGTTCACGACCCTTTCATGCGCTTCTGTTCTTGTGACAAAGGGTGCATTGTTGGTTTGCGCATCGGTCAGAAGGACAAGGACGGGTTTGTCCGCCGCCTGTTGAATTTTTTCCTCCTGATATACCTTAAGACTGTCCGGTCCGCAGGCGAAATTCATCATTCTTATTGCGAACAGGTTCGGATGGTCGGCTACGAATATATTGGCTTTCAGTATCTTAACGCTCTGAACCCAGAATTCATTTTCCACGACTTCATCGAGATTGATATCCAGAAACTTATGCTCAATAAAAACCTGCGGTATATAGTCCAGCCCCCTGATTTGCGAAAACATCACGCCAGAGTTCGAGCTGGCTTCGGGATCGAGCAAAACGTAATCCCTGCCGATTCCAACATACGCCTTTTCGTTACCTGCTTCGATTCTCTCCAGGAACTTGTCACCCTCCCGATAAAGCTCTTCTTTGAACCGACTTTCGGCTTCGTCTGCATATTTTACAGCTTCCTTTATCTGCTTATTCGTGAAGTTGAATCCAAGCCTGTCAAATTCCATCCTGAACGCACTGACAAGAAGCTCGATGTCGCCGAAATGTAGAATCGGATTTATCTGCCTGCTCTTATCAAGCGACAAAACGTCGTTTAACACGTAACCTTCCGACTCCGTGTAAATACAGTATTTCAAATCGGGCGGCCGCTTCGTTCTCTGCTCGATGAAACTCGGATTAAATAGATATTCGACGGCGGGATGGTCGTTCAAAACCGCCGCGTGTCCCGTCGCCAGCTTCCTGGCAATGCAGAATTCCGTTCTCGAATTATCAACACCAATCTCGGCAATCTCTTTCGTGGTCCTCGGTGTGACGACCGGACAAAAGCCAAGTTTGCCGAACAACGCCGCGCTCCAAATCCCTTTTTCACCGAGCGTTGCGGTACTTCTCTTGATACCGACCGTTACGCCTTTTTTAACGGCGGCTTTCTCACCGTCCAGTTCTTCCAGCAAGGCTCCCTGTTTTTTGAAATGCCTGTTATATATCTTATGGTATTTATCGACGTAGTTCGTTTTCGGTTTTCGCGATGTCTCCGAGTTACCTCGCGGGCAGAAACCTCCTGTTATTATTTCGTCATCCTCGATAGAGAAAACTTCGAGCTGACAATCTCTCATGCCGCATGATTTGTCCCCGAACAGCTTCTTGCATGAGACTTTCCGTTTTTCAAACGGCATATCAACCAGGTCCCAACCCCTGAAAGCGGTTCCCGTTCGGCGGCCTTCCCGCTCAAGTTTCCCGATATTATCGATTATGTCCAGAGCTTGTCCCCATGCCCCGAACATTTCTCTGTGAGGATAAGCCTCTATCTCTTTCTCAGTTACCTGGGCAAGTGCGGCAAGAAACGCCCTGCCCAATGGTGGACCGCCCTGGGCCGAACATTTCATTCCCGCATGCTGGGAACCGCCGACGAATTTATAGTAGTAACTCGCCGCCGTTCCACGTAATATCGCAGCGGCTATTTCACCCCTGCTGAAACCTTCGGCGATGAGCCTGTTCTCGTCCATCTCCATAAAAACGCCGCACGTCGAATCTATTACCGGTATCCTCTCGGCACGAAGCGCAGCCTCCTGCAAAGTATTCTCAACGTTCAGGTCGATAACATCGGCCATATTTTCGAGCGTCTGTCCGGAGCCGGCCTGGCAACTATAGTTCATTTTCGCTTCCTTGACCGTGCCGTCACCGGAAAAACTTGTAAACTTCATATCCTGACCACCCACTTCGAAAATTGTATCTATCCGGGGATTGTAGTGTTTGACGCCAAGTGCGTGACAGGTTATTTCGTCGGTTATCCTGTCAGTGATTGCTATTTGCTTCCTGTCGAGTTCTTCCGTCTTTTTCTTGCTAACAAGGATTTTTTCGTAAAGCTTTCTCGCAGAGCCGGTAGCACCGACTCCTCTTACTGTCACTCTGTCTTTATGTCTGCTCAAATACATCAAAACTCTTTTTAAAGATTCCTCCGGATTTCCGTGCGTTCTTATATAAAGTTTATCGAGAAGTCTGCCCGTCTTTAATTCGACCAGCGCCCCCTTGGTCGTAGTACTGCCGCCGTCGATCCCCAACACCACCTCGGTGTCCGGGGCTATTTCCTCGACAAGCTCCTGGTTTGTCTCATGCACCTTCGTCAGCGAAGCAGAAAGAGGACCGGCGAACTGTCTTTTTTTCCTGCTCAGGGCGGCGATTTTATCGAGCTGTTCGAGGTCGAAAACAACACTGTTTCCTTCTTCTATACCTTTGGCGGCCGCCCCAATGGCGGCTATGTTGTGGTAATCTTCCGGCCTTTCTACCTTAATACCAAGAAATTCCTGCAAATTTCGCCTGATAAGGTCGTTTGCAAAAACACCGCCGGTGACAATTGCGACCTTGCTGTCGTCATCGGCAAATTGTCGCGAACCGAGCACGTCAATTTTAAAATTCCTTGCGACCGTTCTGAAAAGTCCGGCAAGGTTATCCTCTCTTGTTGCTCCTTCGTTCTGTTTGTGAATCAAGTCCGATTGAATTACTACGCCGCACCTGGCAAGAAATTCACACGGCTCCTTTGATTTGGCCGCCTCCCTTTGAGCAATATCAAACATCTCTTCCAGCCTTGCCTGCAGTTTGGACCTGTTCTTTCTCCTTATCTTCTCTCTTCGTACCTCGTTATCGACGTCGGTTGTATCATCCAAGTCCGGATGCGGGATCTGCCCCTCGAACAATCTCCTGCACTGTTTCTCTATTAGAGTGCCGGAGCCGCCGCCGCACTTGGTACCGGTTTTCCAGTCCTGAATAATTCTCTTGCCGTTGATTTCCTTTAGATGGAAGAAGTACGGATCCTTTGCCCCGATATGAAATACGTACAGAGCGTTTGGTGCGATTATCTCTACGCCCTTCGGGATTGCAACGCTGTCGTAAACGTATGTTATGCGCGACATTACTTCCGGAAATGACTCGGCGCCGCTTCCGGTAAAAGCAGTGTTCTGAACCCTGTCGGCGCCACAATTTGCTAAAATATCATCCCATGCCTCACGGACCGCACCAATCGGATTTGCAAAGTGCATTATCGGTTTCGGAGCATAGATTTTTTTCTTCTTACTGTTAAGAACTGCGTAATGTACAAAACTGCTTCCTATGTCAAAACCGACAAAGAGGTCCTTCCCTGAATTTATTTCTTCTCTCTCTTTCGTCATACGATCCTCGCTTTTATCCATGATAATTTATATATGATTCTATATACTCGATCTGATTTTCTCGAGCATTCCTATGAGCCGTTTTTGGTCCGACTCTGCAAGTACATTCATTATCTTTTTCACTTCCTGTGCGTACAATGGCTCAATACGTGAGAGAAGTTTTTTGCCGTAAGCAGTTAAGACGATTATATTGTACCTACGGTCCGAAGGTGCTGATGTTCTGGTTACAAGGTCCGCCTTTTCCATTCGGTCTATAAGTGACGTTATGTTTGCCCTGTTAACGAGCATCATATTGCTCAGCTGAGCCTGTGTAAGCCCTTTAGTCAAACCACTTTGGTGCTTTAGAAGCATCATCAGGTTGAACTGGACATCCGTTAGTCCGAAAGGCTGTAAAAAATTGCCCGCTTTCTTCCTGAGGCAGGAAGCCGTAAAGTACGTGCTGAGAAGGGCTTCGTGCGCCAACAGGGAAACCGGCTTTCTAAGACCAAGTTCGACATCAAGAGGCATTAAGGCTAACTCCTATATAGAATCTATACTGTTTATGTGTGTATTATTGAGTTGTGAACTAAATTGTCAACCAATATAATTTGATTAAATATAATTTATTTTTACTGTTGAAAACCTGTTAATGGTTATATGTAAATTAATCAAAAAATATCTTTGATAATAAGAACATAAATATTACTGTTAGATTTCACAAAGTTACTCATATACATAACAACAGCTTTTCCACAATCAGATTGGAACTAATCTTCATATAACTTTCTACGAAAGAATCATTTATATGTTGGTGTCACCAAAGATACAACAATTTCACCATGTATATGACTACTAATAATACTTATTTTAAAATATTAAATATATAATATAGGCTTTGTTATTGTTACCAATCGTCATCTTTCATCACACCTCGTTATCATTATTAAAACCAGCTTGCTATTTGTAAATGCTTGTAGTACCTTTACGAGCTATGAATCAAGATACAATATATTATTGCTCCGATAACAGAAGTGTAAGCATCTGGCGGAAAATTAGAAACTTCCTGACAGAACGCGCCTACAGCGTTCTCATTTTAGCCGCGCTCTTCTGCACTTTAATAACGAAACTAATTCATGCTGTACGCTATGATCTTATAGACGAATATTTAAGCTGGATTCTGTCGGACGTCGCATTCTTTTTATTTATGAATGTAATCCTGGCGCTAATCTGCTTTCGATGGTCACGCAAATGGGTTGTCAGAGCAGCAATAATTCTTGCTGCTTTTGTATGTACTTGGTCGGTGATGAATGCCGGCTGGCTGTTAAGAACGGGAACACAGATATTGCCACGCGTACTTTTGCCGTTGTTTCGTTCGCCAGTAAATTCATTCTGCATGATAGGTGTTAATTTGGTTAAAATGCCCAAAGCAGCATTTTTGTTATTGGGGCCGTCCGCAGTCGCTCTGACTTTCCTATTTTATGCGTTAATGAAAACGAAGCCTCCCCAATATAATCGCCATCGCCTTCTCGAAAGAATTATATTATTCCTTGTTGTCGTTCTTGCAGCGCTTGTCGTCCGACAGGTTTTGCCTCAAAGACGCTCACCACAGGCGGCATCTGCGGGGCTGCAGTTCAATGCTCAGATTAAAGCGGTTAAGAGCCTTTTAATCCATGAGTACAGACTTTCGCCAAATCCGGAACGCAAAATCCTTTTACGGGATCAGTTACCGATAAAAGTAGTAGGCTCGAAAGCGAAACTAAACGTTGTTTTAGTTGTATTAGAGGGGATTCAATATCAATACACGTCATTTGGGGATGAAAATACAGACTTAACTCCATATCTTAAGGATCTGGCGGCCCAAGGTGTTGAGTTTACAAACGCACGTTCTTCGTTAACGCATACGACAAAAGCACTGTTTGCTCTTCTGACGGGGCGTTACCCGTCCGCTTCTCAGGATATTGCCGAGGCGGTTCCTGCGGTGAGACCTTATGAGAGCTTAGCTACAATTCTCAGTGATAAACTTGATTATAAGACGGCTTTTTTCCAGTCGGCTAAAGGGGATTTCGAGTGCCGTCCGGGCCTGGCGTATAACATGGGATTTCAAAAATTCTGGTCAAGGGAAGATCTTAATGACCCGAACTGCTTCGTTGGTTATCTTGGGTGCGATGAGTTCTCAATGCTGCAGCCGATATTAAAATGGACGCAATCGGACAATCGTCCATTTTTCATTACAGTTCTGTGCTCAGTGACGCACGATCCGTATGAAGTTCCGACATGGTTTGGTGCGCTGGAGAAAGAGCCTTTCGAGCGGTACAAGCAAGCGATTTCTTATACGGATAAATTCCTGGCGGCACTGGATGTAGAGTTAAAAAAATTAAATCTATCAGACGAGACGATTTTTTGTGTGATTGGAGATCACGGCGAAGCGTTTGGCGAACATGGCCTTCTTGGACACGAACGAATTTCATTTGACGAGGTACTTCGCATACCATTTTGTATAAGAGCGCCGATTTTAATAGAGCCTCAAACGAAGGTTATAAATAATGTCAGTTCTGTTGATTTAGTCCCGACTCTGCTTGATCTGCTCGGAATCGAAACTGAAAAGGCCAACTTCGATGGTGTTAACACACTTAAAAAAATTGATAAAAATCGTAAGGTTTTTTTTACCGGTTGGATGCAGGAAGGTTCGGCGGGTTATATCCAGGGCAATCGTAAATATATATATGACCCTACGTATAAGATAACCTATGTATATGACTTGGATACCGACCAAAAAGAAATGACCAGGTTGGAGGTTTCAGAAGTACAGGCCAAAGAGGTAGCCGAAGAGATTCTTCAATGGCGTAAAGACACCATTTTTCAAATCGATCAGAAGCAAAGTGGTACAATGTTACTCTTTGACAAATGGAATTGTCGCTGGACACAAAGAGTATCATCAGCAAAGTTGTTGCCGGAAAGTCAAAAACGATAATAGAATAAATTATCATAGGTCGTATTTGTTCGAGAGCATGACTTTGCTTTACGAAAAAACGTTCCTTTTAGATAACA
>Ga0315555_1001851_pt1 | contig 15152 bp, 13 predicted proteins | sample SalMarSW160380MG_FD_202113 | JGI IMG/M metagenome (GOLD analysis project Ga0315555, IMG submission 202113) | Salt marsh sediment microbial communities from the Plum Island Ecosystem LTER, Massachusetts, United States - Salt Marsh Sediment SW1603-80 ... | reverse complement strand
TCTCATTTTTGTATATTTTTAAGGTCTGGTTTAAATTAAGGAAATATCTTAGAATCTACAAGTTATGCGGCATTACAATCTGAATATTAGCCCTTTGGGCAACACGCCCTCGAGATTTGACCCCAGAAACACTGCCCTCTACTCACTAATTGTATATATTCAAGAATCAAGGTCTAATTACACAAATATGTCCCGGACTAAAATGTGTAAGTTAATTTTTAACAGGAAGTAAAAAGGATTAATTTAACCCCAGAAATAAAAAAATATGTGTTTTGCTTGTGACCCAACGAACTCTATGAACACTGTAAACTCAACAAACTAAATGTTTGACACTTTTCAAAGAAGATTTGACCCCGTTATTATTCTCTGTCGTACAATTCCAAGATCTAAGATTTATTTACTTTAATACCTATTTGAGACAGGAATGCCAGGAGGTTTTCTTTTATCAGGTCTCTGATCTTCCGTGCCTCAATTTTTTTCTCCTCTTCCGTACCTTTGAGAGTTATGAAATCCGGTACGGACCAGGACAACCTTTCTGCCTTTTTGGCGTAAAGCGTATCCACATTCGTCATGAATACCGGACACTGTTCTGTCGTAGCCTTATGGCAAAGAGTAATGACGTAATCGAATACCTCTTTATCCTTGTAGCGGTTGAAAACGGATTTTGCTGCTACTCTGGGCAAATCGATACCGACCTCTTTCATTATGGTAATCGGAAGAGAACCAATTGTGCCGGGTTCGAAACTTGAACTATATACATCTATCTTTCCAGGAACCAGTATTTTTGCAAATTCTTCTGCTATCATGCTCCGTGCTCCGCGATAAGTGCAGATAAAGAGAACTCGTGGTTTTTTCATTTGATACTCCTATTTATGTAAATCAGGTTTGAACCTCCGATTAATCTAATTTTTATTTTTGTTAATTTAAATTTTATATATATTTCTTATCTTGTCAAGAGCTGTTTTTGGTCATCAATAAATATTGGCTTGATACCCAATTTAATTCACATTTATTAGTCCAAAGTCATTAATCGTTAGGACGTTCAACCCAACAAACCCAATGAACTCTACGAACTCAATAAACTCGATTCCCAAATCCTAACATTACCATTCAACTATTTTTCAATTTAACGACTTAACTATAGCGATAGCTATTGTATAGGGATTCAAAAAGCAAGACCTGACCCCTCTACATGTTAATACCTCTTGACAATTCTCCTAAATTGATTATATTGTTATTAGATAAATACTAAATCAATATTGTTTATCTAATAAATTAAAGAGGAGTTATATTGTGAAATTAAAAAATTGGATTGAGAATAGGTATAAGGTTCTCTGGGAGAATTTTGAGAGGAAGCCTTTTAGGGCTGATGAAGCCGTTGAAATTCTAAAGGGTGGTATGGGAGATAGTTCCGAGCAGGTAAATATTGCCTTGTCTGAGTTGAGAAAAGCGGGGTTTTTGGAGGTAGAATTGGATCCTAAAGACGCGAGGAAGAGGATTTACACTTTGAAAAGCAAGGCGGAAATCAGTTCTAACTTATTAACCGTAGAGTTATCCAAGGGCAACCTTTATGCTTTGTTAAAGAAAGCTGCTGACCTCATACGAACAAGGGTTGATTACACATTTATTCTCGTTCTTCTTTTTTATAAGAGAATTTGCGATAAGTGGGAGGGTGAGTTCGAGGCAGAGTATAAGAAAGCTCTGGATGACGGACTTAGTGAAAAAGAAGCGAAAGAGGAAGCCAAGAGTTCCGCATATCATGATTTTGATATACCGGAAAAATATTTATGGGAGGATATTAGAAAAGCCCCGGCTAAACTTCCGGAAAATTTTTCCATGGCAATGAAGGAATTGGCTAATAGAAATCCGGAATTAAAGGATGTTTTTGAAAACGCGGATTTTGTGCAGTTCACGAATAACAGAGAAAATTCGGAAATCTTGCGCCAGCTTGTTGAATTATTTAGCGCTCAAACATTACATCATGTTTCGCCGGATATTCTCGGCGACGCTTATGAATGGATATTAAGATATTTCGCGCCTCAGAAGGCGAAAGAAGGAGAGGTATATACACCGAGAGAGGTTATAAATTTGATTATTGAGATGCTTGACCCTAAAGAGGGTGAAAGCGTTTATGATCCTGCTGCCGGTTCAGGAGGTATGCTTATTTTATCTTATCAACATCTCGATAAGAAAGACGCGGAAAAACTTTTCCTTTTTGGGCAGGAAGCGAATTATAGGACACTCGCTCTGGCAAAAATGAATCTATATATTCACGATATCAGGAACGCTCAATTTGTTCTTGGAGATACTCTTTTATATCCTAAATTTAAAAAGGGTGAAAAACTGCAGAAGTTCGATGTTGTGATAGCCAATCCTCCCTGGAATCAAGATGGGTACCATGAGGAAACCCTTAAAAAAGGGGAATTCTGGAAAGATAGATTTGAATATGGGTTTACTACCAAGCAATCGGCGGATTGGGCTTGGATTCAACACATGTTAGCCTCGACAGACGATAAAAAGGGAAGAGTAGGAATTGTTATAGATAATGGTTGTCTTTTTAGGGGGGGGAAGGAGAAGGTTATAAGGACTAACGTTTTGAAAAACGACCTTCTTGAGGCTTGTATACTTTTACCAGAGAAGCTTTTTTACAATACAGGTGCTCCGGGCGCGATATTAGTTTTCAACAAAAACAAACCAAATAAAAGAAAAGAAAAAGTATTTTTTATTAATGCGAGTGAGGAATTTGAACAACATCCTGAAGTTAGAAAGTTGAATCGGTTAAGCGAGGAAAACCAGAAGAAAATCGCGGACGCTTATAAAAATTTTAAAGAGAAAGAAGGGTTTTCGAGAGCTGTTGCTATAGAAGAAATAGAAGAGAATGATTTTAATCTTAATGTAACGCTTTATGCATACCCTGAAGAAGAAATTGAAGAAATTGATATTGAAAAGGAGTGGAAAGAACTGAAGGAAATTGAGGAAAATATTGGAGAAGTAACCGGTAAAATCGAAAATTACCTTGCTGAATTGAATTATAAAAATGGATAAGAAGGAATTAAGTATGATGCTTAAGGTGAGGGTGTGAATATCATGTTCAAGCCTAATTTCAAATATACTCATAAAATTGTAAACCTGCTTTCCGAAATATCTGCTGCTCGTGAAGTTATCCTGAATTTGCCTTTGATCCCAAAATGGGAAGTCGCTCTGCGCCGTGAGGCAATTATCCGATCTGCTCATTCTTCGACGCATATCGAGGGCAATAAGCTAAATCTTGAACAAGTGAGCGAACTTGAAAAAGGTCGCAAAATCACTGCTGCACGGAAGGATAGAAATGAAGTTCTCAACTACCTATCGGTGCTTAGAAAAATAGATACACTTATCAAAGGCAAAAAACTTACTGTTGATAATATTTTGAGGATACACCGCCAGATTACAAAGGGTACGCTTGTGCTTCCCGAAGACTCCGGTGCTTTCCGTACGCGTTATGTAGTTGTTGCGAATCCGGTAACACGAGAAATTTACTTTAGACCGCCAAAGAACGAAGATGTCCCGAGGTTGGTAAAGAATCTAATGGAGTGGATTAATTCCAAAGACTCCCTTAATCTTGATGCGATAATTATTGCGGGAATAATACATTACGAATTCGTGCGTATCCATCCTTTTATTGACGGTAATGGCAGAACAGCAAGAGTGCTGGCAACATGGAATCTATACAATAGAGGATTTGATACCAAACAATTTTTTGCGCTCGATGATTATTATAATTCAGACCGACCAGCATATTATAAAGCTCTTCAGAGTGTTAATCAAACAACACTGGATTTAACAAAGTGGCTGGAGTATTTTGTTGAGGGCGTCTATGTCAGTGTTCAGGAAGTAAAAACACGCGTAATCCGTCTCAGCAGTGAGCGGTTGCGAAAGTCTAAGAAAGGGCAAATAGCCCTGACAGAGAGGCAGATGCAGATTGTAGAATTTATAAATGTACATGGTAGAATTACAAATAGGGATATGCAAAAGATGTTTGGCTTGTCAAACCGCGCGGCTTTAGATGAAATAAAAAAATTATTGAAACTAAAAGTGTTGAAACAAGTGGGTAAAGGGAGGAATGTTCATTATGAATTGGTATAACACTTCACGATTAGGCTCACGATTAGGCTCACGATTAAGTACATCCATCATTGCGAAGGTAACTATGTGTCATTTGAATCATTTCGACATTCCGGAAGTCTGTTCCGGGCTCGATTGGGGCATTAAAGGGGCTCCAAAGGGGTAAAAGTGACTAATAAAAGGAGAACATTTTCCGAGAGATATGGATATAGAAAAGTAAATAATTCTTTGGTGTGGGAAGAAGTTCCTATGCAAGTAAGAATCAGAATTTGGAATGCGCTTACAAATATATTTGGTATGTTTAAAAAAGATACATCTGATTTTTTAATTAAGATTTTCGACAAGTTTTTGAGAGAAGATATTTCGGGGTTTCTTAAGATGCCAATTTACACATTGATTTTACAAGATCGTTTATTAGAAAGTCTCAAACAAAAATTCTTTGATTTTGAATGGGATATATTTTTCGATTTTATTGAATTTCTTTGTGAATATTATCCTGATAAAAAGGTAATAGATAGATATATTCCCTCTCTTAATTCTGTTCTTGAAGAAGAAAAATTAGCTTACAGAATTATTGATGGTGTAGTTACTCCTTTAACAGATAAAGAGGAAATAAAAGAAGTTGAAAAAGCATTAAATCCACCGGATAAATTTGCGCCTGTAAGAGAACATATGAGAAAAGCGTTAAAACTTTTTTCTGACAAAAGAGAGGCTGATTATCAGAATTCTATTAAGGAATGTATGTCCGCGTTAGATTCTTTGACTTCTGTGATTAAGGGAAAAAAGACTACTTTTCCAAATTTCGTTAGAAACTTAGATGTTCACAAGGCACTTAAAGATGGTTTTCTTAAACTTTACGCCTGGTCCTCGGATGCCGAAGGTATAAGACATGGTATAACAGGTGAAGAATTGAAGCCATTGATGGCAGAAGCAAGGTATATATTGGTTACGGTCTCTGCTTTTGTAAATTATGTGATTTCAAAAAATGGAGAAACGAACGGATGAATAAAAAGTGGCTAAGCCTTCGTACTAAGATAGTAAATGAATTGGATACAACATTATATGACGAAGCTATAAAATGTCTTGAAGCGAAAGCGTATCGTATGGCTTACATTGCGGTTTGGATCTGTATTGCGGAATCATTGAAAAATAAATTCAAAATAATGGCTCAAAAAGATTCTGTCGTAGATAAAATAGTCCAAGAAATAGAAGATTTAGAACAGAAGCATAATCCTCCAGATAGATTCATATTGGATAAAGCAAAAGAGTTAGGTATATTAGATGATATTGTATTCCAGCAGATTGAACCAATATACAAAATGAGAAATTTGTATGCTCATCCATACCATGTTGCCCCTTCAAGAGATGAAGTTGTTTCTGCTTTTCGTATAGCTGTGGATAAAATTCTTTCTGTTCCTCCCTTCTTACGCAAACCTTATATTGATAATCTATTGGAAAATTTAGGGAATAATCGACATTTTCTAGATGATTCAGAAGAAAAAGTTAAGAGTTTTACAGAAGACACAATTCTCGGAATTTCCCCGGATTTACACCCATATTTAATAAAAGGTCTTTTTTATCGATTAAACGAAGTAATTGATGATCCAGACAAATATATTTTTTTGAGACGTCTAGTTTGGTTTACTCGAACATGTATACACCAAATAAAACCTGATTTTTCTAATCCTGAATGGCGATTGGAGGCTAAATTTAATGATTTCCCCCAAGCAGTGTCATTAGTCTTTACGATTCCCGAATTGTGGTCCCATATTCCGGGTAAAATCCAAGATAGTATTGTGAGTTATTTATTATATCCTGAAAAAGAAGGGAAGATTGTTATGCCTACGATTTGGGAAACCAAATTGGTTTTCAAATTAGCAAAGAATAAAAAACTATCTAAAAGACAAAACGAACGGTTTAATAAAAGATTAGATGGATTTACACCAGACAAGCTTATCGAAATAGGCATACCTATTGAGAGTTGTATTGAAGACATTAAAAATAGATTTATAGATTATAATTATTACATCCAAAATCCGGCTGCTGATGCAATTAAATTAGCGGGATACAATGGTATAAGAGATTTAAAAAATGGAGACTTGGAGTATTTGGGGCGTAATGTGTTACAATCAGCGGAGGGAGGAGCACGGAGTAGCATCTCTTTAATAAATGATATACTTCGCAGTGACCATAAATGGCCAAAATCATTTGTTAAGGGAATTTTGTTTGAGTGCTTTGTAAACGAAAAGCATCAGTTCAGGTGTAAAAATTCATGCCTTAAGGAAGCAATACTGCTAACAACCAGAAACTGTGAATCAGAATCTTTGGGAATCTTTAAATCTTTAGTTAAGGAAATCAACAAATCCAATACAATTGATAGTCTCTCAGATAATGATGTGGAAGAGTCAATGCAAGAAATAGAAGCTTCTCTTGAAATGTTAACTCCTGAAGAAAGAAGGGCTTATAGTCAAATACTGTCAGGTTTAAAAGGAGCGGTATCAGAAAAACAACCATTTTTACCATTTTGAGGTATTTATGAAAACACATAACATGAGGTTGATATTAAACAGAAGGTTTAAAAATGATTGAAATCAGTGTTAAGCAGAACCCGATTGGTAAAATACCTAAAGGTTGGGAAATTGTGAAATTAGAGGAATTCATTGATATTTATGATAAAGAAAGAATCCCCCTAAGTGAGATGGAAAGAGCAAATAGAAAAGGGGTATATCCTTATTGTGGAGCTAATGGAGTTTTAGATTATATAGATGATTATATATTCGAAGGTGAGTTTATTTTACTTGCTGAAGATGGAGGCTCCTATGGAAAATTTGAGGATTCATGTTACATGATGAATGGAAAATTTTGGGTTAATAATCATGCACATATTATTAAGGTCAAAAAAAATAAGTCAACAAATCATTTTTTACTTTATATGCTAAATTTTCTAGATTTGCGATCCTATGTTGTTGGTTCCACTCGGGTAAAATTAAATCAAGAGTATCTAAAACAAATAAAAGTTTCTTATCCATCCCTCCCCGAACAACAAAAAATTGCGGAGATTTTGGGAACTGTGGACGAGGCGATTGAGAAAGTTGGCCAAGCAATAGAAAAAACAGGAAGACTTAAAAAAGGATTGATGCAGGAACTTTTGACAAAAGGAATTGGACATAAGGAATTTAAAGATAGCGAGATTGGAAAGATACCGAAGGAATGGGATGTTCTGAAGTTGGGAAGTAAAATTTCTTTAGAGTATGGCAAAGGATTAACAGAAGGAAATAGAAAAATCGGAGAATATCCTGTTTTTGGTTCAAACGGGATTATTGGTTATCACAATGATTTCTTGATAAATGGTCCTGGAATAATAGTAGGTAGAAAAGGGACAATCGGTGCTATAACTTGGAGCAATGAGAATTTCTGGCCAATAGATACAACATATTATGTCAGGCTTATTGATAAAAATGTTAATTTGAAATGGCTCTTTTTTAAATTATCAACATTAAAACTTTCGAAACTAAATATGGCGACTGGAACACCAGGACTTAATAGAGAGTTAGCTTATTCTAAAATTATTCTTCTTCCTCCTCTCCTTGAGCAACAAGAAATCGTAGAAATTCTTTCCACCGTGGATAAAAAAATAGATATGGAGAAAAAGAGAAAAGAAAAATTGGAAAGGATAAAAAAGGGATTAATGCAGGATTTGTTAACGGGAAAGAGGAGAGTAAAAGTATGAATGTTTCAGAAGTATTGTTAAATATTGCAAAGGATGATTGGAGCGCATCGCAGATTCTTTTTGAGAAAAAGTTGTATTCTCAAGCAGTTTTCTATTTACAACAGAGTGTGGAGAAGTCTGCAAAATCATTGATCATAGAAATGGAATTGTCTAACATAGAGGATGTTAAAAGATATATTGGACATGATACTATTAAAATAATTGAACTTTTAAAAGAAAAGAACATTATAATCAATAAGGAGAAAAATAAAATTTTAGAAGCCATACCAAAACTTAAGGATAGTATTTTTGATAATGCAGTAGGTGCAAACAAAGACTTAATTGATTTAGGAAACAAAGATATTGAGGATATTAGTACAAATTTAAAACATTCATCGACTACAATTGAACATACTATAAATGCTATTTTGGGTTTTTTTAATGAATTTTTAGAATTAGAAAAAATGATATCAAATGAAGGTATTGAATCTCTAATTGATGAAGATTCTGTTGGAGAAATTATCAATATTGCACAGTTAATAACAGAACAATATCCTATTGAAGAAAAATATAAGAAATTTAGCGATCCCAGAAAAATTAAATTGTTTATAGAAGTTATTACTAAAAATATACTTCTATTTATACCTTGTTTGATTTCTTTGCTTGTATTGGCCTTAATTACGTGTTATGATGCAGTTAATTCGAGATATCCTAAGATTGAAAGAAATTATAATCCTTTGGATTATTATAATGATGTTTACCCTGTAATAATGAAATTCGATAAATTATTAAACCTTCAAAAATTCAATCTAATCCAATTAAACGTGTGGAGAAAAGATTTTAATAACGCAAAAAGGTTATTTGAGTAAATGGGTTTTAAAGAAAAAATAATTGTTGAAGATTATATAATAGAGAAACTTCAAAATAAAGGATGGCAGTTTGTTCCTTCAAACGAACTCGAAAGAGAAAATCTTGAAGAACCTCTTTTAATACCAAATCTGATAAGGTCTATACAAAAAATAAATAAAAATTTAGGTGTTGGCGATGAGGAAATAAATAAGATTCTGAATGAGTTAAGGCTGACAGGGAGCGGACATGAAGGCGCTAAACGGATTTTGAATTTTTATAAATTCGGAATTCCCATAAAATTCGAAAAAGATAGAGTCGTTAAATTTATCAGACTCTTTGATTATGATGATATTGAAAATAACGAATTTATTGTAACTCGCCAGGTCAATTATAAAGGTAGAGATAATATCCGAACCGATATAATGCTTTATGTAAACGGGATTCCGCTTGTAAATATCGAATGCAAAAATCCCGCGGAAGTAGGAGTGAGCTGGTATGACGCCTATAAACAGATAAAAGATTACGAGAATAAAATTCATGAATTATATAAATATGTTCAGATAGGTGTCGCTGCCGAAAGTAAAGCAAAATATTTCCCTATAGTCCCATGGCTGGATGATGTAAATATCAGTGAATGGAGGGAAGATAAAAAAGACTCGATAGATGCGACAATCGAGATGCTATCAGGAGATAAACTTCTTGACATAATCAAAGATTTTCTCTTTTTCCGGATAGAATACAGTAATCCGGAGAAGGTAATAACAAGATATATGCAGTACAGGGCTGCGAATAAGATGGTAGATAGAGTTATCGGAAATTTCAAAGGTGAAACGGAAAAAGATAAGGGGCTGATATGGCACTGGCAGGGAAGCGGGAAAACTCTGACAATGATATTCGCGGCACATAAGTTATATTATACCCCGGAACTCGAAAACCCATCTGTTTTCTTTATTGTTGATAGACTCGAACTTGAAGAACAACTATACACGGAATTTTATTCTCTTGATATTGTTGAACCGGAAATTATCGGTTCAATACAAGACCTTAAGGAAGTGCTATCTTATGATGATTTTCGAGGTAAGAGAGGAATATTTATAGTTCTTATACATAAATTCAGACCGGAAGAATTAAATGAATTGCAAAAAGAGTTGGAAAACATTTCAAAAAAGAGAAAAACCATAATGACAAGAAAAAATATCATTGCTTTCGTGGATGAAGGACACCGAAGCCAGTATGGTGTTCTTGCCTCACAAATGAAAGCCATATTAAAAAACACCTTCTTCTTTGCTCTTACCGGGACCCCGGTCTCAAAGCCGAAACATGGTCGGGATACATATCTTGAATTTGGCTATCCTCCGGATGATTTATATTTAGATAGATATTTTATCGTAGATTCTATAAGAGACGGTTTTACTGTTAAAATAGTTTATCAACCGAGGCTTGAACATCTCCATCTTAAAAAAGATCTTTTAGAAACTTTTCTTGAAGTAGAACTCGAAGAAATTCCGGAACATGCCAGAGATGAGGTAGAAGAAAAACTTAAAGCAAGATTAAATCCTGTAAATGTCTTTCTCGAAAATGAAGATAGGATAGAAACGATTGCTACGGATATTGCCGAGCATTTCAAAGAAAACGCTGACGGAAAGTTTAAAGCGATGGTTGTCGCGGCAAGCAGAAATGCCTGTATAACTTATTATGAGAAACTTAGAAATTTATTACCTGAGAAATATTTAGAAGTTGTAATGACCCCTTCGCGTGAAAGAGAAGATATTTTAACTTATGTGAAAGAAGCAAGAAAAAGATATGAAGGTGAAGATTTTAAAACGATTGTTAAAAACGCGATCGAGAATTTTAAAGAGAGAGAGTATCCGAAAATTCTTATTGTTACTGATATGTTACTTACCGGTTTTGACGCTCCGATTTTACAGTATATGTATCTCGATAAACCGCTAAAAGAACATCGCCTTCTTCAAGCAATAGCGCGTACCAATAGACCTTATAAAGATTTAAAAGAAGCAGGGGTTATTATTGATTATGTTGGTATTTTAAAAGAATTTAAGCGTGCTCTTGAAATTTATAGCACTGAGGATATAAAGGATGTTTTAACAGACTATGATAGTTTGAAAAAAGAGTTTATTTTAATTATAGAAGAAATAGAAAATATATTTGAAGATATTTCTCTTAATTATGACCGTGATACTCTGTTAAAAGCGGTAGAGATTTTGACTTCTGACGTTAGAAGGGAAGCAGAATTCATTGAAAGATACAGAAATTTAAGAAAAGTTTTTGAGCTTTTAGGACCTAATGAAGTTAAACTTGAATATTTTGATATCTATAAGTGGATAACGGCAATTTATACTTATTATATGAAAGTTGTTGTAAGACAAGGTACGATTGTCGATTTTTACACCAAGAAATTTTATGATAAAACAGTAAGATTCGTCCATAAATCCACTGAGATTGAAAAATTAGATAAGGAATTACCAACTATTACATTTGATGAAAATTTCCTGGAAAAACTTGAAGAAAAAGTCAAAAGTAAAAAAGAAAAAGCGGCTAATATATTATTTACCTTACAGAGAATGGTATTGGTTGATAAACATAAAAGCCCTATATATGAGTCTTTAGTCGAAAGAGTCGAGAAAATGATGAAATTATGGGAGCAGAAAACTAAAGATTATGAATCTATATATTCTGAGGGTGTAAACGTAGTAAATGAGATGAATTCGCTTGAAAACAGACAAAAAAGTCTTGGTTTAGAGGACGTTGAATATGCCATGCTTTTATCTTTAGAAGAGGATTTCGGAGAAGACAAGAAGTTGGTGGACAAAGTTAAAGAGTTAAGTTCGCAACTCAAGGAATCTATGTTTTCCGGGTGGGCTATTCAGGCTACCGCGAAAAAAGGAGTAGAACGTGATGTTCGCCGTTTTGTAAGAGGGTTTAAGACCAAATATAATCTTTCTCTTGAAGATATTGATAATCTTTATAACAAACTAATTGATGATATTATGAATTATGGTACCTGAAGAGATTAATTACGAGGTAAAATATAGAGATATAAAGTACCCGAGGCTTGAATTTAAAAGCGGGGAATTAGAGCTAATACTTCCTTTTGATGAAAGTCCTAAAGATTTATTAGAAAAACATAGAAACTGGGTTATTGAAAAACGGAGTTTTATTGAAGAATGCTTAAAGGCTTCTAATGATAAAGAGTTAGAAAATAGGGATAATAAAGAATTTAGAGAGATTGTTAATTATATGACCGAGGAAATTTCAGAGAACTTAAACGTAAATATAAATCAAGTTTTTTTCAGAAAGATGCGTACCAAATGGGCGAGTTGTAGTCCAAGGAAAAATTTAACTATCAATACAATGATGAAATATTTACCGGAGAAGTTAATTGAATATATAATTTATCATGAACTAGCACATTTAATTGAGAAAAAGCATAATGAAAGATTCTGGGAGATAATCGAGGAAAGATTTGAAGATTTTAAAAGCCTTGAAACTTCATTGTTCGCAAATTGGTTTTTGATAAATTCTAAAAATGGAGGGATTTAATGGCGTACTCTCATGAAATAATTCAAGAAGTTTGGGAGAAAGCGAAAATAGATCCAAATAATGATTCCAATGAATGGAGAAAAGATGAATGCGGAGCATGGATTGCTCGTGACGAGTATGGTAACCGCAACTCTCAATATGGGTGGGAAATAGATCATATTTCACCTGGGGGGGATGATTCTATAAGTAATCTTCGTCCACTCCAATGGAAAAATAATGTTGATAAAGGTGATGAGCGACTTAAGTGTAATATAACGGCATCGGGGACACGAAATGTTGAAACTTAGTTAGATTATTAGAGGGGTGTAATGTAACCATGGAGTTAGAGATTAAAAGAAAGATATATATGCTCATTTACGAAGAAAACCATCGCAGTGCAAAAAGAAATCGATGAAATCTACTCCAAAGTGGAAAAGGATGTAATTGAGTTTAGGGGATTAATATTTCAAATACAGAAAAATCTAAGATAGAGGAACTTTGTAAAAATTCTTTTGAAAGAAATCTAAGAGATAAATTTGGTTTTAAAAATATAAACTGGGAGCTTGGAGATGAACCTCCCGACTATTTTCTTTACCTAAATGACAGAAAATACGCTGTTGAAGTGACTACTATTATGGAAAGTATTGAATTGTATGAGAGAAAATTCCCTATCGCGACAATTTATATATCATTGATTAATTTAGTGAAAGAAATTGAAAATGAATCTATAAAGAGAGGTTACTTGAATGGGAATTACGGTATTGCTTTTAATAAACCAATTACTAATTTGATTTCACATCGACAAACAATAAAAGAAAATGCAGTTGATTATATCCGAACAACAAAAGAAGAAGAGAGTGCCGAACCCCAATATATCTTTAAGGAAGAAAAAGAGAATATTTCAATCTTAAAACTCAGTGATAAAATTAACAATGTAGGAAATATAGGACCGCCAAGGGCAAAATGGCACCCTAAGGCTAAAGAGGAAGGATTCTCACTTTTGAAAGAGAGAATATATACAAAAACTTATAAACTCAAAGATATCGAAATGCCAAAGATTTTATTATTATTAAACCATCATTTATTTTTAGATTTAAAGGATTATGAAGATTTTGAGCTAACCGAAGAGATTGAACACAACTTTAAAATAATATCGATTATTCAAAATGAAGAAATGAGCCTTTTATTGTATAATAAAGAATTTAATGTAACGGGGCATATTCTTGATCTTTGAATTATTTACCCTCTTGACATTACTATAATTATTTATTAAAACAAAAATGATAACAAAAGGATTGATTTAATGTGTGATAAATATTTTACCCTTCACGATTTGCCGCAGGAGGATAGACCAAGGGAGCGATTGAAAAAAGTTGGGGTGGATAACCTCTCTATCCAGGAACTTTTAGCCCTAATTATCGAAAAAGGCAGAAAAGGAAAGAGTGTTTTGTCTGTTTCTCAAAATCTGCTGGCAAGGTTCGGAAATCTTGCAAAGATGAAGGAAGCATCAGTCGAGGAATTGCAGGAAGTCGATGGAATCGGTTTCGCGACCGCGTGTAAGCTGAAAGCTGCTTTAAAACTGGGGGAGAAGGCGTTAAATAAACATAAGAGATATAACGATGAGATCACCACACCGAAAGCGGTATTTGATTTACTAAAAAATGATTTAGGAAGCAAAAAGAAAGAACATTTTAGAATATTGTCTTTAACTACACGAAAAACACTTATTAGTATAGATAATATATCGATTGGTATCCTAGATAGCAGTCTCGCGCATCCGAGAGAAATTTTTAAACCGGCTATACAAAATTCCGCCGCTTCGATAATACTGGTTCATAATCACCCATCAGGTGATCCAACTCCGAGTAATGATGATATAAAAATGACCGAACGTCTAATAGATGTGGGAAAAATCATGGGAATAGAAATCGACGACCATGTGATAATTTCGGATAATTTGTTTACCAGCCTCCGATCCGACCTCAAAACATCAAAGTTGTGGAGATAAAAAAATGAAAATGAGTTTTTCAAAGAAATGTGAGTGGGCAAAGAAAGCTTTAATAGCAGGTTCTGACGAAAAGCTTTATAAAATAGCAAAGGAAAGTGGCTTAGGGATAAGATGGATTACTTATTATTTAAATGCATATGAGGCAGCCGGAAAATCCGGTATAAAAGCGCTTACATATCGAAAAAAGATGCCTCTTGGTATTCAAAAAAAAGCTTTGGAAAAACTTGATAAATATCTTTCTGAAAAGTATCCCCCTCATCTACGTTCCGAAATAGATTTTGATGTAAAAGCGGAGAGTAATCGAATTATAGCTTATGAGAAAAGACCCTCTTTTATGGATCCTTCTAAGTTAACCTTCACCGAAACATTTCAGGTTCGTTACACTGATTTTGATGATCGCTGGCATTTATATTGGATGAGAAAGTTCCATATATGGTGGCCTTATATCCCGGGAAAACCGGTATATACAATTGATGATTGCATTAGAGAGGTAGAAGGAGATCCCTGGGGATGCTTTTTCGGCTAAAAAACCGAAATTTATCTTATATAATTAGCCAAATCGAATAACGAAAAAATCCTGTAAATCCTTTTTTTATCCTGTCTAATTTTTTCGGGTGTGGTGTGGCTTTGTGTTCTTTGTGGCTTTGTGTGAGACAAAATTTTAAGTTTCTAGTTTAAGGTTTCGTGTTTCGAGTAAAAAAAATCTGTGTATATCCGTGTAAATCCGTGGCTAATTAATCTGGTGTGGGGTGAGGAAACTAAATCCAATAAATCTGCGTTAATCTGCGTCCAACTTTAGGATTTGGGATTTTGGGATTGGGATTTAGAAAAAACAAAATAAGTTTTTTGGGTTGGGTGTGGGGCTTTGTGCTCTTTGTGGGCTTTGTGGTTCAATTATTAAAGTTTTGGCGGATTACCGATTTCCTTATCGAGGTCTCCAAG
>Ga0315555_1001848_pt1 | contig 15163 bp, 12 predicted proteins | sample SalMarSW160380MG_FD_202113 | JGI IMG/M metagenome (GOLD analysis project Ga0315555, IMG submission 202113) | Salt marsh sediment microbial communities from the Plum Island Ecosystem LTER, Massachusetts, United States - Salt Marsh Sediment SW1603-80 ... | reverse complement strand
CGCGCATTTCTCGCTTAACCAGGAGGTTTCCTCAACCACCATCGGCAAAATTCTATCAATATAATATGCTCAGGATTATCAAGACACTTAAAGAGAAGACTTCAGCGAAAATTGCCCTCATCTCGCTCCCCGTTCTTGGCGAAGACCTGGAATCAATTCCCAATCAACGCATCAAGGAATATAATGCTCTGCTCAAGGAGATTGCAGACGGGCAGCAAGTTAGCTATCTACCTGTTTATGAACTCCAAGAAGAGTATTTAGGGAAGGTTCAACAAGGCAGCGGCCGGCCATATGATAGTGGAGGTATGCTTTCAATTAAGGCACTTGTCCGTCATTATTTGCTTAGACAGAGCTTTGACGAAATTTCCAGGAAGCACCACTTCTTATTGTTAACTGATGGGATACATATGAATAGTCGTGGCGCAACATTCATTGCCGATGAGATCGAGTCTTTTCTACGCTCCCATGTGTGATAGTTATATGCATGTACTCGGTATTCGGGGGACATAATACCTGATTTGTAGTAGGCCTGATTGGTATGGTGTCCCCGGAATTGTGGCTAATCTTTCCCTGAGGGTTTATTCACCTAAATAGCTCTTCGACTAGTTTTTGACGCTCTATTTCAAGGTAAGCGGCAATCTCATTCACGATACTGCTCAGGGTGCCGACTCTGAGAGGTTTGTGCCTGGGAATGGTGATGTGATGTTCAAAGCCTTTAGAGGTGGATGTGAGCCGCATATGGCTACCGGTCTGGTGAGTTATCTTATAGCCGTACCTGCCCAGGAGGGCAGCGAGTTCCTCACCGCCCATGTCCCTGGGGAGCTTCATACGGCGATTACCTCGTCCTTTACCATGTGCAGGCGGATGAGCCGGGGCATCTCTTTAGCCTCAAAATGGCACTGCGTGGCGTCCTGCACCATCCTTTTCAAGGCGGCAAAGGAATCAGCTTCGGTAAAGATGTTATGTCCGAGTGCCCTGGCGGTATAACCGCCTTCCGGGGCTTCCTCTACCAGAAAGATTATCTCCTTTTCCATATTCCACTCCTGGGCAGGGTTTAATTCCTTGACCTGACCCTGCCGGTCATCAATAAGTGTAGCACAGTCTTAAACAGAGTTTGAAGTGCTGCCTTGCGATTGGCTCTGATTGAGAATATATGGTGTATTCTGGGGACATGATACCTGATTTGTAGTAGGCCTGATTGGTATGGTGTCCCGGAATTCGCCAGAATGACGAGTGCCCTGTTTGCCACGGCGTTGGTTATGTCGAAGGCTGATAGTGCGAGGCGTTCCCAAACACCTGTGGGCATTGACACTAGCGGCGGAAACTGAGGTTGTTGATTTCGGCGTGGTGAACAATCCGCCGTTTTCATCGGGATTATAGCACCCACGATAATGACTATGAAACTGGATATGGTAACTCGGGCTGCTGAACAAACCTCTAAAATGTTTAATGCGATGAAACCAGTTCGCACACATCTTCATTAAAAGGAGTCGTATGGCGGCTGATTTGTTGTGTGTTGAGACCTCTATGTTGCCATGCAATATGAGTGGTATTACAATGATGCAAACAGATACGCCCCACACTATTTATGCTGTTTAATGGAGGAGGAAATGGCCAACTCTAGACTCGATGTAGGCACCTTAGAAAACTGGCTTTGGGAGGCTGCCTGTAAGATTAGGGGGGAGATTGATGCACCTAAGTATAAGGACTACATTCTTCCCCTAATATTCTTGAAAAGGCTATCTGATGTCTTTGACGACGAAATAGCAAAACTCGTTGAAAATTACGGAAACAAAGACTTAGCCGAGCAATTACTAGGTGAAGACCATAGCTTGGCTCGCTTTTATTTACCTATTGAAGCAAGATGGGCGAGTATTACTAAGCAAGTGACCAATGTTGGTGAGTATTTGACTGATTCAGTCCGTTCTATCGCCAGCGAGAATCCCAAGCTTCAGGGGGTTATTGACATCGTAGACTTTAATGCAACACAGGCGGGGCAGCGGATAATAAGCGATGACAAATTGAAGCTCCTCATAGGCGTCCTCGGCCGATACAGGCTTGGTTTGAAGGATGTGGAGCCTGACATACTGGGCAGGGCTTATGAGTACCTTCTACGAAAGTTTGCCGAAGGGTCGGGGCAAAGTGCTGGAGAGTTCTATACACCTCGGGAAGTCGCCATACTGATGTCTTATATTCTAGACCCAGAGCCTGACAAGGAGATTTATGACCCATGCTGTGGTTCCGGGGGATTGCTAATCAAATGCTATCTAAGATTTAGAGAGAAATGTGGCGAAAATCCATCTATTGCGCCTCTCAGATTCTACGGGCAGGAGATTTTGCATTCTACATTCGCCATGGCAAAGATGAACTCCTTCATTCACGACATGGAGACGCAAGTTGCTCTGGGAGATACCATGAGCAGACCTACGTTTGTGAATGCCGATGGCTCTCTCAAGAAGTTCGACATAGTAACCGCAAATCCTATGTGGAACCAGGACTTCTCACAGAGCACCTATGAGAATGACCCCTATAATCGCTTTGTCTTTGGCTATCCACCTTCTAGCAGTGCCGACTGGGGCTGGATTCAGCACATGTTTGCTTCCTTGAGCGACAAAGGTAAGATGGCTGTTGTTCTGGACACAGGCGCCGTCGCCCGGGGCAGCGGTAATGTTGGCAAGAACAGGGAAAGAGACATAAGAAAAGAGTTTGTGGATAGAGACTGGGTAGAAGCGGTCATCCTGATGCCAGAGAACATGTTTTACAATACCACAGCGCCGGGGATAATTCTGGTGATCAATAGGGATAAGAGGAGAGACAATGAACTGCTGCTTATCAATGCCTCAAGTCTGTTCGAAAAGGGCAGACCAAAGAATTTTCTACCAGACAGCAGCATAAGGCAAATCTCTGATATATACCTGAACTGGAAAGAGGAGAACGGCGTCAGCAAGATAGTCGCCAGAGAAGAAGCGGTTAAGAATGATTACAATCTCAGTCCCTCCCGCTACGTGGCGCAGGGTGGACAGGATGATACTCTGCCTGTGGAGGATGCCGTTGTCCAGCTTAAAGAGGCAGAGGAGGAAAGAAGGGAGGCCGACGAAAAGCTCAGGGAAGTCCTGAACCAGCTAGGAATTACGCTATGACAATTATGGCGACCGAAGAATTCAAGATGACTGACCTTGGCACACTACCTGCAGATTGGAATGTAATTAGCCTGGGAGAGGTTTTGGATGACGTTGACTGTCGAGTAAGAGACACTGGCTTAACGGACATTCCGATACTCTCCATGACTAGGCACCAAGGATTGATCTTACAGAGTGAGAAATTCGAAAAACGCGTCGCAAGTAGGGATGTCAGGAACTATAAGGTAGTACAGAAAGGACAGATTGTATGTGGATTCCCCATGGATGAAGGGGTTGTCTACACTCTGCGAAGGTTCGACATGGGAGCGGTAAGCCCTGTTTACGAAGTTTGGAGATTGATGAGTGGAATCATGGATATTGATTTCTTGGATGAGCTCCTAAGAACGCCTTTCCTGATTTCAACCTATAGAAGATTGACCTCCAAGACTGTTGAACGCCGCCGAATAGTCAGTAGGAGAGACTTTAGAGAAATCAAAGTCCCTCTCCCTCCTCTCCCCGAGCAGAAGAAAATCGCCGCTGTTCTGTCAACTGTGCAGGAAGCGAAAGAGAAGACCGAAGTGGTAATTGAAGCTACCAAAGAGCTAAAGAGGTCACTAATGAAGCACCTGTTCACCTATGGGCCTGTGAGCCCGAAAGAAGCGGAAAATGTGCCATTGAAAGAAACGAAGATCGGGCTGGTGCCGGAGGGGTGGGAGGTCCACTCCCTTGGAGAGATCGCTGAAGTCCGTTACGGAATTCAGGCATCTGTGTCAAGGAACATCGACTCGTCAATGGGGATACCTATATTGACAAACGTGAACATAACACTTGATGGTCAAATAAGCCTGGCACAGTTGAAGTACTACGATTTGGAAAAGAAGAAGAATGGGGATGAATATATTCTGAGAAGGGGGGACGTTGTTTTTAACTGGAGAAGTGGAAGTAAGAAACATCTCGGGAAAACCGCTTATTTTGACCTAAATAGGGAAATGACGCATTCATCCTTTATTTTGAGAATTAGGTCACTAAACAACGAGTACGTGAACAACAAGTATCTATATCACTATTTGTTGTTCATTAAAAGTTTGGCGAAGTACTTCGAGCAATACTATGACTTTGTGGTAAATGCAAAGTTCAACGCGAGTCACACACGTCAGATTCCGGTTTACGTGCCACCTCTTGAAGTCCAGACAGAAATTGCCGATATTCTTTCGTCTGTCGCTAGCAGGATCGAGGTGGAAGAGAACAAAAAGAAAGCCCTTGAAGAGCTATTTAGGACTCTGCTGAACAACCTCATGACGGGCAAGATAAGAGTCAATCAACTGGAGGTTGAGGCGTGAGCGGAAAACTGGGAGGGGAAAAGCACGCCGTCCAAAATCCCCTGGTAGGCTACGTCAAAGAGCCATTCGCTGAATACATGGCTTCCAGTGGGGAAAGGGTCTTGCTCAATCTCGGCTGGAAATACGTTGGCCCTGATGAAGCATTGAGGCTGAGGGGTGGCAAAACCGGCTTAGTCTTCAAGGAGCTCTTTATCAACCAGATGCTAAAACTCAATCTAGGTTTTATGGATGAAACACTGGCTGAGGAGCTTATCAGAAGGCTCGAGCGGATTCCGCCGAACATAGAGGGGAATCTTGTCGTCTGGGAGTACCTAAAAGGCCTCAAGACTGTCTTCGTCCCCAATGAAAAGAGGGAGCGGAATGTAGAGTTCATCGATGCTGAAAATATAGATGCAAATACCTTCCAAGTAACCGACGAGTTTGAGTTTACCAACGGAAGCAAAACCATTAGAGGGGACGTTGTCTTTCTCATCAATGGCGTTCCTGTGTTCCTAGTCGAAACGAAGGCGGCGCATAAAATTGAAGGAATGACCGAAGCTCTTGCCCAGGTAAGGAGATACCACCGGGAGTGCCCGGAACTCATGACAATGTTGCAGGTCTATGCCTTAACGCACATCATCAGCTACTACTACAGTGCTACCTGGAACACATCGGCGAAGTCACTTTTCAACTGGAAGGAAGACGTTCAGGGTGATTTTGAAACCCTGGCCAAGACCTTTTTTGATAGAAAAAGGGTAATCAGGATTTTACACGACTTCATACTCTTCACAAGGCAGGATGACGAACTTAAGAAGGTGGTGCTGCGACCGCACCAGATGAGAGCGGTAAACCGTCTGGTTGAGAGGGCTCAGTCTAAAGACAAGAAAAGAGGTCTCATCTGGCATACTCAGGGCTCTGGCAAGACCTACACCATGATTGTCACGGCCCAGAGAATTATAGAGAACCCGGTCTTCGAGAACCCGACTATTGTCATGCTCATAGATAGAAATGAACTGGAGACTCAGTTGTCAGGAAATATTGATTCTCTAGGAATCAAACAAGTGGAAGTAGCCAAGAGTAAGCAACATTTAAGGGAACTCCTATCTCAGGATACCAGGGGACTCATAGTCACCATGATCCACAAATTTGAAGAAATTCCAGAGGATATCAATACGCGGGAAAACGTTTTTGTGCTGGTGGACGAAGCACACAGAACCACTGGCGGCAAGCTGGGCAACTATCTCGTGGGTGCGCTACCCAATGCCACGTATATCGGTTTCACCGGCACCCCCATTGACAAAACGACGTATGGGAAGGGGACTTTCATCACCTTCGGAATTGATGATCCGCCTAAGGGCTATTTGGATAAATACAGCATTGCCGAATCGATAGAAGATGGTACCACTGTTCCGCTCCACTATACGCTGGCGCCAAATGAATTGCGGGTTGATAAGGAAACCCTCGAAAAGGAATTCCTGGATCTTGCAGAGTTAGAAGGGGTAAGCGATGTTGAGGAACTCAATAAGGTCTTGGAGCGAGCGGTTAACCTGAAGAATATGCTGAAGCATAAGGAAAGGGTTGAAGAAATTGCGAAATACATAGCGCAACATTACAAGGAGCATATCGAGCCTCTGGGCTACAAGGCGTTTCTGGTTGCTGTTGATAGAGAAGCCTGCGCTCTCTATAAGAAAGAACTGGACAAGCACTTACCTGAGGAATACTCTGCTGTGGTTTATAGTCCGTTCTACAATGATGAACTAGAATTAGCACGATACCATCTTTCGGAGGAAGAGGAAAAAAGAATAAGGAAGGCTTTCAGAAACCCCGACGAGCTCCCCAAGATGTTAATTGTAACCGAGAAGCTCCTCACCGGCTTTGATGCGCCTATTCTCTATTGCATGTATTTGGATAAACCCATGAGGGACCACGTTCTCTTACAAGCTATTGCCAGACTGAACAGACCGTACGAAGATGAACACGGCAAGAAGAAACCATCAGGCTTTGTCTTAGATTTCGTGGGCATATTCGACAATCTTGAAAGGGCACTTGCCTTCGACTCGCAGGATATTGAGGGAGTCGTCAAAGATATAGCTGTCCTAAGAGAGCGATTTAAGGCGATAATGGAATCTTCAGGAAAGAATTATTTACAGCTTACCGAAGGTAAAACACAAGACAAAGCAGTTGAGGCAGTCCTTGAATATTTCATTGACGAAGAGAAAAGGCACGAATATTACCAGTTCTTCAAAGAACTATCTGACATCTACGATATTCTGTCCCCTGACGTATTTTTGAGACCCCACATAGAAAATGTTGAAACGCTTGCCAGGATGTACAGGATTCTGAGAGAGGCCTATGATCCCGGCATTTCCATTGATAAGGATTTCTCAAAGAAGACTGCCCTGCTAGTTCAAAAACATACCACAAGCAGTAAAGTCAAAGCGTCGCTCGAAGTCTATGAGATAAACGAAGACACCTTAAGAGTGATCGAGCGAAGTAAGGCTTCGGATACCGAAAAGGTTTTCAACCTTCTGAAAAGCATTGAGAGAATCATTCTTGATTGTGCTGATAAGTCGCTGTACCTCATATCAATTGGGGAAAAAGCAGAACTGATAGCAAAGCTATACAAGGAAAGGCAAAGAACTACACAGGAGACTCTGGAAGAACTAAAGCGCATTGTTGAAGAAATAAATTCGGCGAGAGGGGAACAAGCGGAGAGAAACATGCCTCCCGAAGTATTCTCAATTTTTTGGCTTCTGAAAAACGAAGGCATTGACAAACCCGAAGACAAAGCGAACCAGATGAGAAGTGTTTTGGAACAGTATCCCCATTGGAGAAACAGTGAGGCGCATGAGAGGGAAGTCAAACGAGAACTCTACAAGGTGTTGCTGCAAGCAGGAATAAATGATACCCGCAAAGCCAGTGGATTAGCTAACAATGTAATGAGAGTTATTAGAGGTAGACTGGGATGATTACGCCTGGGAAATTCAAACGGGATGTAAAGAGTCTGGCGGAAGACATCGGTGTTGATGCTAGGGAAATTCACATACGCAAGATGAAACGAAAATGGGCAAGCTGCTCAAGCAAAGGGAGATTAACCTTTGATGCCTCTCTTTTAAACGAGCCTCAAGAAGCTAGATTTAAGGCAATCATACATGAGCTTCTGCATCTTCGATATCCAAACCACAGCAAAATGTTCAATAGATTACTACACATATACCTGAGTAAAAAGGTGAACGAGTAGGATGTCAAAGCGCTATGGCTTAACAGAAGAGGAGCTCGACTTCATCATCAACTATGACATCAAGTACCGAATGGGGAAGGATACAACGGAGGATTAATAGGAATAAATTGTTGGGCCTCCGACATAGTAAAAAGGACTAGTTCATGAATGTGTGGCAAATTGCAACCGGAGAGCCTGGGCGCGATTACAGGTCTTTATTCTGGGACCACGATGTAATGATTATGGGTCCGAGCCGCCTTGGTGATGCTTTGTCAGGTAGATATGCAGCCGGTGATGCCAACTCACCCAACAGACAGGTGCACAGTTTCGCTTACAACCCCAAACCAGGTGACCGCATATTGATGCGTTTGGCTCACGAGGTCATCGGTGTGGGGCAGATTCCGCTAGAAGAGGAACAACAATACTCATTCAACGCAACTTTTGGATGCGTGTACGGATGGGATTTATGCCACTGTAGGAGAGTAATCTGGGCAAGGAATTACGAGTTGGGCGGTTTGGCCCATATCTACGAAACTGCCAAACAAAAACCAACATTTACACAAGTTCATGAGCAACATATCATTGAAATGGTTCGAACCATCGATGGATCGAGTTTCCAACGCCATCTGAAGGAAATGCCGAACATTGACTCCTCAATCTATTCAGAAGAGGAGCTAGGAGTTGAACTGTTTCGAGCAGGAATTGGTAATAAGAATATAGATGATATACTGAAAGCCTTACAACAGGCAGCTAGACTCTGCTCCTGGTATCCCCGTTGTGGTCGTAGCCCTTCTGAAAATGAAATTATCTCTCATATCATATTACCTCTATTTCTTGGGTTGGGATGGTCCCATCAACAAATTGCGATTGAGTGGAATAAAGTTGACATGGCTTTCTTCAAGAAAACGCCCACTATCGCAGAAAATTGTGTCATGGTTCTTGAAGCCAAAGGTTTGGGAAGAGCATTGAGTGATGTGTTGGTCCAACCAAAGAGTTACGTCGAGGGCATGGAATTAACAAATGTGAGACACATTTTAACCACCGATGGAGGAAACCTATTCATGTATGAAAAGTCGAATACCGAATGGAGTCCAGATCCCGTCGGATATATTAATGTTAAGACCCTTCAAAAGGAATATGTGCTACCGAAAAACACTAGTTTGGTAGACACCCTGGTGAGGCTACAACCCAGCGCAGTATGAGTTCTATGCCTGGGCAAGGCTTCTTTACTTTAGCTCGAGCGCTAGGGTTATTCACCAGGAATGACGAAGATAAGTTCTATATTCAGGAATTGCGTAAGGTTCACGATCACTGGGTATCCCACTAGTCGAGCCTGTCCTCGACTAGTAGACTTTGCAACCACTTGACTGGCTGGAGATTAAACCCTTCGTCAGATTGTGCAGTGAGCTAACAAAATAAGCTATTGTTGCCCTTGTTTGTGGTATACCAAAACGCATCGTCTCCACGAGAAAGGAGCGCCCAGAGCAAATACTAAACCCTCGGATACTGCGGAGCATACGAAAACGAACTTCGGTGTTGACTATGAGTGAAATCTGCACTATATTAACTGAGATTCGTTATGTCTTGTTCTGGATTGTGAAATGGAAATGTATGAACCCAAGATTCTTGGATCAAATACGACTGTATCGGTCAACAATATTGCACTTCAAATCGCAAGTAAGAATGTAGTCATTGTAGCTGGTGCTGGGGTGAGCAAAGCACCCCCGACTGGCCTACCTACTGGCCAAGATATTGCTCGCACTTTGAAGCACAGGCTTTCATATACTGCTTTGGCAGACTGTGTAAAAGATTTGCCCGAGGATTTGCTAGCGATTGCCGATGCGGCGGAATCACATTCACTAGAGGCTTTGGAGCTGGTTCAAAAGACGATTTTGGATTCCTTCGATTTCAAGACTGCGTATCCGAACTATGCGCACCAATTCCTTGCACTACTTATGGCCGAAGGTACTGTACAGGCTATGACCACTAACTGGGATACGTGCATTGAGAGAGCAGCGGCAATAATGTCTTCAGACCTTGTTGCCTGCCGGCAGCCAGCTGAACTTGCAGGAGCAGGTAGCAGCGCAGTTCTGTTAAAGCTACATGGGTGTGCCGAGATTGAAGACTCCATTAGGGTATCTTCTTCACAAGTTGGTAAACCAGCTTGGTGGGTAGGTCACCAAATGAGCGCAGCTATTGCACGCAATATGGTCGTGTTTGTTGGGGCAGGTAGTATTTTCCCTTATGTAAGGGAGACTATCATTGGAATCTTAGAAATAGGAGGAGAAGATTCAAGAATTCGGGTTGTCGACATTCAACTAAATCAGGATTGGAATGACCTTCTACACAACCCGAGCGGCGAATTCTTCATCCGTGATTCTGCAGAGGAGTTTCTTGACGGTATTATTAGGTCGTTAACTATGAGCAAGCTTTCTCAGGCTGTCTCGTTAGCAAACCAATTGACGGGGAGCAGGTCCATTGAGGGCGTTGATATACGTAATGCTATTCAGCAAGTTATTGAATTCTTTCAGCAGTATCCGGCTCATTCTCTTTGGTTATGGGTGAGACGTTGTATCTTTCCCAGTGTATGTGGCCCTGCAGTGCTGTCTCCTACCTTTGTCAGGTATATGCTCGCCATCACACTTATTCATAGTATACTTCCACTTCAAGAGATGGAAACCATCAGCAACATCGTGTCTGTAGGGTGTAAGGATTTTATTATTGAACTTGCTTGGGCAAAGGAAGCAGTGACTTCTGATATTCTGTGTCAAAAAAAGACGGAGTCCGTTATTGCCAACAAGCGAAACCACACTCTACCCGCTGCCACGCCATGCATCATCATAGTAGATGGGGTGGTGGGGCCACTGCCTGCACCAACAACGCCTGAGTCAGTGGTCGACACACCAGGCGTAGCTGATATTATTGATGGTCCCCAAACGCTGGCTGCAAACTGGATTTCTTTGGATTCCCTGCTGACTGTGCCGAGTATAGAAAAGCTTCATGATTTAGTAGGAGTATGATAATGGCTGAGACGCCGTCTTCGAGTACACGTTTCAAGGAATACTTCACTACCTTACTTAGGGATGCCGAGTATGACGTCCGACCTTGGGAGCTTGTCAAGGGTATGGATCCTGTAGTATTAGCTGAGAATCCCTACTATGTCATTGCTTTTCAGATTTTCGATATATGGTCTGATCTTATTAAAGCTGCAGGGCAGATCGAACTAGCCCTTTCCCAGATAATTGGCAAGCAAAAGGAAACAGCCAAGGTATGGGATGCTTACCTCATCCTAGTTTGCAGAACCGAACTCCATGAAATTGAGGAATTCAATCAGTTTTCAAATCTCGTGTACAATACTCACCGTACGCGTAAAATAGTACGTACAGGTCTCGGAGATACACTTACACGTTTAAATGAGGTAGTGAAACCATTCATCTCATTGACAAAGGTACGTTCGACCGCAAAAGGCCGAGATCCATTGCATATTCTTCGCAGCAAGATGATAGAAAGTGGAAACGTAGAACCAGGGGAGATTGAAAAGCTAATCGCCATATTCAAAGAACGAGGAGACCTTACAAATGTCTAGTCCTAACAACAACTTGGAACCAGTAGTCTTTAGATCTCTGGTAGTCGAGCGATTTCGTGGTTTCAACGACCCTGTAGAGATCCCTCTGGATGCTTCCGCTGTTGTTGTATCAGGTGCAAACGGGCAAGGGAAGACTTCGTTCTTCGATGCTATTCAATGGTTGCTGCTGGGACACATCCAGAGATTGGAAGAATTACGATTTAGAAAAAACGAAGAACACATAATTAATAGATACGCGCCCATAGGTTCCAAAGCTCGAGTACAGGCGATAATAAAAGATGCTTCGTCTGGTAATTGGATAACCGTGACTAGAACCGGTAACTATCGAGGTAGTATATTGGAGGCAGAAACAAATGAAGAGAAACTAGTCGGCCAAAAAGCCGAGGTATTGATGCGGAAAGCATTAGGAGTATCGACGAGTGACGAAGACACATTTGGACAGTACTTTCTGAGTACAGCTCTGCTGCAGCAGGACCTTGTGCGCGAGTTTCTTTCTACATATACGCATGCTAAGAGATATGAGATTATATCAAGGTTATTAGGTCTGTCAGCCATAGACGAATTCAATGACAAGCTCGACGAAACGAAGAAATATATTGCTGAACAGATCGAGAAAACGTACACTGATTTGCAGGATGCCAAACAGTCTGTGGCAGAAGCTGAGCAAGATGTAAGAGAAAGCAAAGCTCGCATAGAAACTGCCCCTATCCTCTCTGAAACAATTAAGGAACTGGAAAACGAAGCTAACTCGCTCGGCCTTGGCTTCTTGCTCGAAAGGATGCGGAATACTTCTGACGACGGAGAGCAAATTGTTCTCCGCGATATCTTGCGGTATGAAAAACAACTTGAGCGTTTGGACGATCTCATCATTACTATGCGCACTCACTTTGACGAAAGGCCAGAATTAGACCTGGTAACGACTGAGAAAATAGCGACAGAAATCAAGAATGAACTCAACGAAGAGAAATCCAAGCTGAAAGATGATCGAGCTACCGAACAAGAATGCCTTGAAACCTTAGAGAAAGTCAAGTCCCGTACTGATGATTTACGTCAGCTTGCTAGCCTAGCAATACCAATGCTTACCGATCATTGCCCAGTCTGCTCCCAGACAATTGACACTGAAAGTGTTCGGACAAAGCTGCAACTATTGTTAGGTGAGCAACCGGAACTCTTGGAAGCTAGGAATAAGTACAAAGAAGCCAAAGAGGCTACAGCTCAAAGAGCGAAGAGAATATCTCAACTAGAAGAAAAACACCGGGATGCTGCTGCAGATACGGAACAGGCGAAGCTTTGGGAAAAACGCACCAGTCATTTGTTAGACGACCTTCGAGGCATTAGTCACACTCTTGAGACACTCAATTTTCCACAGCCGTTTCCCCAATCGGACGCCTTGATCGATTGGTTACCCATTGTTCAAAATTGGGCGTCAGGTACACTAGCCAAGTTGAACACTTTCGAGCAGCTTGTTCAAAGTGTGATTGCTGCACAATCTGCACCAGAGGAAAGCGACCGATTGAATAGACTTGAGGCTAAACTCAATCTTTTGATAAGTCAATACAATGAAAAAAGGGGTGTAGTTGACGGTCTCGAACAAGTGTTGGGTAAGAGAAAGAATCTCGTCGAATTGGCAAGGAAAAAAGCGACGGAGGTTGTTCGCGAAGCCTTGGATGAACTGGACCCTGTATGGCAAGATTTATTCTCCAGGCTAGCGCCTCATCCGACATTCGATCGCCTCTCCTTTTCTCATGAATTATATCATAAGCGTGGAGCTTCCATTCCTCTTGCAATTGACCAACAGGCTCAGCTTGAGATAAGTCCATCAATTGGATTTAGCTCTGCACAAGCAAATGTTGCAGCTCTCTGCTACTTCCTTGCGCTAGCGTTTGCGAGCAGTGAGGCAGATTTTGGCTTCGTCTTGTTGGATGACCCATTACAAGCAATGGACGATGTGAACGTTCTTGGCTTCGCAGACCTCTGTCGTTTTCTACGAAAAGAGAAACAACTTATTATTGCCACGCATGAAGGAAGGCTTTCCAATCTTCTTGTACGGAAGCTTATATCTAGGGACAAACCAATTAACACCATAAGGCTTGAGTTTACTTCTTGGAATAGATCTGGCCCATACATCAAAGTTGAACGTACTGGCTCTCGCCCAGAGATATCTGTCCTCGCTAGCCTCGCTGTTACAACATAAATGTCTGCATAAATCCGCTGTTTGGATAATCGTTCCACTAGTATGAGTCTAATCAATCTGAGAGGGGAAATACCGCTGGCCAAGATAAGATAAGTAATCTCTATCTGAGTTGGGACATCCCTTAAGAACTTCAAAAAGCTGCTGATAGGGCATAACACTAAAGTGTACCTCATCTCCAATGTGTTCCTTAAAATCTTCTATTTCAATTCGGTGTCTCTCTGCCTCCGGGGAAGGCACCTCATACCACAAATAAAGCAATTCAAAATTCATGGGACCAAATGCTGTACCTAATCCCAGAATGTATTTGAGTAGCTGTGGTGCGTCTAGGTAAACAAAACTGGTTCTCCCTTGTTCTTCCTTATGAATACGCTTAGCCAATCTTTCGCATCTGGGGACCTGTGCCCACAGACCTGGTTTAGAGAAATAGCCCTCTTTGATTGCCCGTTTCGTATGACGATGATAGGGTTCAGTGAATTTTGATTCTATTGCGAGTGGCTTCAACCCGATTCCGTGAAACTCAACGTCAAGATGTGGTGGTATCCCACGCAACGGAGTAGGATGAGTCTGTTCGAAGCGCATTTCGGTCATCCCACGGGGTGCACCACAAGCACGTGCAATTTCATCGACATTATGCTTTCGCCAGTATTCAAAAACGTTGACCACAAGAGATGAAGAGGAGTGCAATGCCTGCATTTTACCGCGGCTGCCTAAATTGCCCAGTTCCTCTCCTTTGCCTGATTTAAACTCCTTTTCAGTTTCTAGTGAAAGTGATTTGTATAGATTATCTTTCAGAGAGAGGGTGTACCCCTCCTTATCTATTTTGATGCCTAATCGGTTTGCCCAAGCTCGTTGTTGCAGGCAAATGAATTCATACGTTCTTGTCATTTTTCTCCCTGGTGTGATTGCACAGTGAAGCCACGGGTCAGACTGCAGATCATCCTAAGTAAATTGTACCTTGGTATGTCCTGGTGGGTAAAGTAATAACCATTTGATTTGGTGTTGTCACAGGCCCCACGTTGGTTGAACAATTCATCGAAATGTTGGAGCCTGCTGGCAACAAGAGGCATAGCGTCTTTCAAAACTTCCTCGTTTAGTCAGACAACCCCTAACTTTCTATAGATGCTGCCTCCTCCTCCAAAGTTGTAATTAGATTCCGCATGCACAGAGATTCTCCCTATCACATTCGACATTGCACACTTCGTCAGAACATTCACCGGCTACGGACAAAAGATAATGGATTCTACATAGGGCGTGACTGTCATTTGCCAGTAAATCTAGCTGAGCCTGCTAAGCATATGGTAGAATCTGTTTCGAAATTCGTGAAAGGAGATGAGACGATGGCTCACAAAGTGACTTTTTACGTGCCTGAACGCCCATTGGGAGGAAGGGACATTCAGTTTGATGTAAAGAAGGATGAGGCCATGTTGGGGACCCTGAAGGTTAGCCGAGGCGGCGTAGTTTGGCGCCCTAGGGATAATGTATACGGCTATTTCTTGCTCTGGAGCAAACTCGATGAGGTCGTAGCTAGGCACCACACTTCGAAAAGGGCGCTCTGAATCCAGTCAAGGCCGAAGCTGCTTCTCCAGAAGTCTCTAACAAGGCAAGAGCATACATTCGCTTGGACTGCACAAAAAGCCATTTTGTGCAATGGAGTAACGGTTTGTCATGATGTGCAATTAAGCGATTCGGAAGAATTATATTCAAGGCTCAGGTATTTACTGCTTT
>Ga0315555_1001847_pt1 | contig 15167 bp, 11 predicted proteins | sample SalMarSW160380MG_FD_202113 | JGI IMG/M metagenome (GOLD analysis project Ga0315555, IMG submission 202113) | Salt marsh sediment microbial communities from the Plum Island Ecosystem LTER, Massachusetts, United States - Salt Marsh Sediment SW1603-80 ... | reverse complement strand
TGGTCCAGGATTGAATTGCCGCGGCCGACGGCGGCTCAATACCCGTCCTGACCAAAACCGTTTTGCACCCGGCTGTCACACCGGTTTGGACATCCTTCTCCGAATCACCGATGAAATAGGAAGCCGAAACATCAATGTTGAAATCGCTGACTGCCCGGCTGATATTGCCGGTTTTCGGCTTGCGGCAATCACAATTTTCCTCGGGTGTATGCGGACAATAGTAAAATCCGTCAATAGTCGCACCTAATTTCTTAAGCTGTTGTTGCAGCGCCTGATGAATTTCATCTATCGCTTCCCTGGTGGTCTTGCCCCGCCCAATTGCCGATTGATTAGTTATCAGGATAATTTTGAAACCGAGATTTTTGAAAATCTGCAGCGCCCGGGGAGTAAAATCGAATATTGCCAACTCCGCCTTACTTTTAATATAATCAACGCTGTCGGCATTCAGGGTACCATCCCGATCGAGGAAAATGGCTCTGGACTTATTCAACTTCATCTACTTATAACTAAAATGTTTCTCATCCGCGGGCGTAAATTACAATTCAAAAACGTAAAATAATAGTGCCTGGTTAGACGAAAAAGGATAAATTGTCAGGGCGATGAAAATTTCACTAATGAACAAAATACTTCACTTACTAAACGATAGCGTGAGCAAATGTTAATTAAAAGATCATCGGGTTGTTTGATTCTAGGCCTGGTTTTATCGGTGGAATTATCCTTTGCCGAAGAGCCGGATTCCAGCTGGATCGCTAATCGTATCAAACATTACCCGGTGCATTATTTTAATGGTCTGCGAACTTGCTGGGAATTTCCGTATCAAAAGAGAATCTATTTTGCCGGGGCGGTTATGATTCCAATCTCCTTTCTACTGGATCGGCAGCTGCAAAATTATATCAAGGCAAACAAAATCTATTCCGGGCAGGTTTCGCGGATTGGCAACCTCTACGGTCATCGCTGGGATTATTACGGCACCCTGATCGCGATCCTGCTAACCAACACCATTGCAAGCCAACCCTACTCGAAAACCATCGCGGACACAGAGCTCTTAGTTGAAACGGGATTGACTACGGCGATTTTTACTTCGGGATTAAAAATCCTCACTCACCGGCAGCGACCGAACCAGAAGGGCTACCGCTCTTTTCCCTCAGGGCACACTTCAGGGTCCTTTGCCCTGGCTGCCGTCATTAAATACCTTTACGGCAATTTGCCGGGCTATTTGGCTTATGGAATGGCGGCATTTGTCGGCTCGACGCGGATCCACGACAATAAACATTACCTATCCGATGTTGTCAGTGGAGCAATTTTGGGAATGTTAATTGGTCGCAGTTTTACTCATCAGCATCAACTGGAATGGTCTATGCGACCAAATTCCGAAACCCATTCGATCAATATTGGCCTTGAGGTTTCACTATGACATTCTCCGATTACCTGAAAACCCAGAAAGTACTAATTCTCGATGGTGCTATGGGCACGGAGCTGCAGCGCCGGGGAGTAGATATCACTCTTCCACTCTGGTCGGCTAAGGCACTTACTGATCATCCCGAAGTGATCCGCGAAATTCATTGCGACTATATTGCCGCTGGGGCTGATATTATTACGACCAATACCTTCCGCATCGATTCAAGAACATTTCAGAAAGCAGGCCTGACCCAGGAAAATGCCCGTCAAGCAACTATCAAAGCAGTTAATCTTGCCCGCGAAGCAGTCCGGATTACTGCCGCTAAACGCAAGATCTGGATCGCCGGCAGCATGGCACCGCTGGAAGATTGCTACCATCCCGAACTGACACCCGACTATCAAACGGCATTCGCCGAACATTCACTCAAGGCCGCCTGGCTGGCGCAAGCGAGTGTCGACTTCATCCTGATCGAAACAATGAACTCTCTGACCGAGGCTTTGGCAGCAACCCGGGCAGCTCTGGCAACCGGCTTGCCAGTCGCTACCAGCTTTATCCTGCGCGATAAAGACCATATTCTCAACGGTGAGGCTATCTTTCCCGCCTATCTCGCACTCAAAAAGGAAGGTATAACAATCTTTTCAATCAATTGTACTCATTACTCAATAATAACTTCCTTTCTTAACACCTATTCCAGGCGTATCCAGTTGCCGCTAATGGTTTATGTCAATGCCGGGATTTTCAACAGTCAGAAAGGTTGGGAGGAAGATCCTCAGTTCACGCCCTCATTTTATCAACAAATTGCAAGATCCTGGCTAAATCAGGGAGTAAAAATCATTGGCGGCTGTTGCGGAACTAACCCGTCGTACATTCGCCTTCTCGCACAAACAAAAAGTCCAGTGTGAGGGGGATTCACGCTGGACTGGAGGGTAGTGAGGTTTTGGGGATATTGTTATTAAAAATCTGCCCCAATTTAAAAATTATAATATTCATAAAAATTGAGATAAATCACATTTTCTATTAGAGATATTGCATATTAATCTGATCCATAAACCCAAAAGATTGAGCTTGGATCGCCGCGAATATAAGCATGATTATTGTTTTTACTGGCATCCATAACGTAATCCGTCGTCTCTTCCTGAAACCGCCACAAACCTTCGAGGTTATCCAGACCGGTTGGTGAGTAGTGCTCGGTTAATTTATCAGGACGCCGATGATGAAAGGCAACTTCGGACGACTCAAGTTTCTTTGACCAGAATCGGATTTCGCGAACGGTCCCTTTCCAGTAATTAGTATTATCACTGCCAATCAGCATAGTGTTGTAAACATTCCCTTGATCACTCACCGTAATATATTCCTGCTTCAATAACTTTCCATCAAAGTAAAAAGAGAATCTCGTTTTAAAACGAGTGAGACAGAGATAATGGATCTCCGCCCTCCGCCAATCCAAGCCGCTGACACTAAATTGCCCTAATAACTGATCTCTAACATAAACCAAAACTAGGCTGGAATCACCGGCGCCCCGATACAAGGCAACCTCAGTCCCACCCGAATTATTGCCTAAAAATAACAGCGGAAGAGTAGTTTCAGCCCAACTTGAATCGCCGGCAGCCCAAATCTCAACCGACATATTCATCTGGCTTAGACCTCCCAGCGTATCCAAATTGGCAACCTCCAGATAATGCTTTCCTAAAAATCCCATGGCAACAACCACTTTGGTCTGATTTTCATCACAGGAAAGCAGACTAAATGCAACACCAAAAAGTAAACAAGATAGAATTATTGCAATGGATTTATTATTCATAAATCGCGGTAAATCCGGTTGATATGCAAGCCGTCCTTATCGTAATAATCCACAATACTTTTCAAATTATCATAATCAACTTGATACTGCATATACTCTAAAATTGAACCGTCCACGGAAATTATAATTTTCTTGACCAGCTCGTTTTGCTCGTCAAAATAGAGTTCATACCGACCAGCTAGATTGTCATCATTATTATAAATAAAAGCTTCGACAATTTGAGAATTGTCAACCTTCTCATAATGAAAATGATAACGGTAATAAATATTTCCCACATCCTCCATCACAATCAGATCAGAGAGAAGATTATTGGAATCAAAAAGACATTTTACCACCCAATCCGCCTGAACTTGCTCAAATTGATTATCAAAAAAATCAGGGTGTAAATCGGTCAATTTGCCACCATGGGGGAATTCGATCCGCTGTTCCAAAATAAGGTTCTTTATGCCGTAGGTAAATACTCCCCGGGCAATTACCTGTTTATCCTCATTGATATATTCAACCAGGTGGACGGTTTTCGCCGGATCGGTATAGACTTTGACATGGGGCGGTGGACGATTATCCTGATTGTCGATATAATTTAACCGCCGATTGAACAGGAGATCCCAGCGTGTGGCATATAAAAACGAAAGATTCTCCCTCACTGGCGCGGTACGCTCGCTCTCGCCAATGAATTCCAGCGAAAGGAGCTTGTTGTTGCCATCAAACACGCCCTTGAAATGGGGCTGCTTTTGAGCCTGATCGGGAGTAATTGGCTCGCCTAATAAATCACTAGCCTGAAATTTTGCCGCAAAATAGCGAACAATTCGGGATTGCGCCTCCTTCGAACTGATACCGGCCTTTTTTTCTTGTTCAGCAATCCAATATTCGTTGATTCTCGTCAAAGTCGCCTGGTCTATCTTGACTACCACATTCACTGAATCCAGTAAAATATAAGGACCACCCTGAGCTTGATAAGAGGGCAGAAAGTGCAAAGGCGATTTGAGTAATCCCGGATTGCCGCCGGGATTAACCGGAGCGATTTTTACTACCTCAGGTGCAGCTATGGCAGGTTTTTCAACTAGCTCCGCTTCCTCTTCCGGCTTGACTGATTTCCTGAAAATACCACAGCTTAGCAATCCGAGACATAGATAAAATACCAGAATCCGCTTCATAAATTCAATCCTAGACTCGTGACTTCTTTCATTGATTATAACTAACAAAATATTAGTCAATTATGCAAAGATTATAAACCAAATGTTAATTACAATTAAAAGTGATTATAAAGTTAGGTGAAAATTTCTCGGAGTGCGTCAACAATATTAACGTATTTCTAAAATAACAAAGCAAATGAAAATCTTCTTTATACTGCGCTCGCACACCTCAGTATTATTGAAGCAGTTCTATCGAATCAAAAAGACTTTTTGCAGCGAGCGCTGATCATTGCAGTTGATTTCAATAAAATACATACCGACACTCAAATCGGGCGTAAAAACAAAATCGGTCCTCTGATTGTTACCGCCTGTTCCGGAAGTATGATAGACTTCCCGACCAAGCAGGTTATATAATTTGATATCGAACTGCCCAAAAATTCCATTGTCCAATTTAATCTGAAACGACTTTTTTGTCGGATTGGGAAACACTTTGAAATCTTGACTGCTGCGGGATGCTCTTCCGGATTTAATGGCACTTGGAGGAGAAATCAATTTCACCGTTCCAAAATCATCGGCGTTTATCCAGTGATTATTACTGTCCTGATGCGCTACCGCAACCGAACCGATCATATTATCGCGTACGGTCATAATGGGATTAACTTCCGGTTCATCGTCGTCGTTAGCCGCCAGTGTTAAGCCCATCTCCATACCGGTCGTCAACGTGACCCTGGCGCCCTCTTTATTTGTATCTGAATAGGTATCGTCGTATACGATTAGTGAAAATTCATAGGTTGACACATGATCAATCCTGCCCAATGCAAACTCAGGAAAGTGATCGGTATAGGAAACCTCCCCACCCATTCCGGCCATATCAGTTACCGAAAATTCGGTAGTTGTTCCTCCGGATTCGGGATGTTTTGCAAAAATGTGATAGGCAAAGGCATTCTCGGCATTGCTGTTGCCAATATCATAACGGTGTTCGCCACCGGATTTGTCCTGATCAATGAATACCTCAATCATATCGAAATTATAAACAGCGGCAGTTTGACCTTTGACAAAGGCATCCGAAATCACATCATCGGTGATTTCCACGGCAAAATACATCAGGTTTTGGGTCACCGACCAAACGGTTTTATATCGTCCAGTAAAATCATCAGGCTCAAGCGGCGCGTTCCACGGTATCCAGGTCTGATCAATCGGTTGCCATTTTGCCTCCTCCCAGCAGGCGTCATTGGCAATTCCGTCAATTACCGGTGGTGAAGAAACCTCTGGCGCCTCGACCGGATCATCCTGAGCTTGCATCCCGGAAGAACCTGCCCAGGCAATATTCCAGCAGAATAAAAAAAGCAGTAAACCCAATCCAAAACTAACCAAACCATTCAATTTCATGAAATACCTCTTCAATTTTGCCGAAAAGATAGAAATTTCTATCAATTCTACAAATAGATTTGTCATCTCTGTATTTAATCTAAAATATGATTCTACGAATAAATTTTTTGGTTACGAACTATCGCCGCTGCAGCTGGGATTTGATCTCATACCATCTTTTTTGTAATTTGGAGTGTTCCTCAACCATTGAGGAGGTATTTTGCTTCAGTTTCTCTGCTTCTCTGATCTTTATCCGCAATTCTCTGATAGATTTTCCCAGATTTTCGTTCAGCATGACGGTTATGTAATCCATAACTAATCGGATTTTTTCTTCATCATTCAGGCTTTCCACATTGGATTCGGATTCGATAATGATTTTGGAAAGATAGAATCGTTCCTCGTCGGTCCATCCATGATCGTATAATCCGGCAGGCGACAAATCTTCCTGATTCTGAATCCTTCGGTAAATTTCTTCGGCGATATTCTTAAGTACTACATGCTGGAAATTTGGCACTGTAATTTTTTCAGTGATAAAATGAAGCAGCTCATCTTCGCCGATGAGCATGAGTTTTAGGAGTTCGAATTCGGCTCGATCAATACCGGTAACAATTCGTAATTCTGGGGCAGTGCTAAAATCCGATTTGACTGCACTAATTGATCCCACCTTTCGTTGGCGTAAGACTCTCCTCACCTGAGCAATGATCCGCTCTTCCCGAAGATTCAGCTTTTCGGCAATTTCCTTTATAATAAAATCCCGGGTTACCGGATTCTGCACTTCGGTAATTTCGGTCACCAGCTGTTCAACAAACTGACTCTTTGCGGTCGGCGTTTGCCGGGCTTCTGCGTACTTGCGAATAAACCAGTCAATAAACTCTGGTGAGCTTTGCTGCAGTTTCCGGAATTCATCCGGAGCATATTTACTCAGGTAAGAATCCGGATCATCTTCCAGTGGCAGCTGCATAATCCGGACATCCAAACCCTCTTTGAGCAACACGAATCCCGCTCGTTCGGTAGCTTTTTGCCCGGCATCATCGCCGTCGTAACACAAAATTATCTTAACTGCAAATCGCTTCAATACCCTTGCATGATGGAAATTCAAGGCAGTCCCGGAGCTGGCGACGACATTCTCGATTCCGCTGGAATAGACTCGCAAGAAATCAGTATAACCTTCGACTAAGATTGCCTCTTTCCCCTGCTGAATCACATTTTTCGAGTGTTCCAGACCGTAGAGTGTCCCGCTTTTAAAGTAGATCGGTGTCTCCGGCGAATTCAGGTATTTGGCCTCTTCCTGAGGATCCAGCGTCCGCCCACCGAAAGCCACTACCCGTCCCGCCAGATTAAAAATCGGAAACATAATCCGATTGCGGAAACGATCCAGCAACCGATTCCGCTCCTTGGCACTGACAAATAGACCGGACTGTTCAAGCACTTTGGATGAAAATCGCTTGGGATCTATCTGACGAATCAAGCTGTCCCATTCGTCCGTTGCATAACCAATTGAGAACTGATTCAGCAGCGCCTTGGTAAAACCGCGATTCTCGAGATATTCGAGGGCTGGCCGACCCTTGTCGCTGAAAAGCTGCTTCTGGTAAATCCCCATAGCAACATCATGCAGTTCGTATAACAGCGCCGTTTCGCCTTTTTGCAGATCGTCAGTGCCCTTTTCATACTCGAGCTGAATCCCGTAGCGCTCAGCCAGTCGCTTTAAAGCTTCGACATATTCGATTTTTTCATATTCCATCACAAAGGTAATTGCATTGCCGCCTTTGCCACAGCCGAAGCAGTGAAAGATTCCCAGCGCCGGATTGACACTGAACGAGGGCGTTTTTTCCTCGTGGAAGGGACATAAACCGAAGTAATTGCGCCCACGCTGTTTCAACTGCACAACTTCCGCAACGACGTCGAGAACGTCTGCCCGGGCTTTGATCTGCTGGATGGAATTATTGGAAATCTTCGGCATAACAGTACTAATTTAAGCAATCCGGTTCATTTGGCAAGATAGCAAACCGCTAATGAACGCTAATAAACGCAAATTTTATCTTAAAATTGATCCCTAATTTGGATTGCTTCAACAGTGTTGAAGCATGCGAACGCAGTTCGCAGAAAATCCGATATTTTTCAATAATTAAAAATGCGCCAATGTTTTTGGCGCACTCCAGATTTTTTTGCTACACCGAGTATTACTAAATCTGCAAAAAATCTCACTAAAAATTAATTAATAAAATATACTCCGTGTAACGAATTCAATCCTCAGAGTTCGACGACCGTCACACCAGTGCCGCCGCTGTCGAAATCCTCAAAACGGAAGCTGCGAATGCCCGGTGTGCTTCTCAATACCTCATGGGTCATTCTCTGGAGGGCACCAGTTCCTTTACCATGGATAATTTCAATTTGATTCAAACCGGACAGCAGCGCCCGATCAAGAAATTTTTCCAGCATTGCCCGGGCTTCGTCAAGTCGAATCCCCCTTAAATCCAAACGATACGACGGGATACTTTCCACTTGAATCTGTGTTCCCGCAGTTGCTGATGTCGGAATTTCATCATGCTCAACAACCTTAAGCACATCTACCGATACCCATAATAATTTGCCATCAATATTGACCGCTGCTTTCTGGCGGTTTGCCGGCAGCTCGACAATCTGTCCCACACCCGGAACTCCCTCGACTTTCACCCAACTACTGACCCGAATATTTTCGGGCTCGGGTTGTTGCAGCGGCTTTTTCTGTGGTACTCGTTGGCGAATTTTTTCCTGAATAGCTTCCAGGGTCTTCTTAGCTTCGATGATCGTTTCCCGGGATGCCTCTTTTTCCCTGATATCCTTTACGGCATGCTCGATCCGTGAGCGGGATTCATTTACAATATTTTGCAGCTCCTCGGCAATTTTATGATCTATAGCTTTATGTTTTTCCCGAATGGCAGCCACTCGATCTTCGTATTCCTGGATCAATTTGTCCAAGGTCTTTTTATTCCGCTCGACTGACCGACTCTCCTCGGAGATTTTCACTCTAAGAACTTCCACCTCGCGCAGGAGGTTCTCGAGCTTCACCTTGTCGCTGCCCATCAGCTCTTTAGCCCGTTGGATCACCACTCTTTTCAATTCCAATCGCTGCGCAATTTCCAGCGCATAACTGCTGCCCGGCAAACCCAACTGCAGGCGATAGGTCGGTTTGAGCTCCTCAGTATCAAATTCCATGGCGGCATTGATCACCCCCTCCTGCTTATCGGCGAAGGCTTTCAAGCCGCTGTGGTGAGTCGTTACAACCGTCAAGGTCTTTTTTCTCAATAACTCTTCCAGCACCGCCTGGCCTAAAGCCACGCCCTCCAGCGGATCGGTTGCAGTACCCAATTCATCAATCATTACCAAAGATTTATCAGTCGCCAAATCAATGAACTGCTTGAGGTTGGTGACATGGGAAGTAAAAGTTGAGAGGTCATTTTCCAGCGATTGCTGATCGCCGATATCAATTAAAAATTGATCGAAAAAGGGCAAGCAGCTTCCCTCATCTGCCGGAATAGGTAATCCTGCCATTGCCATTTGACCAATCAAACCAATAGTTTTCAGCGCTACGGTTTTGCCACCGGCATTAGGACCGGAAATGATCAAGCACCTGAAATTTTGATCGAGTTCAAGATCGAGAGGCACCACCTCCTTTACCAGCGACAGCAGCGGATGGCGGGCATTTTTTAACTTTAGACGACGATCCTCAAGCTCAAGCTGCGGAACATTGCAGCGGAAACGCTGGGCAAACCTGGCACAGGCTCGCAGAAAGTCCAATTCAATCAAGATATTCAAATCGGTTTCGAGGCGATCAAAATCGGGGCGCAGCTCATCGGTAAGGACCCGTAAAATCAGCTCGATTTCCGCCTGCTCTTGCATTTCCAGGTCTTTAATCGTATTATTAATTTCGACGATACTCAGGGGTTCCACATAGACTGTTGCCCCGGTTGCCGATTGACCATGAATAATACCCTTGATTTTGCGCTTACTCTCGCTACGTAGCGGCAGGACAAAACGACCATCCCTAATTGTGGCCTGCTCTTCATGCAGCCATTTCTCCCGCCGAGCTTGCTGCATAACGTGCTCAATTTCCTGCTGAAGCCGCGCAAGTGTCCGGCTAATTTGCTGGCGAATCCGGGCTAATGCCGGGCTGGCATTATCTTTGACCAACTCTTTTAAATCAGCTGCCTCCGGTTTGCCCGGCTGATCCTCTTTAATGACCCTTCGAATCAGACGCTGCGCTGGTTCCAGTGGATCAAGTTGCTCAATCAATTCAGCAGGCGGTGCTAAAACCTGGCGGTTCTGTTGCCAGAAATGACGCAATCTCACACACTGTTTTAAAATATTATTAATTTCAATCAGAGATGCTATACTCAAAAAACTGCCGCTAATCCGACAGCGTTTTAACTCCGGTCGAATATCCCCAAATTGTTCCAGGGGCAAATGGTTATTCTGCTCGAACAATTTCTGTAAAGTCGCAACTTTTCCCATCCGGACAATTATTTCATGGTAATCATTCAGCGGCGACAAATTGAGCGTTCGGATTTTGCCTGCTTTAGACAGAGTTTCGGCAGCTATCAGGTTAGCCAACCGATCAAATCCCAGCTTTTCACGGGCATCGGTCACCATGACTACTCCTTATTATCCAGCGTATTTGGCTCGATCATTTTCACTTTATTAATCAGCGAGTCCGGAACAGAGGGCAAAGGTAGTGGGGCTTGACGCGGGGTTTTTAAGAGTTCCTGGACAGCTCCCTGAAGGGAATCGGATTGTTCTTCAATCTGTAAAGCCTGAATTAAAAACCGCTCCCAGCGGTTGAGATAAATAAACGCTGGCGAAGAAGTGGCCAACTTCTGCACCGGACGACTTGTAGCAAAAATGTTGATACACCAGACGACAATAGCCATAATCAGCAATGCTTTGAGAGCCCCAAAGCAGAAACCAGCCAGACGATCCAACCAGACCAAGCTCAATGCTTTGACAAGTCGTTTCAGGATCATTGCCAATATTTTCACCGCAAAATAAACTATCAAAAACACAATCAAAAAACCGACTACAGTCTGGACACCTTCGGCTACGGAAAAAATATCCTTAATAAGCCATATCCCAAGCGAATAATAACGTATAGCTAAGTAAGAACCCAGGACCAGACCAATCAGTTTAAAAGCTTCCTCAATCAAGCCCCGGCGCAAACCGGCAAATCCCAGAAAACCAACGACAATCAGGACAATTAAATCAAAGAGAGTATACATTGATAACTCAGCTTAATTTTTCCAAAAATACGGTTCCTTCACTTTCCTGGTATCAACCATTCTTCCCAGAACTCATCAAGAAGGAGGAAGAAATCAGGTTAACTTTGAGCGTACCATTGCCTGAACTGCGGTTCCGTCCGCGCGACCTTTGACTTGCGGCATTATTTTCGCCATAACCTTGCCCAGATCTTTGATAGATGTCGCACCGGTTTCGGCAATGGTATCCTGGACAATTTTTTCCAATTCCTGAGACGAAAGGGCTTGAGGCAGATAGGACTCGATTATGGCCAACTCGGCTTGCTCCTGGGCTACCAGATCGGCTCGACCGCCATCAGTATAGGCTTTGATGGATTCGCGTCGCTGTTTGACCGCACTGGCTAGTACCCCAATAATATTGTCATCGCCAAATTCTTTTCGCTGATCAATTTCTTGCTTGCGAATCATCCCGCGCAATAACCGAATAACGCCGGTCTTGAGTTCGTTGCGGGATTTAGTAGACTCGATTAAATCTTGTTGTAAACGTTCTTTTAGACCCATGGATTACCTCTAATTTTTAGAACTTATTCTATTTCCGGAGGTAGACCGCGGCCATCATCCGGCCGGTTTGACCGCTATCCCGCCGATGACTGAAAAACAGGTCGGCGCGACAACTGGTACAAAGATTACTGTCATCAAGATGATTTTCTGTAATTCCCAGCCTGAGCAGTTTTTGTCGAATTGCCAGCGGAAGATCAAGAAAGCAATTTTCACCACGCCGGACAATGACATCTTCAGGAAATATTTTCCAGACATCTTCCTGTACCTCATAACAACAGCTATGAATAGCCGGACCTACTGCACATAGAATATTGGCTGGTCGAGAATTGAATTGGTCAGCCAGCAGCCGAATCACTTTTTCCAGGATTCCATTAACAACGCTGCGCCAGCCAGCATGCACAGCAGCAATCACTTTTTGCTGTGGATCAATCAGAAGAACTGTCGGACAATCAGCGGTTTTGATTAGCAGGGCGAGCTCCTTTCGAATTGTAACAAATCCATCAGTTCCTGAATAAATACCAGGTTCTTTTACAATTCGAATCCGGGTTCCATGAATCTGGACTCCCTGCACAGTCTGTTCTGCAGTGACCTGGATCGAATTATAAAACCGCCACCGATTCGCGATTACCTTCTGGCGGCTATCCCCTTTTATTAATCCAAGATTGAGGGAGTGAAAAAAACCGCTGCTGACACCCCCGATCCGGGTACTGAAACCGTGATTAATCTCTTCACGGGAATGCAAAAGCGAGGACCGGAACAGGATCAAATCATTTATTCTAATGGGCTCGAACATGCCTAATAATGCGGAGTATACGGCACCAGATCACCATTTTCGATCGCCGCTATTGGTACTGTATGACCATCTTCAAATTTCATAATAAAGGCGCAGGAATTAACTCGCGGACGATTCCCCCGAAAGGAGATATTCCGGCAAATGCCGCTGTATTTTGGCATTTGGGATAATTGTTTACGAATGGTTTCCCGGGAACAATCACTGTCATTGAATACTGAGAGTAAAGCCCGCATGGTATCATAACCATAAAGGTCGAAACGACTCGGCTTGGCACCCAATAAGCGGGAATAAATACGCTCAAAGTTCTGGTAAAACCGGGAGTCTTGATCAATATAATAATCGGAGATAAAAATCAGGTTTTGCGAAATTTTAGGGTGATCTTTTAACAGGGTCAGATCATTCCAGTTGGCGCTGCCGAAAATTTTTGCACTCAGATTATAGTATTCCAGCTGCGGAATCAAGAGTGTCAAATCGGAAGCATAAGCCGGAACTAATAGTCCGTCAATAGATGTAATTCGATATTCAAGGGAATCCATTTTGGGAACCAGAAACTCAGTCGAATCCATCAGACCGGTCAGAATCAGTGCCCGATGCTGATCTACCAAATAGACATTGTCCTCTTTAAAAATGCGGTATTTATCACCATACATATCAACATATATTCGGGCTGCCCGTTGGAGACTATCAGAATTAACGTATCGGTGTAGTTGCACTAGACTCTTCTCGATTTTTTGATTAACCAAATTTCGGCTAATTTCCAGTCCCGCCTGGCGAATCATCGAAATTTGATATTTCAATTCGACTGGTGAGCCATGATACCACTGCTGGGAGACGATCTGACCTCCGGCATTATCAACCGCAATGCAGAAAGCATCCGTCATCTCTTTCCCAAACTCATCGGCTGGAGAGAGGGTGGCAACAGTTTTAAAATTGAAGACTTTGGCACCATAATTCCCGATAAATTGCCCGAGATTTTCATAGTCCACATTGGCCTGAAAGACATATGGTCCTAAGGAGCTAATCTCACTGCTGGTAGCTGTGGGTGCAATAAGGGGAACATTATGCTGGTTGGCCACTGCCGCCGCAGCGATTGTATTATCACTGGAGACCGGTCCAAATATTGCTTTTACTTTCGGATTATTGCAGAGATATTCAACCTTCCTGATGCTTTCGACGACTTCACCGCGGTTATTCACAACAATGGCGGCGATATCCTTGTCAGAATTTGCCCGAAATTGATGCAAGGCATAACGCACACCATTTAAAATACTCTCTCCCACATCAGCCATTGGTCCGGAAAGGGGTAAGACTACTCCGATATAAATCTTTTCCCGGGCGCGATTCCGCAGCTGCTCCATCGTAGCATTATATTCCTCCATAAAATCGGAACCTTTAATCAGACTCCGCAAAGATCGCATTTCACTTTCAGCTTTTTTAGAATCGCCGTCCGAATGGTATTTTTCAGCCAGCTTCAACGATAAAAAAATTCGTTGAAAATCATTATCACATTTATCCCGAAGCTCAGCCAGATTCTCGGTACTGATAAAAAGATCAATCAGCATCTCAATCGTCTGCTTGCTTAGATCATAAAGTTGCTGTTGATCGGTTATTTGCATCACATTCAAATAATGCAAAATGGCTTGCTCGTACGAGCCGTAAACGAGGTAGGCTTCACCGAGAGCATACTCGGCATCGTCGAGATATTTAGAGGTTTTGTAAAGCCGAACATAGTCGAGCCCGGACTGAATAGCATGATCTAGTTCACCTAACCTGAAATAGGTCTTGATGAGCATCAGACCGGAGGCACTCAATAACCGGTTTTCGGTTTTGGTAATACTGCTCAATTGCTCGAAAATGTTTAGTGCATCCCAGTACCGTTCTTCGTTATAGTAACGTACACCTTGCTGAAATAAAACTTGTAAAGTATCCAGAGTTTCACCATTGGTGTCATTGGGATTTTCAGATTTCGCCACTAAAAAGCAGCTGCAAATCATCAAAATTACCGCAATCCAAATCCCTGTCCGCATAAATTTTACCAATGATACTCTATTCTCTTGAATTATTCCCACTCTATCGTCCCCGGTGGCTTGGAGGTCATATCGTAGACCACCCGATTAATACCCCGGACTTCGTTGACAATCCGGTTTGCCACCCGACTCAATACAGGATAGGATAGCGGCGACCAATCGGCTGTCATACCATCACTACTATTGACGGAACGCAGCGCAATTACATTTTCATAAGTTCGCTGATCACCCATTACCCCGACAGTCTTAACCGGTAGAAGCACCGTAAAAGCCTGCCAGACCCGTTCGTAATCGCCCGAAGCGCGGATTTCGCTAATGAATATGCTATCGGCTTTTCTTAAAAGATTCAACCGATGGGGAGTAATTTCGCCAATAATCCGCACGCCTAATCCTGGCCCCGGAAAAGGGTGCCGGTTGAGGATATTCACCGGAACTTCGAGCTCAGCGCCAATTCTGCGCACTTCATCTTTAAACAGACTCCTAAACGGTTCGATCAATTCCAGTTTCATTCTTTTGGGCAGACCACCGACATTATGGTGACTTTTAATCACCTGGGAGGGACCCTTAACCGACCGACTTTCAATGACATCCGGGTATAATGTACCCTGAGCAAGATATTTCAGATTAGTATATTTACTTGCAATATCTTCAAAGGCATTGATAAATTCACGACCGATGATTTTACGTTTCTGCTCGGGATTAGTAACTCCTTTCAACGCTTTCAGAAAAGAATACGAATAGTTATACTTGCGAACCGGCAAACCCATATCCTCTTTTAAGATCCGCACAACTTCAAACTGCTCATCCTGGCGTAAAAGACCATGATTAATAAAAACCGGGACACATTGGTCACCAAT
>Ga0315555_1001844_pt1 | contig 15176 bp, 8 predicted proteins | sample SalMarSW160380MG_FD_202113 | JGI IMG/M metagenome (GOLD analysis project Ga0315555, IMG submission 202113) | Salt marsh sediment microbial communities from the Plum Island Ecosystem LTER, Massachusetts, United States - Salt Marsh Sediment SW1603-80 ... | reverse complement strand
TCCGGCTCGGCAATCAGGCCAGTACCCTGAATCATGAAGTTATACGGATTCTCGTTACTATCGTTGTTCGGTATCCAAACCGTCGCCGTCTTAAGCCCGGTGCCGCTCGGGGTAAACCGGATCTGGAACGTGGTCGTCCCCCCGTAGGCCGCAACCGGAGAACCGGGCTGCTGAACCACAGTGAAGTCGGTGCTGCAAGTCCATTGTACCCTGGTGGGAACGCCCGTCAAATTAAGAGCGCCAGCTCCCGTATTTCTGATCGTAAACGTCCGAGTCAACGAACCGCCTACACCAACACTCCCAAAGTCCGTGTGGTCACTCGGATCAGGAGTCGTGTCGCCGTCCAAAATGATTTGACTATTGCCCAGAACATCCATCTCCGGCTCGGCAATCAGGCCAGTACCCTGAATCATGAAGTTATACGGATTCTCGTTACTATCGTTGTTCGGTATCCAAACCGTCGCCGTCTTAAGCCCGGTGCCGCTCGGGGTAAACTGGATCTGGAACGTGGTCGTCCCCCCGTAGGCCGCAACCGGAGAACCGGGCTGCTGAACCACAGTGAAGTCGGTGCTGCCAGTCCATTGTACCCTGGGAATGCCCGTCAAATTAAGAGCGCCAGCTCCCGTATTTCTGATCGTAAACGTCCGAGTCAACGAACCGCCTACACCAACACTCCCAAAGTCCGTGTGGTCAACGGCACTCGGCGTCGTATCACCGTCCGAAATGATTTGACTATTGCCCAGAACATCCATCTCCGGCTCGGCAGAGATAGTCTGAATCTTGATGTTATCGAATTCACGCCCATCTGAGGACGCTGGATAATTGTCGTACTGCTGGAACTTTATCCGCACATTCGAGATGTCCGAACTGCCGGCAGCGACCTTAGCCTGCTGCAAAACAGTATCCAGAGCAAACGACTTATTCGTGAAATCGACGCTCAGATCAGTAACCTTCACCCAATGCAGACCATCGACACTCAAAGCTATCCCATCGCCCTTATAATGACCCACAAAGCTTGTGGGAAGGGTATGTACTTCATCGTATATACTCGTGTGATCCAGGGTCAGAGTCACACCAGTCTTGCCCGTCAGATTCACATGCAGAATGGCCTCGTTCTGAGAGAACGTTTCGTTGCCTAATGTGTCGTCCATACGCAGCCGCCCCCCTACCACCTCGATTCGCCCTTCGTTGTCCGAGTAATACTCCCAACCTTTGGCACTACCGGGTTTGCCTAAGCTAAAGTCCTGCATATATGGAACCGCCTGAGCTACAACAGTGGTAATCTGGATATTATCGAATTCACGCCCATCTGAGGACGCTGGATAATTGTCGTACTGCTGAAACTTTATCCGGACGTTCGAAAGATTCGTACTGCCGGCAGCAATCTGGGCCTGCTGCAATGCTGGATCCAGAGCAAACGACTTATTCGTGAAATTAACGGTCAGGTCGGCTACCTTCACCCAATTTTGGCCATCGACACTCAACGCTATTCCATCGCCCTTATAATGACCCACAAAGCTTGTGGGAAGGGTATGTACTTCATCGTATATACTCGTGTGATCCAGGGTCAGCGTCACACCTGTCTTGCCCGTCAGATCCACATGCAGAATGGCCTCGTTCTGAGAGAACGTGTCGTTGCCTAACATGTCGTCCATACGCAGACGCCCCGTTACCACCTCGATTCGCCCCTCATTGTCCGAGTAGTACTCCCAACCTTCGGCACCACCGGGCTTGCCTAAGCTAAAGTCCTGCATATACGGAACCGCATTCAGCAAAAGTCTGGGCTCGAGACGCTCAAACATGGGTGTTCCCAAGCCCTGGGGGCATTGTCGCGAACGCCGATTACCTCGCAGCATTTTCAGTATGCGCTTCATTTTATCTTCCTCCACGGTCTCACCGTAATAATGGAACTGGGAAGCCCTGCTCCTGGCCGAAGCTCCCTGTCAAGCGTCAAAGTATCAGTTTCCGTCATCACGTGATCCTTTGAAAAGGTTATGTAAAAACAATTTGCCCTTTTATGTTTAAACCTATTTAATAGTGCCACTTTATATCTCACAAGTAACGTTTTTTTTGTTTCTGTACTAAGATTTTGGTTTTGATAGTATTTTTCGGAGAACCGGGGGACGCGGTTGTTGGTATGGGAACACGGCTCCGGCGCAGACAAAAAACCGATTATGGCTATACAGGGAAGCGCTCATAATCTACTTTGGGGACAATCCTACCCTTATTAGCCATCGAAGCACGAATTTCTGGAACCCAATTACCAGGATTTAAGTTGCATTTTTGTTTAATATTTAGGTATAATGGTAGGGTAATTTTATCAGATATGGGAGATTTGATAGCATGATTCCGAAAAAAAGTTTTAAGAGTTCTTGGATTATTTGTGTTGTAGTGCTGAGTACATTGCAAGCTGCGTCTTCAGATGTGGGAGTCAGAGCAATTACCGTTCCCAGCGCAGACATAACACTCTCTTATGTCCAGCCAGGTCGCATTGCCAGGGTTTATTTCAAGGAGGGTGAGTGGGTAAAAGCCGGGCAGGTGCTCATCCAGCAGGACGACGCTGTAGAGCAAATCCAGCTGGCCCAGCTCGAGGCGGCAAGCGAGGACACAACTCAAATACAGGCGAGTGAAGCTTCCCTGGCCCAGAAAAGAGTTGACCTTCAAAAGCTGGAGAAAGCAGCAGAAAATAACGCCGCAACAGAATTAGAAGTAGAATACGCAAAATTGAATGTGAAAATGGCCGAGCTGTCGCTTAAGCTTGCGGAATTCGAGCACGAACAAGCAAAAAGAAAATACAACGAGTTAAAAACGCAGATTGAAAAGATGAGTCTGAAAAGCCCGATAAATGGAAGGATTGAAAAAATTCACGTGGAAACCGGCGAATCAATTAATGCCCTGGCTGATGTAGTTCGGGTTGTCCAGATTGATCCGCTTTGGATTGACGTCCCTGTACCTTTAGTCAAAGCCACTGCTCTGAGCTATGGAAAAACTGCAAAAGTCATGTTTCCGGACCCAAATAGGGCGTCCTTAGAAGGAAGAATTATTTACATTGCCGCGGTCGCCGATGCAGCCAGTAGCACATTAAGAGTACGTATAGAAGTACCTAATAAATCAAATAGGCCGGCCGGCGAACACGTTGAAATTATTTTTCCAACTTCACCCCGTTAGAAATCCGCACTTTTTGAAGCATATTGTTTCTCCTGTGGAATTTCTAACTGGGTGAACATAACATAGATATAGGAGTCCAAAAATGAGTCTTAAAGAAGATGCTGTTCTATTTAGTAATCATTCAAATCCAGGTACACCGGAAGTCAGATGTCAGATGTCAGAAATCAGAAGTCAGAGTCGGTCTTCAGTTTTCTGTCCTCCGTCTTCTGTTCTCTGTTCTCTGTCCTCCGTTTTCTGTCTTCTGTCTTCTGTTTTCTGTCTTCTAGCAATGCTTGGTTGTGTTTCTGACGAAGTAGAAGATAAAGGTATTATCACTTCCTACCAGCAAACTCTGGCTAATCAAGGCCCCCAGCAGCGAGCTGACCCGCTGCGACCTTTGGCTCTACTCAGGCCAACTCCTGCTCCTGATGGAATTCCACCTGAGCTTGAAGTTGTTATAGATCCCAACACGGGCAGAAAGATTTTCGAGCTGACAATTGAGCAAGCCATAGAAAGGGCTCTCGCAAACAGCCCCGAAATCAGGGTAGTGAGTTTCGACCCGTCGATCGCCAAGCAAGACATAACCAAGGCGGCTGCAGAGTTCGATATAACTGCCTTCGGACGTATGAATTACGAACAAGACGATAATCCTGTTAGTAGTATTTATCAACCCGGTCAATCAGATGTTCGTTTATTGGAGTCAGGAATCAAGCAGAAAGGCATCACCGGTTCAGAATGGTCTTTAAGTTATGCCTTCACACGCAGTTGGGACGATTTGCCATATAGGACCCCTCCCACACGGTATGAGCCAATACTCGCTTTTCAAATAAAACAGCCGCTGTTGCGTGACGCATGGCAGCAGACTAACCTTGCAGGCGTGAACATAGCCAGGCTCAACCACGATATTGCCGTTCTTGGTTTTCGTCAAAAAGCTGAGGATATTTCAATAGAGGTTATATCGGCGTATTGGCGGCTCCTGCAGGCTCGACGTGACTTTGAGATTCTGCAGAAACTATTGCAAAGAACGCTCGATACTTTGAAAAAAGTGTTAGGCCGAAAAGAAATTGACGCTACTGACGTGCAAATCAAGCAGATGGAGGCTTCTGCAAAAGCTCGTGAGGCTATACTGCTTCAAGCCAGTAAAAGAGTTATTGACGTACAAGATGCTCTGGTGAGATTGATGGCCGACCCGCAAGTGAGTATGCTCGATGAGTTGGAAATTGTACCGGATACTATACCTTCTATGACGGCAGAGGAGTTTGAGCCGTCCCCCACCAGAGACAAGAAGAGACAAACAGAAATTCTGGGACTGGCCATGAAGAAAAATCCAATAATGCAGCAAGCCAGAGTGGCGATTACTATCGCAGATATTAATATCCGTGTTGCGGAGAACCAGGAGATGGCACGACTGGATTTGATTGCTTCAAGCAGAATACAGGGTTTAGGCAAGAGCCAAGGCCGGGCACAGGACAGCTTCAATAGTGGCGACTATACAAGTTATGCAGTTGGTTTGTCTCTTGAATATCCGCTTGGCAATCGTCAACGAGAAGCTGAATTACTCAAGAGAAGAATTGAACGCAGAAAAGCTATTTCTACTTTGCAGAATCTTGCTGACCAGGTGGCAATACAAGCAAAAGAGAGGATTAGAATGGTCGAAACAAACCGTGCAGAGATACAAATTCAGGAACAAGCAGCCCAAGCAGCAAGAATTCACTTACAAGCCGTAGAGGATTCTGAACCGATTCGAGAGAAATTGACACCTGAGTTTCTTTTAGTCAAACTTCAGGCACAGGGGGCTTTAGCAGATGCTCAAATGGCGGAAATAAAGGCCGTTGCTGACTTCAATATTTCCTTAGCCCAACTGGCTCAAACCACGGGGACTGTGCTGGAATTGCGTCAAGTCAGCACCGCCCTGCCGATTGTTTCTCAAAGCAATAACACACCTGAGCAGACAGGTGAATCCACCCCATAGGATTGAATTGCATAGCCGAACAAGTGGGACGGTGCCCTGCTACTCCCTTCCCGTAAAGCTAAGCTGTTCTTCGAGCCAGTGGTCGGTTCTCATAACCGATTTACGCTGACGCAGTGCAAGTTTTTCTGCGCGAAGCTGGCTCCTACGAAATACAGCCCGGGTAGTTATCGAAGAGATATCGTTAGTAGTATAAGCATATCGTTTTTTCATATAGGCGACGAGATTTTTGGCATATCGAGACACAAACTCATCTTCCAAACATACTATTGCCCTGGCACTTCCAGGGTCGCCCTGGCGTGCACACCGCCCGAAGAGCTGCCGGTCTATGCGGGCAGATTCGTTCCGTTCACTGGCGATAACATGAAGCCCTCCCAATTTTGCTACCCCCCTACCAAGTTTAATATCAGTGCCGCGGCCCGCCATGTTGGTCGCCACCGTGATCCTTCCGGTCTGACCGGCACCTGCAACGATTTGGGCCTCCTCACGGTGACGAACTGCATTAAGTACCTGATGAGCCAGGTTTTCCGTTTCAAGCAATTGGCTGATGTATTCGCTGGCTCGGACACTTCGAGTGCCAACAAGAACCGGCCTTCCGGTCTCATGAACACGGCGAATCTCTAACAGGATTCTCTTCCACTTAGTAGGTCCCGTGGGTAAAACTATGTCCGGCAGGTTTTTTCTTATGCACGGACGGTTTGTCGGAATTACTACTACAGGCAGGTGATAAATTTGCCAAAATTCGGCAGCGGCTTCACTTGCCGTTCCGGTCATACCCGACAATTTGCTGTACATCCGGAAGAAACGCTGAAAACTGATACGAGCATACGTATCTTTGGGAGGAGTGATTTCAAGCTTCTCCTTAGCCTCAACAGCCTGGTGCAAGCCGTCGCGCCAGCTACGGTCCGGCATCAGCCTGCCTGTGAAATCATCGACGATGACAACTTTGCCGTCATCAATAACATACTGTTTATCCAGTGAATACAGCTCTTTAGCAACCAAAGCTTTGGTCGCAATTTCCTCACGACGGCGGGCACCTTGCCAGATATTGCCAAAAGTCTCGGCCAGATCCGCTAACCGAGCTCTACCCTCGTTGGTCAATTCGACTTCTCGATAGCGAGCGTTAACGCGATAGTCTGTATCCTGGTTCAAATGGGTTACGATATCTGCCGCCTCGCGAAAGGCCTCCACCTGTTCAGGATTGGGAGCCGGCCCAGAGATAATGAGCGGTGTAATTGCCTCGTCAACAAGAACAGAGTCTGCTTCGTCCACAATAGCGAAATTAAGGCCGCGCTGTACCAACCGGTCTATTATCGACTGACCGGCTCGGACTATTTTAGTTAGAAGCGTTGAGCTCAATCCTCTCAAACGACCCAAAACGAGCCGGTCCCGGAGAAAATCGGCAGTCACCTCTTTGTTCGTGCAATAAGTTATATCAGCCAAATAAGCTGCTCGCCGATCGGCAGCAGACATTCCCTGTGCTATATGTGCAACACTTAAGCCGCAAAAGCGGTAAATCCGCCCCATCCATTCGGCATCGCGTTCGGCTAAGTAGTCATTAACTGTAATTATGTGGCAGCCCTGGCCACGCCAGCTGGCAACAGTCGCAGGCATCGTGGCGGTTAGGGTCTTACCCTCACCAGTAGCCATTTCCACAATACTGCCGCTTTCAAGAGCGAAAGCGCCTGCAATCTGGACAGGAAAAGGGCTCTCACCTATCTGACGAACTGCTACCTCCCGGACCAATGCAAAGGCATGCTCAAGGTCCGAATGATTGTCGCGGCGGCGGCGAAAAATCTCGCGAAGCTCACTAGCACTCTCACGGAGCTTTGCGTCGGTCATTTGGGAAAAATGCTTTTCCAGTACAAGCACTTTTTCTGCCCGGCGCAAAAACATTTGCCGTCGCGGCAGAAACCGGCCTGCCAAACCCATTCCCACATCCCATGCAGCATCGAGTCCTCGGGGCAGAGGTTTATCTGATATCCGCTGCTCAAGCATCTGCCACATTGCACTTGGTAGTATTTCCATCTTAAATGTGGAACCTCCGCTGGAAAAGTTGCCTTGCAGATAGCCACCACTGAACTGCAAGTGGCTTGGGAAGCATTCGGATTCTTGCTACAACGCGCTGTCCAGTGAGCAAACGAACTGAAGAGTCCGCATCTGGTCTGATACGGATCTCAAAAAACATCTCAGCGGCCTTTGTGCCTTGAGGGTCTTGTGGAAGTGTCGGCATAGATCCACCAACTGAGTAACCTAAAGCCTCAGATGGTAACAACTCTTGTCCGGCTGGAAAAATTTGCTCAATCTCGCCGGTAAGGAACAACTTCGGTTGTCCTTTGACGCGAATCTCGACCTGCTTAACAGCCTGCTCTACCAACATGGCGGCAACGTTCTGGCCGGCGGTGGCTCGAATCATAACGTTATCCAGACTTGCCACGAAACCAATGCTTTGGCCGCGATTTAAATAAACGCCTTTAGAATACTCGATATTTGGTGCGACCCATGTACCTGACAGTGGTGGGTTCAGATTCAGCGAGGACAGCTCGAACTCAAGCCTTGCTATTTTCTCATCCAAGGCCTCGATCTGCTCATCGAGTATTTGTGCCGCGGCAATTTCTTGCATTTCAGCAATACGCTGCTGAACTTCAAGGCTGCGACGCTCAGCAACTGAACTCTTTTTTTCGGCCTCCAGCTCAGGATTGATAGCTCTTACCAGGGGCGGCCCACCTGAAGAAACCTTCGATTCCGAGGGCAAAAAACCGACAACGAAACCATCACTTTCTGCATAGATTATGGCCAAGCGAACCGGCTCAACGACTCCCTCAACACGCCAATAGTCAGGTACACGAATCAAACCTATACAAACAGCTATCAGACAAAAGGTGCCAAAGGTTAATCCCACTGCTCGTGCTCGCTTGCGAGTAAGTTCAGCACCCGTAGCCAAAAATTGCAAGAATTTGCCGATGGGGACAAACACCCAAGCCACAATTGCAGAGAAAGCGAACAAGGGTACAAGTATGAACAGTTCTTCCGGCAGTCTGTCATTCAAAAACAGCAGTATTCTTATGCAGATAAAAATCCGGAATGCAACCGAAGCAATGCCATAAAAAACAAACCAGACACGCTCGCCGTAAGTATATGCGGGATTCTTTGTCCTTTTCAACCCCCAGCAATACCGCTTGACCAGATAGTAAAGGTAGTTTCTGGATCGCTGACCAAGGTTTGGTATCTCTAACAAGTCCGAAAGGACGTAATAAGCGTCGAACCTTAGAAGAGGATTTCCGTTGAACAGTATTGTAGAGACACTGGCAACAAATATAACATTGTATGCAATTATATGTAGCGTTCCTGTCGAAGTATTGGACCAAATAATTGCCGCTACAGCCGCGGCCGAAAGCTCAGCCATAACCCCTGCCATGCCGACAACAGCTCTGTGCCATCTACTCCGAAACGCCCAGGCACTGGAGGCATCCACATAAGGTAGCGGGAAGAAAACCAGAAACATAACGCCCATGGTATGTACCTGCCCGCCACTTTGGTTAAGCCGGCCGAATTTCTTACATGCGAAGGCGTGGCTGAATTCATGGAATATCTTGATTAGCACAAAACTAAGATAAAGCAATATTAGGTTGTCAGGATCTAAAACGTCAGAGCTCTGGCGGAACAGCTCGCGAATATTACCGACCACAAAGTATAGTCCGGTCCCCAATAATATTGACCATAAAACCAGTCCAAACCAGCTGAAAAGCCGCCCAAATATGCTGACCCAGCGCTCGAGAAAATGGTCGGGGTCTATCAGTGGAATCCGAATGAACAGCAGGTTCATAAGTTGTCCCTGAACCTGTCGTTCGAGTCGCTTTCGGTAGCGATTGAACAAGCTTTCGCTGTCAGGCGGCAGGTCCGCATATAAAAGATTGACGCTATACAACTGGCCTAAAAGCTGTATGACTTCTCCCTGGGTGGGCGCTCTGTCGGCAAGCTGCTCATTGCATATGCGCCATACCTCAGATACAGTCCGTCGGCCGTCAAGCATACCTATGAACCGATAAGCTTCTTCACTGATACGCGAGTATTGGTTATTAGATGGATTCTCCAGGACGTACCACATTTGTCCGCGGAAATGCTGTCTGTAAACCTGCACGCCCGATGATAATCGCGGGTGTAAATCAGCAACGCGATACCAGGCTTCGTGAAATGTTGGACGCTCTACAGTCATTCTTGATTCTCGATTCTTAACCGCAGATTTCGCGGATTACACAGACTAAAAACAAATAAAAAATCAGTGAAATCTGTGTAATCCGTGTTCCGGCTCAAAGCCAAAATTTCATCCGCAGCCAGTTAACGATTCTTCGGGTCCATATCCAGACATACCGCCGTTTGCCGACCGATATCTTGGCCACACCCTCCATACCCCCACGCATCCAGGAACGTGTTTCCAGAAGACGAACGCGAACCTTAAAAACATTACGGTTGTTCACCACCTCTGCCATCGGATTGATTCGCTCTACGACAAATTTGATTCTTTGTGCAGGATAAGACACCGTAGCCAGATAACCTTCCTGGTCCACCGCGATATCAAAAATCTCATCTTCGGGCACCAGCAGCTCTGCTCGTAATGACTCAAGAGGAGTAACCTCGAAGAGGACATCCCCTGTTTTCACAGGTGCACCAATTTGGCGCTTCAGGTCGCCCTTGACAATAGCCCCACTGATCGGCGATATGATTTTTCCCTGCTCTATCAGATAATTCAACAAGTCAATCTGAGCATCCACTTTGTCGGAGTTAGCTTGTGCAATCTGGGCCTGTGCCGTTTCACCATCTCGCATAGCAGCGGCGACCTGCTTAAGATATCCCGACTTTTCCGCCTTGGCAGCAGCTAATTGTAAGCGCAGTTCTGCCGTATCCAGTTCAGCCAGGATTGTTTCATTTCCTTTGACCGTATCACCGACTTCAACGTTAACTCCTTTGATATAACCATCGAAGGATGCACAGACCACTTGTTGGTAGGTGGCCTCAAGGACAAAAGGTGCTTCGGCACGAAACTGCCCCTTACCAAATATTAGGAACAGTATCACACCAAGGATCAATATCGCCAAAAGCTTCGTCCAGGTATATTTTGGGCCTACTAATACGTCTAATGCGCTGCGTACTTTGGCAACAACCCTGGCACCAATCCAGCGGTCGTGCTCATACAACTCTAATAATCTGGCTGTGCATAGTTCGCAGGCTAACCGAATTGCCTCAATTTCTTCCAGATTAAAAGATTTGCTCGGCTCTCGCTCGATAGTTAGAACAGCACGGGCCTCTCCGTCCTGCCGAAAAGGAAGGCTCAAAACAGTCAGTGGGCCATGCTGTCTGGACAGCTCACCTGCTGCCCGGCTGATGTAGGTGGCCTCTTGCGAAGCGGGATATAGGACCTCACAGTCCTGGTCAAGGCACTCCTCCATTACAGATTCTATGTCCTGGACAATTTTCATCTTCCGACTAAAATCCTCTGTGTGGCTCATGGCTTTCAGCCGAACGTATCTTCCTTTCAGAAAACCAACACTCACCCGTTCACACTGCCATTGAGAAGCTGCTTCGTTACAAAGGGCCATAGCGGTACTGGTAAACCGATTTTGACGGTTGATAGCTGAAAGTGTTTCCATTGCTTGTTGCAGTCTTCTCAAGCCTGCCTGTCTTTTCTGGAGTGTCAGTCGCCTCTCGGAGATGTCCAGAAGGTTGGCCGTCAGCTCTAATTGTTCCTGGCTCGCTTCGAGCGCATTTCTGTCACCGGCCCTGACCACAAAAGCTTCTATAGCTTGGCCGATATCAGCCATTTTCAGTGGAACCAATACGACATAACTCCGGGTAGCTCGCGTATCATCCTCTTCTGCGTCCCGCCCGCCGAGACGGGGCTCTGGCACCCCTGGCAAGTCTTTGACGATGACCGCATCTGTGGACGTAGCCTCACGGATAAGCTCGGCAGATTGATTCAACCATACCGGAGCGGTTTGCTGCCCTCTCAGCTCCGGATATATGGCCAGGACATCGACACCCCTCTGCTCGTTGTTTCGCAGAATTGCACCGCCATCAGCCTGGCCTAAAAAGCACTGTACGGCAAGAAGATTTGTGAAGAATTGTGCTCCAGAACCGTCAAACTGACCAAGCCGCTTAATAAGCTCAGCGGCCGTCGGTCGCTTAATCCTCGGAAACCGGCGTTGGTTCTGAATGTGTTCCATAGGTATTTTTTAACAAATAGAAGTCAGATGTCAGAAACCAAAAATAAGATGTCAATTGTCTTCTGTTCTCTGTCGTCTGTCTTCTCCCCGTGGTGTACAAAAATACATACACCACTTTGATTATATAGAGACCATACCATTTAACACTTGAAAAATCAAGAGTTTATGCCAATTTTTCTATATGGAAGTCAGAAGTCAGAATTCAGAAGTCAGTTCTGTCCTCTGTTATCTGTTCTCTGGCCTCTGTTCTTTGATGGGAAACAAACAAAGCTATAATTCCCATCCTCTCTTGTATTTTCGGTGAATCAAGTCGTTTGCTTGTGACGAATTCGTGAACCGCACGTTTTCTGCATCCCATTTCAATTTCTTATCTACTCGCAATGCTATCGCGCCTAAGCAAACTGTCTGGGCAAATGGATATACATTTTCAAAGCAGGCACCGGAGGATTCACCGCCCTTGCAGGCTCGTATCCATTGGTCCAGCTCGTCTATTGGACGTGGCAATGTCTCGGGAGGTTTCTTGTAAGCCTGCATTTTGCTTTCCGGAATAATGCGTGGATTACTACCGCTAAAGCCCGCCAGGATCTTCCCTTTGTCACCAACAAACATAAGTCCTTCTTCGGGCATATCCTTCCCATCCACCTCCAATTCTCTGGGCTTCGGGGGCCGAAGACCACCATCATACCAGTAGAGAGAAACCGGCGGCATATCCCCACGTGCCGGAAACTCATAATGTATCATTGATGCGCGGGGAAATGAGATGTTGTTTTCCTGCTTCTTCCAAAGATTATCCACTATTTCCCAGTATTGGCTGCGGCCGGCTTCCACACTGACCGGCGATGGAAGTTTCAGTATCTTGAAGATTTGGTAAAAGCTGTAATTACCCATATCGCCCAGCGGACCCGCTCCGAAATCATACCAGCCGCGAAAGACGGCATGAGTGTAAGCCGGATGATAGTCTTTATACCGAACAGGGCCGAGCCATAAGTCCCATTCAAGCCCGTCCGGAATAGGCGGTTTTTCACGCGGGTACTCGGGCATCCCCTGAGGCCAGAAAGGTCTTGTGGACCAATTATGAACCTCTCGTACGGGCCCAATGGCACCATCCCAGAGCCATTCGCATATTGTGGGCGTTGACCTGTTACCTGCCGCACAGAACATATGGGTGGCAGCTCCTGTCTTGCGCGCAGTATCCACCGCAAGCTTGGTCTCGTAGAGCACATTAGACAGGGGCTTGTGCGTAATAACATGCTTGCCCTTTTTCATCGCAGCGACCGCAACAGTAGTGTGAAGATGGTCCGGAGTCATTATATAGGCCGCATCCAAATCGTTCTCGTTTTCCAGCAATTCGCGAAAGTCGCTGTAGGCCGAGCAGGCCTTATATTTCCCGGATGTTGTATTCATTGCATAGTAGCTATCCACTATTTCTCGACCAACCTCTCTCCCGCATCGACAGCCTCGTTGCCCTTCTCCCCATTTGGGTTTGTTCAAAAATGTACGTATCTTATCTCGTATTTCGTTTCTTGACCATGCGACGTAGTCGGAACTGTCCTTATTGGGGTCGCATACAGAGACGATTCTCAGTTCCGGCCTGCGCAGGGCACCCATCAACTGTCGTATCCCTTGTGTTCCTGTCCCAATATAGCCTACGTTGATTTTCTCACTTGGAGCAACATACTTCGCTCCGCCCATCACCTGCCGCGGCACGATGGTAAAAGCGGCAACCGTACTTGAAGCTGCAGCCAAAAACTCACGGCGATTTATAGCTCCCCCTGCTTTCTTGCGAAAGCAAGAAGGGGGAGCTGTATGTTTTTGCGAAGATTTACTGCTGTCCGAGGCACAAAATTGCTTATGGTTCTTATCTTTATTCATCTTTCATTCTCCTTATCATTAATGTTCCCGCCATTCGGGATTTGTAACGCTTATTTAGTTCCTGTTGCAGAAACAGTACGCCTGTTAGAAGCGTATGTATCCATATTTGTCATTCCCGCGTAAGCGGGAATCCAGCTTTTTTGCTCTGGCCCCCTACTTCTATAGGGGTGACATCGTCGGTTTTTGTTTTCTGCAACATATACTATTTAGATTCAGCTCGACTGAATGCGCCGAAAACTGAATAACATTAAGTTACCCGATGTCCTGAATATTTGCAAGGCTTGATAATTGAGTTGAATCGGATTTTGACACGCCATATTAGCTTCGCCAGGGGCGAGTTCTCTTGACATCGGTCAGCACCTTATTTGCAATGAGCACGTCCTCGGCTATCTCGAAATCGAACATTCCCGCCAGGACATGGTCGGCACCATTTTCAAAAGCGTATTGGAAAGCATCTGCCGGCGGTATGGCACCGGCAGCCATAACCTTGAAGGCAATCCAGGGTTTCTCCACACCCTTCATGAAATCGACCAGTTTTTGAGGATTTTTACACCAGTAACCCGGCACCTCAGCAACTACTGTAGTCAGCTCATTCGGCTTTGGTGCACTGGGATAGTTATGGTGATGGAACGTCTTGATATAAAAATCCGCGTTGATTTGGTTCTCCTCGCACTCCGTGATTACCCTGAGGTCGTGTGCTCCAACACCTGAAGGCAAGCCGTAGTCCTTGGGGATTTCCACAGCCTCTGCAATCAGGTCCACTTTACCCTGAGAAACAAGGCTATCCGAATGAACGCCCCATAGATAGATTGCATCGGTACCCTCGTCGGCAAGCTGCCGAACCTGTTCACTATAGGCATTCAATTCAGCCTCGACCGGTGCTGTGGGACATATAATCCATTTCATTTTCCCGCCCCGTTCGTTGCGGTATTTCTTGAGTACGCTCATGATTCCGGGAGCAGTATGTATGACGAGCGTATCTATGCCGTGGTCTTCGGCCAGTGCCATAGTTTCAAGTATTTTCTCCTCCGTGTTATAATGTGCTGTCAGGTTGTAAACGTATTTCAGGTCGCGGCTGTGAGTAAAGTGGGTGAGCAGATTGCCGCCTAACAACAGACGGCTGATACGAAGATTGCCAATTCTTCCCTTTTGTAACCTGGCCTTGCCTGTTGGCCGGCTCTGGGCGGTGGCAGGCTTTTCCGCCTTGCCTTGGGCAAGTATCTTGCCTGAGCCCACTTGCAGTGTAAGTGCGCTGCCGGCAGAAGTTAATATTGATTTCTTAATAAACCTTCGACGATTCAGCCTTGAGGTCATAATTGTCCTCCATTCTTTTCATTGTCCCATTGAAGCGGCCTGGGTTATCACGTTTAAATTGTCTGCCTGAGATATGCAACTTCAATCTCATTATTCGGTTAAAACCCGGTTAAAGCTTCAAATATTATATGGTTCTGTGTCTCACATTCAAACCTGTTTTCTCGTTGAATCTGATAAATCTCAAGATTTTCCTTGACGGGAATGTGGCTGATTTAGTATAAAAAATAGTGAAGCTTGTGCCTGTGCATATCCTGCCCTGAGTGAAAAAGCTTGTCCTGAGCTTGTCGAAGGAGCTTGCCTTGAGCACAGCCGAAGGGTCGAATAGGCAGGCATCTGTGGCTTTGAGGTCATTGTGTGGGCGCAATCTCTGTCGTGTTCCGAATAGAGGAGGAGTTACTATACAAGACAAAGAGTTGCCGCGTTCAAAGGTGCTTGGTGGTTATTTTTTTACATTTCAATTAGTTAACTTTCGCACTTTTTGAATTGTGTTAAATTGGGTAATTTTAAGCTTATGAGCCATTTCACGACAATATAATTATTTTTGTAATGTTCGAGGGGTGCCCGTCAAGTTTGTAGGTGGATTTTTCAAGCCGCCAGCGGCTTTTGTAACCACAGCTCATCCCATCTTTTATTCAGCCAAGTTATCCGTAATG
>Ga0315555_1001842_pt1:12500-15200 | contig 15200 bp, 12 predicted proteins | sample SalMarSW160380MG_FD_202113 | JGI IMG/M metagenome (GOLD analysis project Ga0315555, IMG submission 202113) | Salt marsh sediment microbial communities from the Plum Island Ecosystem LTER, Massachusetts, United States - Salt Marsh Sediment SW1603-80 ... | reverse complement strand
CAACCCCAAATGCATTTGCGACAGGAAGAAATCCTGAAAATGCAGCAATTGCTGCAACAACAGGAATATTAAGAATATTAGATACTAACGAACTTCGAGGTGTTCTTTCTCATGAACTTTCACATGTTAAGCATCGGGATATTTTAATCGGAACTATTGCAGCAACATTAGTTGGTACAATTACTTATGTTGCACAAATGGCTGGCTGGGCTTTAATGTTTGGCGGAAGAAGAGGCGGCAGAGATAATGATAGCGGAATTTCTTCTTTATTCCTGATTATTCTTGCACCTGTTATTGCAGTTCTTCTTCAATTAGCAGTATCAAGATCGCGGGAATATATGGCTGATGAAAGCGGTGCCGATATATCAAAACAACCTTTGTCTTTAGCATCCGCATTGCAGAAATTATCGAAAGCAAATGAAATGAAAGCTGTTAACAATGCTACTCCTGCAACTGCACATATGTTTATTGTAAATCCTTTAACCAGGAGCGGATTAATGAAACTATTTTCCACTCATCCGCCAATTGAAGAAAGAATAAAAAGATTACAGGAAATGTCTGCAGGAAGAAGATAATTTTTGTTTTGATTTTTACTGTGATTAATCTTTTTTCATTAAATTCAAAAAAATTACCGGCGAGAATAAAAATTTATTAAGTTTACTGGGTAAAAATTCCCAATCTGTCAAAAACAGTTTTGGATTATTATAAATTATCAAAAATAATTTGAGAAAAATAAAGTAAGGAAACTATTCATGTCATCTTTAATATATAAAGAACCAGCCCCTATAAGAGATAAAGAAAATCCTTTTGAATCAATGATGCAGCGTTTTGATCATGCAGCTTCAGTTCTTGGGTTAGACGAAGGAATATATAATTATTTAAAAGTTCCCGTTAAACAAATAATTACTTCTATTCCTATAATAATGGATAACAGTAAAATAGAAGTTTTCGAAGGTTATAGGATTATTCACAATGATATTTTAGGACCTTCAAAAGGAGGAATTAGATATGCCCCGGATGTCAATCTTGATGAAATGAAAGCACTCGCTGCATGGATGACATGGAAATGTGCCATAGTTAATATTCCCTTTGGCGGTGCAAAGGGCGGGATTAAATGTGATCCGTCATTATTAAGTCAAAGTGAACTTGAAAGATTAACAAGAAGATTTACATCTAATTTGTTAGATGTTTTCGGACCGGATAAAGATATTCCTGCACCGGATATGAATACTAATGAACAAACTATGGCCTGGATTATGGATACATATAGTATGCATCTGAAAAAAACCGAAAATGGTGTTGTTACGGGTAAACCCAGTATTTTGGGAGGTTCATTGGGAAGGAGAGAAGCTACAGGCAGAGGTGTAATGATTGTTTCTCTGGGTGCATTACAAAAATTAGGATTAAAACCTGCAAACTCCACGGCAGTTGTTCAAGGGTTTGGTAATGTTGGTTCTGTCGCCGCTTCATTAATGTTTGAAAGAGGTATAAAGATAGTTGGTTTAAGTGATATCAATGGCGCAATTTATAATTCAAATGGATTTGTAATCCCCGAGGTAATTGATTACGTAGAAAAAAATAAATCCCTTATTAATTATCCTAACTCTGAAGCTATAACCAATGAAGAATTATTGGAATTGGAATGTGATGTATTAGTTCCGGCTGCAAAAGAAGATCAAATAACAAAAAATAATGCTCCTAAACTCAAATGTAAAATTATTGCAGAAGGTGCAAATGGTCCGACAACTGCTAAAGCTGATCCTATATTACAAGATAATGGCATTCTAGTTATTCCGGATATACTTGCTAATGCTGGCGGTGTAACAGTTTCATATTTTGAATGGGTTCAGGATAGAATGGGATATTTTTGGACATTAGATAGGGTAAACAGAAGATTGGGAAGAATGATGCATACAGCTTTTGTAAATGTATATAAGGCTGCTGCTCAATATAATGTTTCATTAAGAATAGGAGCATATATTCTCGCAATTGATAAGGTTGCAAAAACTCTTAAGATACGCGGGATCTATGCTTAAGAAATTTATTATTTTGAAAAAATTAATTTCGATAAATTTTTTTATAATTTCTTTTTTTGTAAGTGTTCCAATTTTTTGCCAGGTTCATGATAATCTTGAAATATTTTATTCTCTTATTGATTCTTCAGCAGTAAATATTATTAAGAATCTTCCTTCCTCAAGCAAGAATTTAAGTCTAAACTTAAATTTAGGCGAAGCATATTCGTTATTTCAGAATTATTTGGAATCAATTTTTTATAAATATGGTTATAATGTAGATTCTAAAAATTCAATTCATAATGAAATTACAATCGATTATGTATTGGATAAAGCAGAAGTAAATTACGGAGATATATTTAGAGATGGTTTGTTCGGCAGCTACTTGCTGCCAAGAAAAATAGAAATTTCCGGCAACTATTCTATCAAAAATAATTCTTTTATATATAAAGAATTTCATTACAATTATTTAGACACGGTAAAAGTAGATAATGTTAAAACACTCGAAAATAATTCCTATCCTTTCACACAAGGGAATGTCCCCGCAGAACCATTTTTCTCTAGTTTGTTTGAACCTTTAGTTGCAATCGGCACTGCAGCAATTGCAGTATTTTTATTTTTTACTATAAGGAGTAAGTAGAAAAAAAATATTATAATTTTGATAAACTGAATTTGACATTGTTAGTAA
>Ga0315555_1001842_pt1:0-10000 | contig 15200 bp, 12 predicted proteins | sample SalMarSW160380MG_FD_202113 | JGI IMG/M metagenome (GOLD analysis project Ga0315555, IMG submission 202113) | Salt marsh sediment microbial communities from the Plum Island Ecosystem LTER, Massachusetts, United States - Salt Marsh Sediment SW1603-80 ... | reverse complement strand
GTAGTGGCGAGCGAACGGGAAAAAGTCTAAACCGTCTAACATGTTAAAGGAAGTAACCGTTGTGTTAGCGGGGTTGTGGATTATATTCTGGCTGAATTACTGATAAGCCGAAGAGTAAAAAATCATATTATTAGCTGAATATTCTGGAAAGCTCAACCGCAGAGGGTGATAGTCCCGTAAGCGAAAATAATATGACTCTTTGGAATATATTCCAAGTACCACGGAGTAAGTGGAATTCTGTGGGAATCCGGGAGAACCATCTCCTAAGACTAAATACTCTCTCGTAACCGATAGTGAATCAGTACCGTGAGGGAAAGGTGAAAAGCACTCCTAATAGGAGGGTGAAATAGTACCTGAAACCGTATGCTTACAAACGGTTGGAGTCTTAATATTTGCTTGCAAATATTAGGATGACAGCGTGCCTTCTGGATAATGAGCCAACGAGTTACTCGTACGTTGCAAGGTTAAATCCCTAAGGGATGGAGCCATAGCGAAAGCGAGTCCTAATCGGGCGTTTAAGTAACGTGCGGTAGACGCGAAGCCGAGTGATCTACCCTTGTCCAGGATGAAGTGAGGGTAAAACCTCATGGAGGTCCGAACTAATGTGGGTTGAAAACCGCTTGGATGAGGTGAGGGTAGGGGTGAAAGGCCAACCAAACTCGGAAATAGCTCGTATTCCTCGAAATAGCTTTAGGGCTAGCCTCGAGTAATAGTGTAACGGAGGTAGAGCACTGATTGGGCTAGGGCTGTCACAACGGTACCAAACCCAGACAAACTCCGAATTCCGTTTACATGTTTCTCGGGAGTCAGGCAGTGGGGGATAAGCTTCATTGCCAAAAGGGAAACAACCCAGACCATCAACTAAGGTCCCTAAATAGTAGTTAACAGAGAAAGGATGTTCAATTGCTTAGACAACTAGGATGTTGGCTTAGAAGCAGCCATTCATTTAAAGAGTGCGTAATAGCTCACTAGTCAAGCGATCGGGCGTCGACAATGTACGGGACTTAAACTACTTACCGAAGTTATGGATTCTGATTTATCAGAGTGGTAGAGGAACATTCTATGGGCGTCGAAGCTGTGTTGTGAGACATGGTGGAGCGCATAGAAAAGCAAATGTTGGCATAAGTAACGATAATCTCGGTGAAAAACCGGGACACCGAAAGTCTAAGGTTTCCTGAGCAATGTTAGTCATCTCAGGGTTAGTCGATCCCTAAGCCGAGGCTGAAAGGCGTAGGCGATGGAAAACAGGTCAATATTCCTGTACCTGGTGAATTTTGTTTGACCATAAGTAGGGACGCAGGAGTGAAGGTCAGCCACCTGACGGATTAGGTGGTCTAAGCAAGTAGGCTGAAAATGTAGGCAAATCCGCATTTTCTTAAGGCCGAGATGCGAACGGGAGTCCCTAGGACACAAACTGACCGTAATCATACTGCCGAGAAAATCTTCGTATGGGAAAAATTTATCAGTTCGTACCGCAAACCGACACAGGTAGACGGGATGAGTATTCTAAGGTGCTCGAGTGAGCCGTGGTTAAGGAACTCGGCAAATTAACCCCGTAACTTCGGGAAAAGGGGTGCCCCGAGTAAGTGAAATCCTTGCGGATGTAGCTGAAAGGGGCCGCAGTGAAAAGGCCCAAGCGACTGTTTAACAAAAACACATGTCTCTGCGAAGTCAATCAAGACGATGTATAGGGACTGACACCTGCCCGGTGCTGGAAGGTTAAGAGGAGAGGTCAGCGCAAGCGAAGCTTTGAATCGAAGCCCCAGTAAACGGCGGCCGTAACTATAACGGTCCTAAGGTAGCGAAATTCCTTGTCGGGTAAGTTCCGACCTGCACGAATGGTGTAACGATTTGGGCACTGTCTCAACCACGGGCTCGGTGAAATTGTGGTACCGGTGAAGACGCCGGTTACCCGCATATGGACGGAAAGACCCCGTGCACCTTTACTGCACCCTAACATTGGGTTCGGGTAAAGCATGTGTAGGATAGGTGGGAGGCTTTGAAGCCGGGGCGCTAGCTTCGGTGGAGCCAACGGTGAAATACCACCCTTGTTTTATTTGGATTCTAACCTCGGCCCTTGAATCAGGGCTAGGAACAGTGTTAGGCGGGTAGTTTGACTGGGGCGGTCGCCTCCCAAATTGTAACGGAGGCTCTCAAAGGTTCCCTCAGCATGGTTGGTAATCATGCGGCGAGTGCAAAGGCAAAAGGGAGCTTGACTGCGAGACTTACAAGTCGAGCAGATGCGAAAGCAGGACTTAGTGATCCGACGGCTTCGAGTGGAAGAGCCGTCGCTCAAAGGATAAAAGGTACGCCGGGGATAACAGGCTGATCTTACCCAAGAGTTCATATCGACGGTAAGGTTTGGCACCTCGATGTCGGCTCATCGCATCCTGGGGCTGAAGAAGGTCCCAAGGGTTTGGCTGTTCGCCAATTAAAGCGGTACGTGAGCTGGGTTCAGAACGTCGTGAGACAGTTCGGTCCCTATCCTATGCGGGCGCAGGATACTTGAGAAGGGTCGCTTCTAGTACGAGAGGACCGAAGTGAACGTACCTCTAGTGTACCAATTGTCACGCCAGTGGCATCGTTGGGTAGCTATGTACGGTTGTGATAAGCGCTGAAAGCATCTAAGCGCGAAGCACGCTTCAAGATTAGGTATCCCTTACGTAAGTAACTAAAGACTCCTCGGAGATGACGAGGTTGATAGGCTGCAGGTATAAGTATGGTAACATATTCAGCCGAGCAGTACTAATAAGTCGTGAGACTTAACCATAAATTTTTATTTATAGGTAATCTGCTACTCTTTTTTGGCTCAACTCTTTCAGTCTTTCATTTATTTTATTGGTTTTAAATTTTGGTGGTTATAGCCTGGGTGTTACACCTCTTCCCATTCCGAACAGAGAAGTTAAGCCCCAGAACGCCGATGGTACTGCATGCGCAGGTGTGTGGTAGAGTAGGTCGCTGCCAAATTTAATTTATAAAACCCCGGTCATTTTTGATCGGGGTTTTAGTTTTTTAAATTGAATAATTCTATCAGGAATTCTTTTAGTCCTTTTTCCTTCTGTGTACCTATCAAAATGTTTTTACCGTTATTTAAATGTAATTGTAATCCTCTATCCCCGGAAACATTATAAGCTTTTCCTTTTCGACCATATCTTATTCCCCAGCCTCCATAATCCCGGATTGGATGATATCTTATTACTTCATATTTCTCCACTGAATTCCAATTTATTCTCTGAGTTTTAAAATGAAGAGGGAAAAACCTGTACTCTATTCCATTTTTATCAATACTTGTTTTTAATGTTGTCGAACCGATTAATAAAGAAATCAAAATGAAAAATATTACAGAAGATATAAATACAATGATCAATTCATTATCGCTCATCGGATTGTTTCCGAATTTTTGTCCCTCTATAATTTGAATATAAAATCTGGATCCGAAAATACCGGTAACAATTATTCCTGTAATAATTAAAATTGTCCAGATCCATGGTTGTCTGAATTATTGTACTTCTTGAAATATCATTTTATAATACTTATTTAATTTTTTGCAGCCAGGCTAAAACCATTCTCAATTCACCATAAGAAATCTCAGGAGGAGCTATTTCTTTTATGTAAGCCAACCGGACTTCATCCAGATCTTCAGGGAAATATTCAGTAAGTTTTTGCACTTTCTCCATTGGAATTATTTCATCTATTTGAATCAAATTTCTTTTTATCGCTTTGGCAAGATGACTCTCAATAGTACCAATTGCAAGATTTCTTTCCTCAGCAATTTGCTGAATGTTTTTACCAGCCTGCAAATAATTAATTGTTTCTTCAATTGTATCGGATATTTTATTACTGCCGGTAATTTTTCTTTTTCCATATGAGCTTCGTATTTTTTTAACTTTTCCTGCAAAGATTTTACCGTTTTTCAAATAATCTTCAAGAAAAAATCCATTCTTGCAATAATTAATTTTTTGTAAGATCTCTTCTATAATAAAACTTAGTTCTTCAAGTAAGCTATCCGCTTTTCTGGATAGTTTTTTGGTTTGGAAAGATAAAGGATGATTATAAAAATTTTCCTCCCATTTAGTAATTTCTTTGTAAAAATAATTTGCTCCATCTTTTATTCTTTTCTGCAGAAGATCATTTTCCTCTATTAGAAAATTTTTCTTACTAAGCCGGATGATTATCTCCTTAAATTTTTCTGAAACTTCATAAAGTTCTTTTTGCTTTTCTATTAGCCCGGTTATCCATAAAATCGATTCAGCTTGAACTTTTAATTGATTTTCTAAAATGTATTCATTTAAATCTTTAAGTGCATAATACCAGTTTTTCCAGGTAAAAATCTCTTTAATTTCTTCAAGAATAAAATCCTGCCGTGCTTCTGTAAATAGCTGAAGAAGGTTTGTATTCCAGTTCCTATTCTGCCATTCCTTAAAATCTCTATGGGCGCCGAGAAAATTTCTATAAACTGGGGATTTAAGAACCAAACCTTCTAATGATGTACAGCGGCTAAGTGCAACATAAACCTGTCCGGTTGTAAAAGCTCTTGCTGCATCAATTATTACTTTATCAAAAGTTAATCCCTGGCTTTTGTGAATTGTAATTGCCCATGCAAGGCGCAGCGGATATTGAATGAAAGTACCTAATACTTCTTCTGTAATTTCCCGTGTTTCCGTATCTATTTTATAATTGATATTTTCCCATTGACTTTTCTTTACTTCAATTTCAAAAGGATCATCTTTGCATTGAACTTTTATGCATCCTTCATCAAGGTCTGTTATAACCCCTATCTTTCCATTAAAATACTGCTTTCCTTCATTATCATTTTTTAGGAACATTACCTGTGCCCCGGTTTTAAGCCTAAGCTCTTTTTCGGCAGGGAAAGTATGCTCGGGAAATTCTCCTGTTACTCCAGCATAGAAAATATTGGAGTGGTCCGGAAGCCCGCTTAATTTTCTTTGATTGATTTCATCTGACTGATAATTATGAGTTGTAAGAGTAATATATTCTTCATTATACAGAGGTAAAAAATTTCTTTTGAGCCTGCTGTTTAATAATTTAAAATTTTCTTCTGATATGTTGTTATTCCGTATACCGTTAAGTATTTTAATAAATTTGTCATCCTTTTGCCGGAAGATTTCCTTAAGTTCTATAATTACCGGAATATTATCCCGCAAAACAAAACTGTTAAAGAAAAAAATTGAAGAATAAAATTGCTGCAGAATTTCCCATTCATCTTTTTTTACAACCGGCGGAAGCTGGTAAAGGTCTCCGATGAACAGTACCTGAACTCCTCCAAAAGATTGTCCAGGCCTTCTTCTTACATATCGTAAAATAGAATCAATTGCATCTACAGTATATGAAGCAACCATACTTGCTTCATCAATTATTAGCAGATCAATGCTTCGGAGCAAATCTAATTTTTCTTTATTGTAACGAATTTTGGATAATAGGGGATGGTTTTTAGCCGTTACATTAGCAACTTCCATTAGATTTAAATCGGGTATTATTATGCCGAACGGAAGCTGAAACAAAGAATGGAGCGTAACTCCCCGTGCATTTATTGCAGCTACACCCGTTGGTGCAGCAACAACACATTTCTTAATTGAATTTTCCCGGAGATATTTAAGGAAAGTTGTTTTTCCTGTCCCTGCTTTTCCCGTGAGAAAAATGTTCTGGTTAGTTTCATTTACAAAACGGAAAGCAAGATCAAATTCCCCGGTTTGTTTAATTATCATGATAAATTGTATTTACTAAAATATAAAAATAAATATGTAAGCAAAAAGGATAAAGAAAATTATTATATTTATTGCAGAAAATATGCAATTTAAATTTTGAAATCCTTTCAATTCCTTAGAGTGTTTAAAAAGGAGCTGACTTTCTTTTTCCATGGATTAAATTATATAGACTTAAATTCTTACAGGGAATTATCAAAATATTTTAGAGGGAAAAATGTTTAAAAAATTATTACATGTCTTTTCCATATTAATTATTTATCAAATTTTAGTTAATGCCCAGATAGATCAAATAAAAAAAACTGCTGAAGATAACCTAAGCTTCGCGGCAAAACAGTACAAAGAAATGTTAAATAATCTTGGTGATACTGAAAAATTTCCCAGGTCAGCTAATAAAGATGGAACTTTAAGTCTTGTTGCTTCCGATGATTGGACAAGCGGATTTTTCCCCGGAAGCCTTTGGTATTTGTATGAATATACTAAGGATGATTTTTGGAAAAAGGAAGCTGAATTATATACACAGATATTATCGAAGGAACAGTACAATACTCAGACTCATGATGTAGGCTTCATGATATATTGCAGTTATGGAAATGGGTATAGTTTAATTGATACAAAAGAATATGAAAAAGTAATTATTCAAGCGGCCAAATCGTTGTCCAAAAGATTCAGACCGGTTGTAAGCTGTATCCAATCTTGGGGTTCGAATAATAAGTGGCAATGCCCGGTTATTATTGATAATATGATGAACCTGGAATTATTATTTAATGCTACTAAGATGAGCGGTGATTCAAGCTTTTATAAAATCGCTGTAACTCATGCAAATAAAACGATAAAAAATCATTTTAGACCAGATTACAGCAGCTACCATGTCGTTAATTATGATACATTAACAGGCAAAGTACTTGCAAAGAACACGGCTCAAGGTTATTCGGATGAATCTGCATGGGCAAGGGGACAGGCGTGGGGCTTATATGGTTTTACTATGTCATACAGGGAAACCCGGAATAAAGCTTATCTTAACCAGGCACAGCACATTGCAGATTTTATTTTAAATAACTGAAGTTACGCAAAAGGTAACGGATTTAATTTCCAATTTAGATTTTTAGGTATAACGCAATCAAATAATACAAGACGAATTTTGTAAATGGTAGTTATATTTTTCATAATTCTAAATAACTCTAACTGACAAAAAGCAATCAGTACAAAATAAATATGATTTATCTGAGCAATCGATTCTCTAGAAGAACAACCTTCTAACCTTAATTCTGATTTTAGAATTTTGAAAAACTCCTCAATAATCTGACGATTTCTATAACAATGTTTTACCTCTACAGATTGCAAAGATAAATGACTTGTAGCCCAGTAATTGTTATTGTCTTTAACTACAAGGGCTCTAATGTTCTTTGATAATTTACCTATATGTTTTCCATAACGATAGCGAAAAAACTCTTGGATTTGAACATTTCCAATCAGACGATTGGATTTTATTTTAGCGATCCAATGCCAGGAAAATTTACGAATCAACTTTAATAACTTAGCTGCTGGATAAAATGAATCCATAAGCACATAACTTGGCCTTATCTTATAGTTATTTTTGGCATCATTCAATAGCTCCATTGCTAAATCAATCTTTGTTTTTTTGCCATTTTTATACCATATACGGAAACCTATGGGGAAACGGGTCTGACCGTCAGTCCAAATGACAAATACAACATTGATCCCATAGAGATATTGTCTGTCGCTTGGTGAAAATACCCAAGACAATAAATCAAGTTCTTTGCTGTATGGTTTTGCAATAACGGTATCATCTATTATTAAATATGTTTTCTTTTTAGATGAAGATTTCCTAAGTTTTATCAAACAACTATAATGCTTTTGTATATGCTTGTTCCATTTACCTTCGAAGACCAATAGTCTTTGAAGTCTGTCGTGTGAGACATATGGATTCTCGGAATCATAAATAATATTCCGGTTGTATTGTTCAGAAATCTTAGTACATGTTGGTCTAAAATCTCTAAAACATATCGCATTTACATAAGCGATTAAGGCTGTTTGAAAAATTAGTTTTTTCATCACATACTAATTTAACACCTTATTTCGCTTATGTTTATATTCTTTGCGTAACTTCAGTTATTAATTAGGAATGAAATTATTTTTACTTGTAATTGCGCCTTTAATTAAATAAATTATACGCCTAAATAAAAATAATTACATAATCCCGGCTCTTATAATAGAAGGGCCTATGTCCATCGGGAGAATTTGATGACAACGAATATATATGAAAGTGCGGTTATTATTAATGCCGCATTAGAAGACGAACAGATAGATTCAGTGATTTCTCGTATTAAAGAAACCATTTCGCACAATGGTGGGGAAATAAGGGAAATTGAGAACTGGGGAAGAAAAAGATTGGCTTACATGGTTAAGAAAAGTAAGATCGGATACTATGTATTTTTCAGATTTAATGCCCCTTCCAGCATCGTTTCCAAACTAGAAAGAACTTATGTACTCGACGAACATATATTAAGGTTTTTAACTATTAAGTTAGATAATGATGCCATTGAACATATTGAAAAGCATAAAAAAGTTTCGCAGGATGAAAACTCTACAGCTGAAGTAGAAGTTAGCAAAAAATCTGAAGTTCACACTAATGATAGTGATTAATTAAATCTATTAACGATAAGTATGGAGGAAAAAACCATGGCTGATTTGAAAATGCCTGAAATTAACTATGTCGTTGTTGCGGGTAATTTGACTAAAGATCCTATTTTTAGACAAACAACTAATAATACACCAGTTGTTAATTTTTCTATCGCATCTAATAGAAAATATAAAGATAGCTCAAACCAATGGCAGGAGGATGTTTGTTATGTAGGCATTGTTGCATGGAATAAACTGGCAGAAAGCTGCCGGGATAGATTGAAAAAAGGTTCTGCTGTACTTGTAGATGGGGAACTGCAAAGCAGAAACTGGAAATCGGAAGAAGGACATAATAGGAGCATTGTAGAGATTAAAGCACGGAGAATCCAGTTCTTAAATAAAAGAATGAGGAATTCGAATAATGGAGTTGATGAAAATGGGGATGTTGATAGTGTCTCAGATGAAGATAATGTTGATTATACGGAAGATTCATTTGATAAGTTTTTGTCCAACGAGGAATCTGATTTAATTAAAGAATAGGAAAATAGATGAAAAAAGAAATTAAAACTAAGAAAGTCTGTAGATTTACTGAAAATCATGTGAAGTATATTGATTATAAAGATGTAAAAATTTTGCAGCGGTATGTTACCGAACAGGGTAAAATAATTCCTAAACGAATAACGGGGACTAGTTCTAAATATCAAAGAGAATTATCTATTGCAATAAAACGTGCTAGGCATATGGCTCTTTTACCATATGTTGCAGAAACAGTGAAATAAGTTTTTGGGAGATTTAAATGAAAGTAATATTGCGACAAAACTTTAACGGACTTGGTCAAATAGGACAGGTAGTTGATGTTAAAAACGGTTACGCCAGAAATTATCTGATACCTAGAAAATTAGCATATCCTGCATTGCAAGGGAACGTAAAAGCATTAGAAGAAGAGAAAAAAAATCTCGAAAAGAAAAGAATTCAAGAGCTATCTTCTGCAGAAACTTTTGCAGGTGAACTTGAGAAAATTTCGGTTACAATTCCGGTTCAGGTTGGTGAAGAAGATAAAATTTTCGGTTCTGTAACTAATCAAATGATTGCCGATGCATTAAAAGAAAAGGGTTATGAAATCGATAGAAGAAAAATTGAGATTGAAGAACCTATTAAATCACTCGGTATTTATGGAATCAATATAAGGCTTCACCCTTCGGTTAGTGCTAAAATTAAAGTTTGGGTGGTAAGGGAATAAATATTATTCTGAGTATTTAAAATAAAAAAAGGAAAGCATTTTGCTTTCCTTTTTTTATTTATAAAAACCTTTTTATCTTACTTTTACTTTCTTTTCACGAACCAGTTTTGCTACTCCAGAAGTTCCATTTTTGGAAATATTTTTAATAGCCTTGGTAGAAAGTTTCAATGTTACAAAACGGTTTAATTCTTGGACCCAAATTCTCTTTTTTTGAAGGTTTGGTAAAAATCTTCTTTTAGTCCTATTGTGAGCATGAGAAACATTATTTCCGGTTAATGGTCCAATACCTGTTATTTGGCATCTTCTTGACATTTATTCTCCATTAAGATTTAACTTTCTAAATAAAATACTAATATACTAAAAAAATAATTACAAATTCAATTTATTAAGAATT
>Ga0315555_1001840_pt1 | contig 15219 bp, 14 predicted proteins | sample SalMarSW160380MG_FD_202113 | JGI IMG/M metagenome (GOLD analysis project Ga0315555, IMG submission 202113) | Salt marsh sediment microbial communities from the Plum Island Ecosystem LTER, Massachusetts, United States - Salt Marsh Sediment SW1603-80 ... | reverse complement strand
AGAGAGCGTCTGTCTTGTTGATTCATATATTCGCAGCAGTGCTCGTTGTGCATGCTGTCAAGGCAAAGAAGCCGTTATACTTCATTGCATCTCTGCTGTACAAAACAGTTACCGACGGCATGATACCGCTTCTTATTTTCTACATAGGTACTGCCACTCTACTTGCTACCTATACCATGGAGCTTCCAGTTATTATACTAGGCTTGATAGGGTATCTGGGAATAGTAAAGATGAAGAAGAAGTTCAAGAGGCCTGTAAAGAGACTCATAAAGAAGAAATCAAGACGGCGCTGATTTGCTAAGCCTACCAAGTATTGCATATTTTTTGTTTATCTCTTTCTTGATTTTCTCTATTTCTTCTCTCTTCTTTCTACAATCAGCTAATAGCTGCTTGAGCTCTTTTTCCAATGCCTCCTTCTTCTTATAGAGCTCCTGCCTCTCAGCTATTGTCTTTTCTTTAAAGTTCATATGCACCAAGCGGGAATCGAACCCGCGTCACGAGCTGTTTCCTAGGAAGCACTTGTGCTCCTTTTCGCTAAAGCCTTTTATTGAAAAAGGCTTTTGGGAAGCTCGGATCTTACCATTGGACCATTGGTGCCTAATAAGCATTACCACAAAAATAGAAAAACCTTTTTAATAGATTTATGAACAGCCTAGCTTATGATTGACTGCCCAAATCAGGAGGAGAACAAGAAGAACTGCCCTTGCACTTATTCTTGCTCAAGAAAAGGAATGTGCTGCGAATGCATACGCTACCACTTGAAAAACAACGAGCTTCCTGCTTGCTTCTTCCCGAAAGACGTTGAGAAAACATACGACAGGTCCATAGAGAAATTCATCGAGATTAACAGATAGACTGTAATTAATATATTTTTCTGTTTAAAAGTTTTATTATAAATTAAAATCTTAGAGGGCTCGTGGTCTAGTGGTATGACGCAACCTTGACGTGGTTGAGGCCGCCGGTTCGATTCCGGCCGAGCCCATTATTCAAATATAATCTTCAGACCCTTTTTTACAGCTACGATTCCTGCCTTTATCTCCAGACAGTATTTGGCCTTCTTGTTTTTATAGATTCTCCAGGTCTTTGGGTTGAAAGAAAGTGGAACTGCTCTCTGAATATCAATAACAACATAGTTCTTGTCTAGAAACAGCAGATCAAGTGCGTGCCGTACAAAGGGCATCCAGACATTGTTGGAATAGATAAGCGCGCCTTTGTACTCCTTCAGGTCGTTGAACATCAGGCCGGAAATAGAATCAAAGCCCCTGCAGTCCTTTATCTTCAGCTTTTTGCCTGAGAGTTTTACAAGCATATTAACTTTTATTTTTCGATTCAAATATTTAAGTTTCTATACTGATTCTAACTTATGCAATTTGCGGATTTACACATGCATTCTTCCTACTCCAGAGCCACATCCAATAAAATGAATCTCCAGGAGCTGTCAGCACATGCAAAAACAAAGGGTTTGGATATACTGGGAACAGGGGATTTCACCCATCCTGTATGGCTAAAGGAACTGAAGAGCAAGCTGTCCGGCGAAAACGGCATCTACGATTATGATGATATAAAGTTCGTCCTGTCCGGCGAGATATCGCTTATCTACAAGCAGGATGGAAAAGGGCGAAGAATACACCATGTCCTGCTGGCAGAGAGTTTCGAGGTCGTGGACCAGATAGTCGAGTGGCTCAAGAAAAAGGGCAGGATAGATTATGACGGACGCCCTATCTTTGGCTTTAGTTCTGTTGAATTTGCAGAGGCAATGATGTCCATATCAAAAGACATAATGATAATACCTGCACATGCCTGGACACCATGGTACGGCATATTCGGTTCTATGTCCGGCTTTGACTCAGTAGAGGAGTGCTTCCAGGATCAGGCAAAGCACATATACGCACTGGAGACAGGCCTTAGCAGCGATCCTCCAATGAACTGGAGGCTCTCAAAACTGGATAAATACACTTTAATAAGCAATTCAGATTCACACTCTCCTTATCCATGGCGGCTCGGACGCGAGGCAAATGTATTTGACCTGAAAGAAATCAGCTATATTAATATGATAGAGGCAATAAAAAACAGAAAGAACTTTCTTTTTACAGTAGAGGTTGACCCTTCCTATGGCAAATATCATTATGACGGCCACAGGAATTGTAATTTCTCGTGTTCGCCTGAAGAGGCGCTGCGGCTAAAGAACCTCTGCCCAAAATGTCACCAGCAACTAATAATAGGGGTTCTGCATAGAGTAGAAGAGCTAGCAGACAGAAAAGAAGGCTTCCGCCCGGACGGCGCAGTTGATTTCAAGTCGTTAATACCACTGTCAGAGATAATCTCCATGGTGACTGGAACTGACGTCTTCACAAAGCGTGTGTGGGAAATTTACAACCAGCTGATTGCAAAATTCAATAATGAGTTCAATATCCTGCTGTACGCAGAAAAGGAAGAGCTGAAAAAAGTTGTTAAAGAGAAACTGGCAGAACTTATAATAAAGAACAGAGAAGGAAGAATAAAGGTTCTGCCTGGCTATGACGGTGTCTACGGCAAGCCGATTCCTGAAAGCGATAAAGAGAGTAATCTGGAAAAATTTTTAAGATGAAAAAGGTTAAAAAGAAATTACTCTGTTCCGCCCCATACCATTACATTGGTTGTCTCTTCTATGTAATAGTCATAGTCTATGTCCACTGTGAAGATTATTGAACCTGATTGTGTTGATGTCCAGCCACTAGGTAGTGTAACAGAGCAGCTTACAGGAACGCTGGCTGTGGATCCCCTCATCTTGAAAACAGACATGTCCAGTGTTACTTCGTTGTTAGAAGCAGCTTTATCAAGGCATTCTATAAGTGTTGCACCATATACCTTTATTTTGCCTGTCATTCTTCCAATCTCTCCTGTTGTGCTCTCAGAAGGCCAGCCACTTCCAACGTTTGTGAACTCTAATACATATGAAGTCTCCTCGCCTTCATCGCTGACGACAATAGGAGTAGGCCCTCTTGACAGGATAACCTTTATTGGTGCGTATGTGTTCTCCACCTTTGCTGTTGTTTCCATTGCTCTTCCCTGCTGAACATTTACTTTGTAGAGGTCTTCACTGTAGGCTGGTATGGTTATAGCTCCGGTTGTTTTGTATGAATATGTAACCCTGGCTGTTATAGGGTAGTTTACCTGAACGCCCTGCGGCAGGTCTGAAGGAGATACGAGCGTAGCTGTAACTGTCTTGAAATCGCCTGGCGTTCCCATTACTGGGTCAGGCGGGTCTAGGTCTTTATTCAATGGCTGCGTTGTATCACCTGTCCATCCCTCAGCACCGTAGAAGTTTGCAACTATGCCTGTTGCTGGTACACCGCCGACATTCTCTATATCCATCATTACTACAACATTATCGCCCTTATCTATCTTGTTCGGCTCAATAGAGAACATCGTCATCAAGAGCCCGTTATTGGCATCCACGGTTACTTGTCTTTCCTGAATACAACCAGAAATAGCTATTATGCTAACCAGCAAGATTATTGCTAATGCTTTCACTAAAACACCTATCTATTATATACGGTTTCGTGGTTTAAATAATTAATTTGTGCCAGCTTCTATCTTATTATTTTTATAGGCAGGTCTGCCCTCCTCTCGTAGTTGTAGTCTATTTCAATTATAACCAGATAGTTGCTCAGATAGCTCACAGAAGGCATGTTAAGCCCGCATGCAATCCTTGGAAATTCCTTTCCAACAGGAGAAAGGTCATGCATTTCACAGTTCAGAATGCCTTGGTCGTCTGTTATTCTAATCTCCTCAGCTGGTATATCATCAACAAAGCCATCACCGATGTTTCTTATGGTGATATACATATATTTCTCGCTCTCTCTTACAACTATGGGCAGCTCCTCGCTGAACTCTATCTGCATCTCCATGTTATTGTCCCTGTAGGAATAGCTCTTTGGCTTCTTGATAATATCGTTGGTCAATTCCTTTGTCAGATATGCGTCTTCTGTAATCATCTCTATTAACTGCACAACGTTTAGCGTTGATCTAAATTCCACCCTGGCGCTCACAGTTGTTGTCAGTTCAGGCATTGCTATGGTGGATGGTGCTGTTAACGTGCATGTCAGTGCCTGGAATTCATCCTTTTTCAATTCTTCGACATATTTTGTACACTCTGCTTCTGTAGTAAGAGCACCTGTATTAAAGACAGCCATATCAACAGACCTTAAGGTGCTCGCATCGTTGTTGATAACATCAAGATAGACTGAGATTTCAGAGCCTGCAAAGACATGGTCTGAGTCTGCTGTCAGGGTTATGCCAAGGCTTTTTACTGTATACTCCTCAACACAACCGCTAAGGAATATGACCAAAAGAAACAACAAAGCATATTTATAAGGGCATCTCATTCTATTACCTAGTTATACGGCTTGACCTTGACCTTTAGGGAATCCCTCATCTCATAATCATAATCTACATATGCATGTATACTGAATGACTTGTACGGGATGCCAGACCCTCCAAGATTCGCCTTAGTTACTTGTATCCTGTAGGTAGTTGACTCGCCGCTGTAGAGCTCTATCTCTTGCCCATTCGTACATCTATATACATCCCCCATAAGTGGGCAGGCAAATTTATCACCACCATCAATGGTTCCGCCAGAGCTTATGATATCAGATGGAAATTCTATTACCATCTGATCTACGCCTATCTTTGAGTTCTTGATAACGCCTCTTGTGCTCACCTTCTTTACAGTAAAGAGGAAGGTTCCGCTGTAATCCTCAAGTATATAAGGAGCACCAAGCAGCTCTACATCAATCTGGACAGGACCAGAGCCCGGCGTCTTCATCACCTCTATGTTTACTGCCTCCCCTGCTCTCTGCCTTGCCTTTACCTCCTCCATGCTAACGATAAAGGAATTGTAGAGCAATGAAGCCCTGAATTTATAACTAACCCTGAAATTAAGCTCTATCTCTGTTTCAAGGTTTGCAAGATCATCCTCGCTCGGGGCAACAAGGTCAAAGCTTATCATATTCTGCTCTCCTGGCAGAAGTGTACATGCTGACTCTGTGTCAAAACACCTTCCTGCTTGGCATGCGTTTGATGCAGAGTTACAGAGGGCTTCTGTTCTGCCTCTGAATAGCGGTGCATCAAATAGTTCTGCAACAACATTCTCTGCAGCCTCTCTTGCATCCTTGTTCTCCATGATAAAAGACAGTATAACAGCCTGGCCAGGCAGTATAGGAGATTTTGGTATTGTTGTTACATCGTTGATAACCAGTACGTCCCTGACGCCCTCTTCCAGGGTTGTTTCCTCTACCTGAATTACATCCTGGCCAAAAAATTCATCCAGGTAAGTGCACCCGCTGATGATAACAATCATTACAAGGAACAGGAGAGCCAATAATCTCATTTTCAAAATACCTCATAAACTTCTGTTTTGAATATGAGATGCAGAAGCATCTCATATTCATTATTAGCCCTAGGTGATATTAAAAACTTATACAGCTGATTTAGGATATAGAATGGAATCAATTACGCCCGGACACATACCCCATCAATACAGGTTTCTCCTTCATATAAGCAGCACGGATCAAGGTCATAGCACCAGCACGTGTACGTTCCTGTAGTACAGTACCCTTCTTCATAACTTTCATCATCGTAATATACAGCTACATCACCCTTATCCCCTTGACAATTATCATATGTTATTCCGACACTGTTTCCACATATATCAGCTGGCTTTGCAGATGCGCAGGTTCCGCCTTCTCTGCCAGCTTTCTGGCAGGCATCTTTACAACTAAGAGCCCATTTCGTATTGCCTTCGTTATCGGTTTCGCATATGTATTCTAAATCGCCAACAGGTACTGATTGCTGTGTACAGCTTTTAATCCATTTTGTGTCAACGCATATATACTCTTCTGTCCACCCTAATCTAGACACTGGTTCTATAACACCTTCTACATTGCAGGCATACCAGGAACCGTCATCAGCGCACAGCAATTCGTATTTAGGCAGCCAGACATACTTGCCGTTGGACTGTTCCAGCAACGAACAACTTTCTTCATTACAATGAGAATCATCAGTATCAGTACTTGTTGGTTTATACTCCACCCCACCTAGGTAGGAGAATTGCCAGCCTTCTACTCTTTCAGGCGCTGCCTTTTCAGGATCCTCACAATACTTGACACCAAAATCACCTGTCTCACCTTGAGTACAGCCATAATCAATAATATAATCACCAATACCGTATTGCATGGTATTCTCTTTTCGTATCCTTCCCCCAGGCTTTATGTACCAGACACTTACTGCATCACTCAACGCACCTTCTTCGTCTACAGCAAGAACAACACATTCACTTCCAGGGTTATTCTCATATTCGAAGTCATCAAGCCTGAATTCTACACCGTCTCCTGCATCCACTCTAGGGTTCTCTGTCAACATGAAGTCCCAAAGCTCTACTTTTTCTCCTCCTGCTGCTCCTGGGTCTATTTTTACAAACAAAGCAGAGCCCTTTTCTGTTGCTGCTGTTGCTTCCTCTTCTTCACCTTCTTCCTCGTATATTATGCCTAATGGTGTTGTCACCATTACGGTCTTTGACTTTTTCACAACAAACTTGTATTCAGGAAGCTCTGCTCTTATCAGGCCTGTTCTTGAAGCTTCTACACCACTAGCTGTTGCAAAGCTGCAGAATATAGGAAGTATTGTGTTAAACTCATACGGCTTGATTACTATTTCATCGCTTTCAACAGGGTCTATCCTGCATATAACAGTGCCATTAACAGGGAGACGACAATCTACCTGGCTGCCGTGGCACTCAAAGAGGTTTCCGATTGTTTCATCCATCATTATTCTTATTTGCTTATCCCTTTCCAGGATTATCTCGCCGTCCTCTCGCGTGTTTGATACTGATACGAGCAGAGTTTCTGATTCTGACCTTTCATCCAGTGGCTGTGGGCCTACGTTAAGTGAGAGCCTTGCAGTTGCTCCTGCATCAACAGCAAGGACATTCTTCCAGACATTTGTTTCTTCATACTGCCTCCTGCTTATCTCATCCTTGCTTGCAACCTCTACAAATAAGCTGGCATTTGTGGAATAGGTATAATTGAATTCCAGCTCAACAGTTCCCCTACTGGTCCTTTTTATCGCTCCCATTTCTGCAAGAAAGCCTGAAAACGTTATCTTGCTGCTTTCACCTGGTTCCATCTTTCCTATGTTTACAGAAGGCTTGACAGTGACATCTGTAGCATTGCAGTAGCTTCTCTTCGGGCAGTTGTAGCCAACAGCGATATTTTCTATGTCAGACTTTCCCTCGTTCCTTATTATTGCTATGATGTTGAAATTCTCGCCAGAAGGAACAGTATCAGGTACAGCATCAATCCTAGTAACCTCTAATGCCTTTGGATAAGAAATCGGTTTTTCTGATTTTACATTGACTACCTGCTGCCTTGCATACCATTCCGTAGGATTCGTCGTCAGCAGCCAGACATCGTTAAAGGCATTGGCAACTGCACGCCACGCCAGATTAAACGGCTCCTTGACCTGGTCAAGGACTGTCCTGTAGTATGCGTTGTAAGGCCCCAGAGCAATGTAGCCGAAGAGCAGCACTATTATGGATATCTGGAAAACAGTCATGAAACCGCCAGCATGATAGAGCTGGAACACGCCAACGAACAGTGCAAGTATTGCCCACACTACCCAGAATATCAGCCAGGACGATATGCCGGTGAATTCAGCAAGGTCCTCAGGCGTCCATATGGCTATCAGGAATATTATGGCAGAGAAGCCCACGATCAGGCCGGCAGAGAAATGCGTCAGCCAGTCCCATGGTTGTTTGGAAGCCTGGACATTCATGATGAATACAAAGAACCCTGTTCCCAGCGGCAGTATGAAATAAAACGGGCTTGGTGCAATCGGCTGGATATAAGCCATTACAAAGAACCACTGGATAACAGCAAGAGCAATTCCCCATAACCACGGGCCGAATATCAGGGTCTTGAGGTTATCCCACAATAGCCCCATTGCATCGCCCCATGTCATTGCGCCCATTGCCATCCCACGGGCAACGAGTCCAATCCCACCTATCCATTTTGTTATGAAATTCCAGTACATCCTTTCGTAATAAGTAGCAAGAATATCTGCTTCTGCAGTAAGAACATGCCATTCAGAGCTATCTTCCTTTAAGCCCAGAGCAGCTGCTTTTCTTTCTGCTGAAGCCATCAGCCTTGTCCTTAAAGAATTTCGTAATCTATTTAATGAAGCTTCTTTAGCCTTAGTTAACTCTTCATTCTTTTTTTGCCAGATTTCGAAATTTTCCCTCATCTGCTCTACTATAGCAAGAGCCTCTGCTGATGCACCTCCACCACCTCCGCCCAATGCCCCGCTAATAATATCAAGTGCTTTTGCCTGAGGAGCAGCTGTTGCATTCTTTACTATACTTTGTGATTCTCTTTCATCGCCCAGTTCCTTAGCTTTCTTTACAGCCTCCTTCCAGTTATTTTTAGCATTTTTAATATCTGCTTTAAGGGTTTTGGCCTTTCCTTTTTTAAAGTCATTTTCATATATCTTTGCCATTCCATGTGCTTCTTTTCTGAGCTTTGTCCTTGCCTTATTTATCGCACTCCTTAATTTCGGATCTATGAGTCTTAATCCATGTGCATCCCAGCCGCTGGATTCAACCCTTCCAAAGAACGGAGCCCTTGCACGGTGCTTCTTTTCCCAGGCATAAGTTGTGCCTTTGCCAACAGGAGTACCTTTAATATAACGTCCTTCTGCTGCTAACTGGTTATTAAGCTTTTTTAGCTGTTCTCTGGCCCATTTCACTGGAACTTCTCCTCTTTCAGCCAAATCTTTTATTCGGTCATATTCCCTTCTAATGGCACTGCTTGACATGTCAGAAAGCGGGCGAATATTTCTTCCTATGATAGAACCCATTACTCTTTCCCTGTCTTCACCCAGGGATTCTTCGAACCTTTTATAACGTTCACTCCCCAATCGTTTTTTTTCATCTCCCAGCTTTTTTATTTCTGCTTTATCCAGAGAAGCATTATATTCTTTTGCTCTTCTTTCAGCTGCCTTCCTTTCTATCCTCTCAATTTCACTCTCATCGTCTCTTCCAAGAATTCTTCTTAACCAGTTAAATGCCATTCTTCTCACTAGATAGACTTATCTAAATACTTCTGCGTTACTATAATCCTATTGGTAAACGCCCAATAAAAAGATTTTTCAGAATCAGTAACTTACCCTGAATTCCTTCATGAGGAAGACTGCGTCGTCTATGGATTCAATTATTATTTTGTTTTCTCCCTGCCGTACGCTGGCTTTGCTGAAGGTGAACTCATAGCTGCCAGTGGATGCAGTCTTGTACTCGCTGTATATTGCCTCGTCACCGTACATTATCTTTGCAGAGACACCGCCCGGCTCTATCAGGTCAACTATTGTAAATCTTATCTTTCCCTGGTCAAATGAATTGTACTGGCTTTCTGTAAGATTCAATATGGTCTCTATCCTGCTTACCTCCTCTGTCTTGTAGAATATCAGCAAGGAAGCGCTGCCGACAAATAATGAGTTTACACCAGCCTTCACTGCTAATATATTCTCCCCTGACCTGAGTCTGGTTTTATTAAATTCAATTGTTTTGTAGTTACTGACAACATCAGAGTAAATTATTCTATTATTCATCTCGACAATCAGGTCTCCCATGTTCTCATCCAGCTGTATATCAATCCTGCCCTGATCGAAGTTGTCGTATTCCTCCATCAAAGTGAATTTGAATTCATTTGTATTCAGCAGATAGCTCTTTACCTCCAGTTCGACGTCTTCTATCGAGTAGACAGTAGGTGCCCATATCTGCCAGCCAGAAGAAGCTGCCTCTATCTCTATCAGCATGTCATCTGATAACCCTTCATCTATGGATATGGAAGCATAGCCTGGATAATAAACCTGCTCGTGAACAACCTCGTTGTTTATCTTTACTATCAGCGGGGCATAGCTGTTAGTTCTAACGATTCTGAAGCTCACAGTTATCGAGTCTATGCCATCTGCCTTCAGGTTATACTTTATTGAATTGGAGCCGAAAAACAGGCCATTTGAAAGTTCCATGCTCTCCAGCGGATATATTTCCGTGCCTTTTATGTAACTAATATTAAGATCCAGGTCGTATTTCTTGTGCGCATCCACATCCTCAGGCCCGACCAGGCTGGCCCCTGTGATGTTGTAGGCAAGAATCTCGCCGGTCTTGATGCCGATAGGGCCCAGATAAGCTATCTGACCAAGGCCGCCGAATAAGACAAGCAGCGCAGCCATTATCACCAGGCCTGCTACAAGAAACATCACGAAGTTTTCCATACGCTCAGATAATAATTTACTGATATTTAATTTAAAGTTATTCTCCTCACAGATAAGCAAAGAATCAGTCGAGGAGCAATTACAGAAGAATTACGATGCGAGGGGGAGGATTCGAACCCCCGAAGGCACTAAGCCACAGGATTTCTTATCATCTTGAATCAAAACTCAAGTACAATAGGAATCAAACTTGAGTCCTGCCCCTTAAATCACCCTTAACAAACTATCTTACTTCATATCATTTGTTAAGATGATTTTGACCGCTCGGGAACCCTCGCATAATATTACATAGATTTAACTGATATGAATAGATTTAAAAAGTAAATTACGGGAAAGATTATTTCAGTTCCTGCAACTGCTTTCTAAGCACAGACAACTGCTTCTGCATGTCGCCGAGAGAATCCTCTATGTGGTGTACGTCCTCTTCTCCGTGTGTTGGAAGTTGGATGCCTCTTGGCCTGAGCAGCTCTGTATCTATCTCAACAACGTTTCTCTCCAGTCTCTGGATGGTTGCTCTCATTATCTTGAGCGCATCGTTCCTGATGTTCTCAAGATCATTCATAATAGAAAAAAGCTGCTTTATACCAGAAATAAAGACCTTCTGTTCCTGTATATCCCTCAGTACCTCTTTGTATTTGTCTACTTTAACAAAAAGCGGAGCGCCTTTCTCATCCATGGGTATCTCCTCTTTTACCGGAATAAGTGGCTCGGGCTTGACAGCCTCTTTTATGTCTTTTATATCATCTCTATCGTCCTTGGAGAACATTTCAACCCCGTTATATTCAATTATCACTGCCCAAATTTAAAGTTAATAAAAGTGCGGTCGCCGGGACTCGAACCCGGGTTTTTTGCCATTTGTTATGGTCTCAACCGTGGCAGGGTTCCACTCAAGGTTTGTGTCCTGACCAGCTAGACTACGACCGCACATGATATCTTAATGTAGGTAGGTTTAAATTATTAAATAATAGAATCAGTAAAAATAAAAAATAAAGTCCTAAACTCTTACTCTCTTGACATATTTCTTTGCAACTATGGCAACAGCGTCCTTCAGTCCTAGACCAATTGCTATGGCAACACCGATACCAACGGATGCTATTATCACTAGCAGGATGTTGTTCACTAGGGTTGCTGGTATTCCTAGGATTGGCAGTGCAAGCGCTATGGACACATATATGATGAAGAAGTACAGTATCTTGCTGACGATTGCTGCGTATATCTCTTTCATCTTCTTCATCTGGATCCTTATGTACTCTGCCAGTATGTAGCCGACAATCACTATCAGTGCAGCTCCTATTATGTTTGGTATGAAGTTCAGTATCTGCCTGACCCATACAACAAGCTCAGTGACACCAAGAACAGACACTGCGGAAGCAATGAAAGCCAGGTATATCCACCATCTTGTTATCAGTGAAAAGATCGAACTTAGTGATATAATAGGCTTCTCTGTTTCTGTTACATAGTAGTCTAGCTTTACTCTTTCTAAGACCTCTTTTACTACTCTGCCAACAATCTTACCCAGCACAAGACCGAAAATCAGCAGTACTACTGCGCCTAGTATGTTGGGTAAGAAGCTTACAAAGCTTTGCCATGTGCTTTGAAGAATGGTTACAATGTCTATGGCCATTTACACACCTTCTAATAACTCTTACGTTTTTAATATATAAACTTTTTACCTATAAAAAGCTTTAAAAAAACTGGCATTACGCAGAAATTACACCTAGTCTTTCTTCTAAAAAGCGCCAGGAGCAGGATTCGAACCTGCGCGTGCCAAAGGCACACTAGCTCTCCCCTTTTTGCTGGCGCAAAAAGTCGAGCGCCATATTACAAAAAGCTCAAGGCTAGCGCGTTGAACCGGGCTCCGCCATCCTGGCATAGAAAACAATTGGCAATCAAATATAAAAAACAACGCCGGGTACAGGATTCGAACCTGTACGTCCTTGCGGACACTAGTTTTCGAGACTTACGCCCAAATAGTTAGCGCATTAACCATTCTGCCAACCCGGCACTGACTTTAATATTTTGTCTGGATAATTTTAAAAGTGATTCAATGAGATGTGCCTGCGGCAAGACGGCCGTTTATTACAGGAAATGGGAAGGGCATAGCTACTGCAAAGACTGCTTCTCGCGGCAGTTAGAAAAAAGATTCAGGAAAACTGTCAGCAAAAACAAGCTCTTAAGAAAAGGCGATAAGATTGCTGTCGCGCTCTCCGGCGGAAAAGACTCACAGGTTTTACTCTATCTAATGCACAGCATCAGCAGAGCTATGCAAATAGAGCTGTTCGGAATATCAGTAGAGGAAGGAATAAAGAATTACAGGGAAAAAAGCATCAGAGAAGCAAAAAAACTAACAAAAAAGCTGGGTATTAGGCATTACACCTTTTCTTTCAGGAAAGATTTTGGCGTAACAATCGACAGCCTGAAAGGCAAAAAGACTTGCACTTATTGCGGTGTTTTCAAAAGATACCTGCTTAACAGGGAGGCAAGGAGATTGGGAGCTAACAAGCTTGCCATTGGGCATAATCTGGATAACGAAGCACAATCCATACTGATGAATTTTATTAGGGGAGATTTCTCAAGATTTCAAAGGATTGGAGCATACCCAATGGTAATAGATGACCCAAAATTTGTAGCAAGAATAAAACCAATAAGGGACATACCTGAGGCAGAGATAAAACTGTTTGCAGAGCTAAACAAACTACCGTTTCTTGGCGAAAGATGCCCCCATTCCTATGATAATCTCAGGAGGGATGTCCTGAACTCGTTAAACCGCCTGGAGAAGAAATATCCTGATATAAAACTGCAGATAGTGAATTTCTACGATAACCTGAAGCCGTTTTTCGCAGCAAAGAAGAAGGTGAACTACTGCAGATGCGGCGAGCCTACTTCTCAGGATTTGTGCAAAGCCTGCAAGCTGTTAAAAGAATTAAGAACTGGCCGAAACTGAGCTCAAAAACAATTCCGAAGAATTGTACTTAAAACAAAGAGTTTTAAGTTTGAGATGCCCTACAGCCAGCAATTCTTATAAGAGCCGCTGGTATTTAAAAGTTTATGCCAGCAGTTTTCCTGCCTGAAATTTCAGTTTATCTGTTTTATCCCTGCTGATGCCCTTTATCTTCTTTTCTGTCAGATCCTGCAATGTTATTATTTTTTGCTCCAGCAGTTTTTTCTGCAGAGGCATTGCTTTTAAAATAGTTATCGGAAATACCTTCTTCTCTTCTACCATCTTTTCCAGGGGGAAGTTCTTAGAGCGCCACCCAGTTAACCTTATGCACCTGCCTTTTGCGTATTTCTTTGCATGGTCAGAGAATTTTGTATTGGTTATTACCCAGGCTGCATCAAAGTCATACCTGTTATCTCTGTCTCTGAAGCCATCAGCTATATCTTCCAGCCTTGCCTGGACCTCCAATACATTGCCTAGTCCGCAGAACCTGTGATGGTTCTTATGGTGCTTGCACTCTACAAGGTACAGCCTTCCTTCTTTCTCAGCAACCAAATCAACCTGGTGCTCAACAAACCTGCCTTTTATTATTTTGTTCCACTTACAGGTGTAGCCATCTGCATTCAGTATTGCCTTTACATACAGCTCGAAGCTGATTGAGTCTAACACAGCTGCTGCTTCCCTTAGCCTGAATAAAAAGGATGTATTGTCCTCTCTTTTGTCAAGCTCAGAAATAATCATTCTGTAGATTTTGTGAGTAGAGTCTCCGTCCTTGATGTTTCTTTTAATCATGCCTGCTATTGCTTCTGCTTCTCCTCTTTTTGCACCAGCCCTTATACATGTCCTTATTATCTTCCCTGTTTCGAATTCTTCCCTTCTTCCATCAGCCTTGATTACGTACACAAAATCACTTTATCACATAAGCAGCATAGTCTTTTCCCAAAGGATTTTCATGTGTTAGCATCTTTTCTATGCTCATCTTTTCAAAAAATCTTCTCATAACACGCATTGAATTGCCGTGCGCAGAAACAGCTACATTAATATTTTCTTTCTTCATTTTTTTGATTAGCTCTCGGCAGAACGGAAAAACCCTCTTCTCAACCATCTTTATGCTCTCGCCGTGTGGAGGAGGGAAATCATAGCCCCTTCTATATCTGGCTGCTAGTTCTGGGTTCTTCTTCATCAGTTTTGTTTTGCTGTGGCCCATTAAATCACCGTAGCAACGCTCAATAATCCTGTTGTCTGTTTTAATGCGCGTGTTTGGATGATACTTCATTATAATTCTTGCTGTTTTTCTGCTTCTTACCAGCCTTGATACTATCATCAGGTCTATTTTTTTCTTCTTTAATTTTTTTGCAAGGACCTCTGCCTGCTTTACGCCTACTCTTGTGAGACGGGACTGCCTCCAGCCAGAGAACACCCGCCTTTTATTATCATAGGTTTCGCCATGGCGGAATAAATAAAGGGTTGGTTTTGATTTAGACTCCTTCTTCGGAAGCGCGCCACCACTGCCGGGCTTTTTCAGGGATCTTATTGCACTTTCCATGATTCTTTTGTCCATCATACTAACCACTGAATCACTAAACAACATGATAAATCCTTGTCTTGTCCACATACTTTAGAGCACTTTTCAGCTTGTGTTTTCTTTCTGAATATATCGTAAACAAGACCTCATCTCTCTTTACCTTGTTGCCGAGTTTTTTGTTAAGGACAATACCTGCCAGTCTGTCTCTAGGAGCGCCTGCTATCCTTGCCAGGCAAGCCATTGTATCATCATCTATGCAGGAAACCACACCACTTCTTCTAGACCTTATCTCTGCCATGTTATCTGCATATGGTATATCACCTGGTTTTATTTTCTCATAACCACCCTGGCAAGCAATTATCTCCCTTAATTTCTTTTCTGCCTCACCGCTTCGCAGAACCCTTTCAGCAGTTCTCGTATCACCTTTCTTGCACATCTTCAGCAGCGATCCTGA